>LSQX01024657.1_pt2 | contig 16924 bp, 22 predicted proteins | sample 654561 | NCBI WGS metagenome assembly LSQX01 (sample SAMN04489861, study PRJNA283612) | anaerobic digester metagenome | isolation source: 4 biogas reactors fed with cattle manure at either 37C or 55C with and... | place: Denmark: Kongens Lyngby | collected 2014
CCTTTCTCCCACGCTTCCTGCCGCCACTTCAGCGCCTCCTCCGGCCCCAGTATCTGGCGCAAGCTCCTGGCGTAGCGCGTCGTGCCCCACTCCTCGCTGTAGCGACGGCCCACGAAATCCTGCAGCGTCACCGCGCCGGCCTTGTAGGCCGCCAGCCCAGCCTTCCCCAGGATCCGCTCCTGGGTCGCGTCATCCTGGCGCTCGAACCACTCGACTCCCGTCTCCCGCGCCGGCGGCTCCTCATCCACCACCGGAGTCATGGCGCACCGGCCGTTGGGATGATCGTCCAGCCGTTCATCCAGCGTGTGAATCGATCCATCCATCGCCAGGCACGCCGGGCAGGTACGCGGTTGGTGCGCCGCCAGCCACCGCCACCCCCGGATGATGTGACGGTTCTGTTGGTAGGTTCGGCGTGTGCTCTCGCGATACGCCCGCAACACCTCTGTGCGGCTGCTCGTCAGCGCCCTCGAGAGCGGCACCCCGAACGCCTGGCGCACCAGCCGGGCAATCCGTCGCGGGTTCTGGCCGGTCATCAAGCCCGTCAGCAGCGCCCGCTCAACCCCCGCAGCGGCCTCCGAACCCAGCCCCATCAGCAGCGTCCGAAGCGGCGAGCCATCCGACAAGAAACCGACCAGGTCCTCGGTCGCCTGCACCGGCAGCCGGTTCCACGTGGTGGCAATCCGCGCCGCCTTGGCCTCGGTTTGCGCGGCGGCCTGCGCCTGCTCGCGCGCGTGCTCCTGCGCCGCCGCCACGACCTCCGCCTGCTCCGCGCGCACGCTCTCCTCTACCTGCCGCTCGAACCGCTGCACCTCGGCCAGCACCTGCTCGCGCAGCGCCTGCCAGCGCCGCTGGCGGTAAAGCCACGCTGCCGAGACCTCTTCGCCGGCCCGCCTGGCCTCCTCAATCCGCTGGGTGATGTACTCGAGCTCAGACTGGATGCGCTTCCACACCTCGCCGTAGGCGCGCACCATCCGCCCCGCGGCCTCTCGCTCGCCCGCCAGCAGCGCCCGCCGATGCTCCGCGGCCACCTGATAGATCCTGCCGGGCCGCGTCACCTCCCGGTCCATCAGCGTTCCCCGCGGTCAAATGCCGCGAGCAGCCGGTCGCTCAGCTCCTTCGCCCCGGCCTCGCGCTTCTCCCTCTCTAGGTCCGGATCAAACCCAAGCCGCTGCAGCAGCGTGTCGCTGCTTGCCCCCAGCTGCTGGTGCAACAGCGCCGTCTCCGCTTCCGCCCGTGCGTCCACAGGTAGCAGCTCCGGCCAGTGTATCAGCGTGCGGTTCTCTTCGCCGAACCCACCCAGCTCCAGCAGCCGCCGGTTCACCTCTACCAGCAGGTCGCCATACGTCCGGCGCTTGCTCTCCGTCTTCTCCAACAAGGGCTGATACAGGATTCTGAGCGCCACGCCCGACAGCGCCCCCGCACGGTCCAGCTTGCCAGTCGCCACCTCAGGCACCCGCGCCACCTCGTGCAGCGCCTCGCGCAGGCGCTCATACACGGAGATGCTGCTCGCGAGATCGCTCACCATCTCCAGATTGCGCAGCTCCGCGTCAGGGGATGGGAGCACGATCGTCTCGTCCACGGCAACATCAAGCTGTTTCGCCGCGAACCCCTTGCCCCACGTCTTCGGATGCGCGTGGAAGCGGATAATCCGCGCCAGGTTCGACACCACGAAGTTCAGCGCCCGGTTGAGCTGCAGCACATCATCTTCAAGATCGCTGATGCCCCAGTATTCATGCGGGCAGGGCAGGTTCTGGCAATCCACAATCGGTGGCCACGGATGCGGCCAGGTGGCCTCCGCGGTCGTCTCCCACTGCGCGCTCCCCTCGCGGCTCACCTGGTCTGTCACCCGCCACACGGCGCCGTCCTGCTCGATGAACTGTCGGATCGCGATGGGCTTGCCGGTGCTGGGGTCCACCGCCGGGTATTGGATGCGGTAGCGCGTTACCGTCTCGATGTCGTCGGTCTCCCAAGTCGGCGTTACTGTTGCCGGGTCCAAGATCACCAGGCGCGGGAAGCTGCCTGGCGCCGGGGGCGGCACGATCTTCACGAACGCCTGCCCGCCGATCGCCCCGCTCAGGGCCAGCCGCTGCAGGAATGTCGCCTTCCGGTTCGCGCTCCAGCACGCCTCCAGCCACTCCTCCGCCGGCGTCGTGGTCGTCTCGTCCAGCTCAAACCGCGGCTCCTGGCCAAACAGGAAGCTCACACCCTTGTCCACGATCACCCGGCAATAGTTGACGATCACGTTGTCGTTCTGTCCGGGGCGCACCTTGAGCTGCCTTTCGTGCTCACCGTGGTAGGCTTTCCAGCGCTGCGCGATGCGGTTGGCACGCGCGATCTCTTCCGCCGCCGCGCCCTCCGCCACCGAGGCGGCCACCAGGCTATTCGCACCGCCAAACAACCCAAACAGGCCCATCTGCTACCCCCACAAACTCGGCGCGAACTCAACGCCCGTCCGCGGACCAGCCGCCCACACCGCCAGCGCCAGGCTCATCACGCAGTCCGTCTGCAGCTTGTCATCATCCCACGCGTAGACCTGCAGCTCGTCCACCAGCTCGCGGACGAACGGAAACACCAGCTCGCGCTTCTCAAGCGCCACTTGCAGGCCGGTCAGCAGGTCCAGCTTCGAACGACGCGTGAACACGAAGCCCTGCGCCACGTCGCGCACCTCGTCCAGCACGGCGTCGCCCACGCCCGTCGCGTCGATGAGCGTCTGATGGCAACCATAGCGCTGGTGCACCTCGCGGATGCGCGCCGCCACCGCCGGCCACGGCATCCGCTGATACCGCTCCCAGTGCACCAGCCGATACGGCCGCGATGTGGCATCGAGCACAGTATGCACCGTCCAGTCCTCGGCTTTGGCCAGGTCCACGCCCTGGCAATAGCGCCGGCCCTTCTTCGGCAGCTCCGGCAGCGCCCACGTGGATGACTCATATGCCGCCTGAATGTGCTGCCACCCGAATACCGCCGCGTCGTCATCGGCGTAGACGCCCTCCACCTCCCGCTGCCATGCGGCCGCCGTCATGCGGTCTCGCAGCGAGCGAATGTAGTCGTGACTGACGTTCGGGTTCTCAAACGTCGGGCCGGTCTGGGCGTAGACGGTAGGATCGCCTGCCAGCCCCCGCTGTAGCTCGCGGTAGACCAGCCCGCGCCGGGCCCGTGGCGTCGAGATCAGCACCAGCTGGCCGCCTACGTCGGCCAGCGTCATCCGAACCACCTCGTCGATCAGCCGCTCGGAGAGATAGTCCGCCTCATCCACGACGCAGCGGTGGAACTTGTGCCCGCGCAGGTAGATCCCCTCGCGCGCCACCGTGCGCACCGTGATCTCGCTGCCTGTCTTCAGCCGCAGCGTCGGGAAAGGCGTCTCCTTGACCTTCTCGATCAGCGCCCCGAGCAGCGGCTCCCGCTGGCAGGTCGCCAGCGCCACATCGAACGAGAGCCGGGCCTGGTCGAGGGTCACGGAGACGATGCCTTGCCGGCTCCTGGGGTGCGTCACCGCGAAGTGCAGCGCCTGAATCGCGGATACTTCGCTCTTGCCCCACCGCCGACCGGTCACGAGCACAGCGGTGTTGCGACGTGGTGCGACGAGCCATCGCTGCTGACCCTCGTGCGGCTCCCATCCCAGCCACCGTCTGCAGAACGCCAACACATCGCCGGCATCGCGCGCCGCCTGGGTCAGCACCTCCGCGACGCGATCACGGGTCAGCATCTCCGTACAGCCTGCCCAGATACCCAGCCAGCACCTGGCCGATGTCGTGCTCCTGGCGCTGCGTTTCGATGCCTAGGACCCGTGCGCGGTACTGCAACAGCGAAACGAGGCTGCCGATCGCCGCTGTGTCGCCATCCTGCACGCGCGACCAGATCGCCGCAATCGCGCCGTCCGTGCGCGCGATGTCCTCCGCGACCCGCGTCTCATAGAGGTCTCTCCGCCGCTCGGCCCATTCCGCCCGGATCGCCGCGATGTCGTTTGACACCGTGCCCAGCGCGCAGCCGAGCTGCCGCGCATACCACCGGTAGCCCTGCCCAGGGTTTGCCATCAGCAGCTCGGCTAGCCGCGTCCGGCGCTCCTCAATCTGCGTCGCCTTTGCCCGTGCCATCGCTCTCAATCCGCACCCGGGTCGTTCAACTTCTATGCGTTCAGCCGCCCCCGGAATCACAAAGGGCCGGCCCCTTCAGACCAGCCCCAGAATCAGCAAGGGCCTGCGCCACAGACGCAGGCCCTCTACCCCTATTCTACACGTCTGGAGACGTACTGTCAAGCCCCTCCCTCCCCAAACAGCCGCCTCAATCGCTCGTCTACCAGGTCATCCACCGTTACAGGCCGCACCTTCGGCAGATGCTCCTCGCCGCCTCGCCCGGCCACCTCGTTCCGGAACAGCTTCAGCACCTCGCGCGCCTGCCGCTCCAGCTCGGCGCGCAGTTCAGACACCGCCATCCTTCCCCCGTCCAGCACCAGCGGTGCCGCGGCCATCTTCCCCTGCGCTCGGCGCAGTGCCTCGACAACCCCACGCTCCTTGCGTCCGAGCACAATGCCAATCTCGTGGTCAGTCGCGCCGCAGTAGTGCAGCCACAGGCTCAGCGCCTCGAAGAGTGTCAGGTTCGCTGCCAGCGCGTGGCGCAAATACCAAGCCGGTGGCGACAGCAGGGAATCTCCACTCATCGCGGCGTCTCCTCGCTCTCGATGCTCTCGATGACAACCTCCACCTCGGGGCGCCGGCGCCACCGGGCCCCCGTCTCCTGCCGCACCTCGCCAAGCTCCAGCCAACGCGGCGAGTCGTCCGGCGTCACCAGGCCGGGCAACGCCGGAGGGCAAGGCAGCCGGCGTTGCCCGAACAGGGCATCGATGATCGGCTTGCACCCGGCCAGGGCGTTATCCGCGTCCATCGTGCGCCCTCGGCGCACGATGAAGCTTACTCGCACCCGGCCGGTGGCCACCGGGCATCCAGCTTGCAGCCAGCCGGCGCGTGCGGCGGCGCGCGCCGCATCATTGCGCCGGTGGCGCTCAGCCCAATGAAGACGCTGGTTCGTTGATGTACGCGCCGGATCATGCGCCACGATGATGCGTATCACGCCACCCATCCTCAAGTCCTGGCCGGCGCTAAACGAAGATCAGGTCCATCCATGCGGACCCAGGTGCGTGCACCTCTGCACATGCCGATCAACCGCGAGACAATGTATGGGCCGTAGAGCGGCCCATACCGCTCTGCAATCTGGTCCGGCTCCATGTTGGTGGTCACTAACACCGGACGCTGCCGCTCATCACGCGCGTCCAGAATCTGGAAGAGCGTTTCGGCGACGAACTCGGTGACGCGCGCCTTGCCAAGGTCATCGAGCACCAGCAGAGGGGCACGCACGTAGCGTTGCCGCACCTGCACGATGCCAACATCGCTCTCCGGTCGCTGCGCTTCCCTCAGCTCGTCCATCAGCCCTGGCTCAGTCACCATGCACGCCAGCTTGCCGCGCCGGCACACCTCGGCGGCCAGGGCCCGCGCCAGGTGCGTCTTCCCGGTTCCTGGTTGCTTGCTTGCGAGCACGATGCTCCAGTCCGGATACCTACGCTCGCTGTTGCCTGCATCGAACTCATCCAGCCATTTCAAGATGAGTCGTTTGGCGAGGCGCTGGTGCGGGATTTCGGGCACGTCAGCCAGGCGCAGCCCCCAAAACCGACGTGGCAAGTTAGAGCGTCGAAACGCCACACGCGCCCAGGTCTCAGTCAAGTCCAAGCTCAGCGGCGATCTCTCGCTGGCGTTTCTGTTGGAGCTCTGTGTAACCGAGAGTGGCGACACTGCCGCCAGGCCGTTCACTTGCCGGCGCACGACCTCCACTGCCGGGATGTGTTCCATTTCCACTTCCACCTCTCGCCATCTGCGCAGTGATTGTGTTCCAGTGCTTTCGCAGCGCTTTTCCCGATTGGATGTTGCCGCTCCAGAACGAGTCGGCCATCGACCAGCGCAACACCCGCTCGATTTCCTTGACCGGCTGACCATCGAGCCGGTGGAGCCGGTCGATCTCAACGGCCCATTTGCGCAAGCCGGCCGCCGTTGGCGCCCGATAGCGCGGGTTCAACTCCACCGACCTCGCAGCAATAAAGCGCGCCAGTGCCAGTGCCCATTCTGGCACTTCTGGCACTGGGTCGGGAGTGTCACGCGGTGGCCCGCCAGAAGCGGGCTTACTGGGCGTAGACGGTAGGGCGGGTTGTGTATCAGCGCGCGCGCCGGCGCCAACGGCGGCCGGCTCCTCGTGAGCGGCGGCAGGAGCATGGGGCGCACTCCCCCCCACACCCCCCCTCGTCTCCGAATCCGAATACGAATCCGAATACGAATCCGAATAGGGTAACCGATGGTTACCAGCGGTAACCGCTGGTAACCTCTCGCGTTCATCGGTAGCATCTGTAACCGGAGTATCATCCGGATCCGGATCTGGCCACTTGCTGGTAACCGCTCTCCCGCGCCCATATGGCGGGAAGAGCAGCAGCTGGAGCACCTGCATACCCCCGCCGTGGTACACTCTCATCGCCCCCGCCCGGCACGCCTCATCCATCCAGCGCGCCACATCCTCGGTGGAGATGCTGTCCACGTCGAGTGGGTAGCACATCGAGCGCACGACGGATGGCCGGCCGTCAAACCGCCACATATCATCGCAGCGGCTCACAAGCTTATAGATCAGGAGCTGCGCCTGCGGCGAGAGCGAGCAGATGCGCTCGTCTGTCAGGACTGACTCGGGTATGATTCTCGATGGCATGGTATTGGTCTCGATCATCGACCGGCGGCGGATAGGACGTGCGGCGTCAGGTTGGCGTGAGGCGTGGAGGACGCTGCCGCCGGGTGTGTGTCAGACTACTGGTTAGGCTTGTTAGGCGCGGCATCCTTCGGCACGTCAGGGTCTACCCAGCCGTCAGGGTGCGCCTCGGGTTCTGCGTTCGCGGCTGCCTGGGCGATCTCTTGCCGGCGCCGCTGCTTCTTGTGGCACGCCACGCAAATCGGCGCCATCTTCCGCTTCTGGCACGCCTTCGCCACTTTGGTGGGCAGCTCGTCGCCGCAAACGTGGCAGCGCGTGCTCGATCCGTTGCCGGTGGTCGTCTCGCCGCTGGGCACCGCCTCGTCGGGGGTGACCAGACGCGCGCCGGGGATCGTCTCGACCTCGGTCTCATCGAGCCAGCCAAGGCCGCAGATGGAGAGCGTCACGCGCCGCTTCGCCTTGGTGATCGCCTTGAGGATAGCATTCGCGCGCGCCTCCCCTTTCAGGTTATCGAGACTGACGACGCCCAGCTCGCTATCCTCGCGGCCGTCGGCGGTGCGCGCCGTCACCGAGACGACCACCAGGCCATCCTCGAATCGCACCTCGGGCGGGCCGATGCTCACCTTATCGCGCTTGCGGAGCTGGTCGGCGCAGGCGCGGGTGGCGTAGAGAGTCAACTTGCCGTTCAAACAGATGTATTGGAACGGGCTGGTCAGCCAGTTGAGCGACAGGCTGTCGCACAGCCGCCTCATGTAGGTCAGCCGGTCGGACGGCGAGAGCTTGCTCAGGTCGTTGCTCAACAGCGCCAACTCCACCGCCTCCGGCAGCGGGCCGGTGTCATTCTTGTAAGTGGTCGCTACGGCGTTCTCACTCATCGTGCTCACAGCTTACCTCCCAGGATGTCGCCGGACAGGATGTCGCTGGCGAGGAACATGGCCGGCCCTAGCGCCAGCGCCACCAGCAGCGGCCACCGGGCCACGCCTGGCCACGGTATGCCGACGATTGCCGCGACGATGCCGGACATGAGCATGATGCCGCCGATCGCGCGCAGGCGTTTCGCCCACGCCATCCGGCGCCGGCCCCAGCGCACCTCGCGTTCGATCTGCTTGGCCAGCCTCTCTGGCGTGTAGCCGATCAGATCCGGTTGCTTATCGAGCCAGTCCATCTCACCACCCCATTCCGCGCGCCCGGCCCCAGCGCACCGTGTGCCCCCGGGTCACCCGCTTGCCCGCGCCCTGCGCCAGCAGCTCCTCACGCGTGTAGTACTCCTGCCCCACGTCGTCGTTTCCGCTGGTCCACCACCGCCACGCGCCCGGCACCTCGGGGTGCTCGCGCAGGTATCGGCGCAGCTCGCCGATGCGCGTGAAGATCCAGCCCGTAGCGCCCGGATCCCTTGTAGACGACCAGAATTTTGAGCCCTGCGGCTCATGCGTCTCGAAGTACTTCATCTTGCGCTCCCGTCACCGGACAGTAAACCAGCCAGTCGGCCCGATGATGGTGCCGTCTTTAGTCCGATACCAGAACCGTCGCCGCCCCGGCTGCTCCTCAATGCGAAACAGCTTCGTCGAGCTGCAGATAATGTCTCCCAACGCCATGCGAATCAGCCGGCTGTTCTCCAGAGCTTCAGGGTCCTTGCTCTTCCGCTTAGGTCGCGGCTCGCTCATGGTCGCATCCTCCTCGTCGCGTTGTGCTGGCGATTGCCCTGCTTGCTTGATTCCAACAAGCGTCTGGTGGTATTATACATCTTGTGGCAGAACTTGTCAACATTTGTCGAAAGGGAACGTGCGTGCCATGCATTGCTGCAACATCAACGACTCCACTGAGGTGATTGGCGCGCGGCTCAGGGAACTGCGCGCAGCGGGAGGCGTGACCGCCGCGGATTTGGCGCGAGAGCTACGTCTGAAGGGTCATAAGGTGGACCGTTCTGTCATAGCTAACTTCGAGTCCGGAAAACGATCCATGTCTCAACAGTTCGTCGTTGACTACTTCGAGACGCTGTTGGAGATCGTGGAACGCCGGGCACGGGCACTCGGACTCTTGCGCTGATACATCCGCCGTAATTTACAGTTCGCGCCGGAGCTTGACGAAGGGGAAGAGAGGAATGAGGATCGCATTGGTTGGCGCCCACGGCACCGGAAAGACCACCCTGTCGGTGGCTCTCGCCGGCGAGCAGGAGCTCGACCTGTGACAAGGCCGGCCCTGGTGCGCCTCGGCAGGCGGCAAGGCCGGCCGCGACGAGTGCTGGCGGCCGGCCGTTAGTGGGTTAGTCCAGCATCTCGCCGGCCTGTGGCTGCTCGCCCCGCCCCGCGCGGTGCAACCACCGCTCCGCCGCGTCGATGAGCGCGAGCTTCTCGACGTAGGACAGTGCTTTGAGTTTCTTCATCAAAGCCGCCCCGTCCACGTGCCACCTCTCGGCGAGGCCATCGATAATGCCGGCCGCCACCTCGTGCTCAAGGAAGCCGATGGCACACGGCGAGGCGAACAGGTTCCCGTTCAGGACGTCGATCAGGAGGCCCTGTTCTCCTGCGCTGAACCGCTCGCGCAAGCCGCGCCTCGCCGCGGCGAGTGCGTAGAAGTAGCGGTCGAGGCTCTTGGCGATGACCGACGAGCGGTCAGTCGACTGCTCCTCGCCCGGCCGGGCTTGCCGCGCCTCCACCTGCGCAAGCGTGTGTGAAGGCATCGTGATCGAGAGTCGTTGTGTCTTCATCCTTCCCTCCTTAGTCCACCGTGGGGGCCGCGAACTTCCAGAAGCTCGCGCGCCGGCCAGTAACGATCTTGTGCCACCCCGCCGCGCCGACCGTCGGGTGCGTGCCGGGCAGGTGGATGAGGGTGGGGTCCTTGGCGTACACCACGCCCTCGGCCCCGAGCCTGATCTCGCTCGCCTCAAGCGCATGCGAGTCCTCAAGCACCATCGACCGAAGCGGCGTTCGCTCGCCGCACGCGCGGCGCAGAGGGATCAGTGCGAGATCGCCCTGCCGGCGCACCTGCCCGTAGTCGCAACCGAAAATCCAGTCCTGAACGCGGCGCACCACGTCCTGGCCGGCCCGGATCGCGGCGTGCACACACATCGCACTCACCGGGTGGGCGAATGCCGTGCCGTCCTCATTAGTGCCAATCAAGAAGTAGTTCTTCCGTACCTGGTTCCAGCGCCGGCCCGACACAACTTGCCGAACCTGAATGACTGCCAGGAGCGCGCCGGTATGCGCGTCGTGACCGTGCGCGTAGAGGTCCCAATTCAGTGCCTGCCAGCGCGTGCCGCGCCGGTTCAGCGAGGCGATACCGAAATCCCAGGTGCCGTGCTCATCGATCTTTGCGGCGGACGCCGCGGCCTCGACAAGCGCCGCTACCTGCGAGCGAGTCTCGGCATCCAGGTGGTAGAGTGGGATCTCGCCGTAGCTACCGCGCTGTGTCTGTGTCTGCATTCTCCTGTCCTCCTCCAATGTGTGTTATCACTGTAGCACTATTATACCACAGTGTGTGCATCTTGTCAACCACCTTGGCGCGAGAAAGATTTGGCCGGCGCGCGCAACTAGGGGTTGACAAGGCTGCATAGTAATGGTATAATAGTGCTACCACAATACTACAGGAGGACAGCGATGACTGAACACAAGACGCACAAGATGCACCACGACAGCACTGATCAACTCGAGGCCGTGCCCCAGGCCGTCCTCGAGCTCGAGGCGGGTTCGCGCGCCGATGAGTGGCACCAGCACCCCCTCGGCGGGGGGTGGGTCTACAGAGGCGCGCGCGTAGCGCCCACCGCCTTCGTCGCGCCGAACGCTGCGGTGTTCGGCAAAGCCCAGGTGCTCGACTACGCCCAGGTGCTCGACCACGCGCGGGTCGCCGGCACCGCGTGTGTCCGCGACCACGCCCGTGTGGCCGGCAACGCCGTAGTTGACGGCACCGCAGAGGTGCGCGATCACGCCGTCGTCGCCGACAAGGCCCGAGTGGCCGGCAACGCCGAGGTGCGCGATCACGCAGAGGTGCGCGATCACGCAGTGGTCGAGGGCGTTGCAGTCAAGCTCGCCGGGTCCGCCCGTGTGGCCGGCAAGGCCCGTGTCGCGGACCACGCCCGCGTTAGCGACCACGCCGAGGTGTGCGGCCGCGCGCGTGTGTTCGGTTCCGCCAAGGTCTTCGGCCGCGCGCGTGTGTTCGGGCGCGCCTGGTGTGGCGGTCACGCCGAGGTGTTCGGCCACGCCCGGGTGTTCGGGCGCGCCGGTATCTCCGACTATGCCAAAGTTTTCGGCAACGCCCAGGTCCTCGGCCACGCCCGCGTCGCCGTGGGCGCGTTTGTGGCCGGCCGCGCGAAGGTTTCTGGCACCGCCGAAGTGAGCGGTGACGTCTGGGTTGGAGGCAATGCCCGGGTGTGTGACAACGCCTGGGTTGGAGGCAACGCAGCGGTCAACGGGGCCGCGATGGTGTTCGGCAGCGCAAAGGTGCACGGTAACGCCGTGATCTGCGGCAACGCCCGAGTGTGTGGCGCGGCCGAGGTGCTCGATAGCGCAAAAGTATGCGAAGACGCCGTGGTCGCCGGCAACGCAGAGGTCTGCGGCCGCGCGCGTGTGTGCGGTGCCGCGATGGTCTACGGAGACGCCTGGGTCGCCGGCCACGCCGTGGTGTTCGGCAACGACAGGGTGTGTAGGAGACCCTTGACATGACGCGCATTGTGTGGTATACTAATAGCACACTGAGAGAGACAGGAGTAGTTTCGGTAGCCGGGCGGGGCGAGAGGCTCCGCCCCTGGCCGGCGAAAGGAGACACAGTGTTTGAGGAGTGGGTGCGCAGGAATCTGTTGCGCAGGTTCCGCGGCGAGGCGGGGCTCTCGTTGCGCCGGGCCGCGGAGCTGCTCGGGGTTACCTACGCGACGGTAGCACACTGGGAGCGAGGCCGGAAGGTGCCCAGGCCGGCCAACTTTCGCAGGCTCGCCGCACTGACGGGTCTGTCGATCGCGGGTATTGCAGGCGAGTGGCACCGATGGTTGCAAGAACGGCCGGATCGGAGGCAGCAGTGAAGGACTTCCCGTATGCGATCAACCCACCGGTGCCGGCAAGGCCGGCCGTCAGCACCTCGTCGCGGTGAGGCCGGCCTTCAGCAGCTCGGCGCGGGGGCCTTCTCATCGGGCCGGCCGTCGGCTCGGCGGGGGTGGGTGCAGGGCCTAGCTAGCTAGTTAGCTAGCTAGCTAGCTAGCTACTCTCGGTCGGCATACCCGAAGGCGTCCGCGATCTCCTGGTAGCTTTTGCCCTGGGCCCGCATCTCCAGGGCCAACCGTTTCTTCTCCGCTATGCGCACCTGGCGCGCGGCTTTTCGCTGGGGGCCTGCGGGGGTAGATCATAGTTTGCCCAAATCGTCTCCGTCCGGGGCACTTTGGCAGTGGCAGAGCCGGGTCCACGTATGCCGGAGGCCCGCGTTCTGCCTGTCGCGAAGCAGACCGTGGCAAAGTCGCGCCGGCGCCACCCCGCGGCCTCCAGCTTGGTATACAGGGTGTTGGCATACCCCGAAAGCAGGGCCTTGCCCTTCAAGTCGAGCAGGGCATCCACGAGGTCCTCATGGTCGCTGTCCGTCAGCTCGTGAGTATACTGGCCGGACTTTCTGGTGGACGGCAGGTATGGGGGGTCGAGATAGAAGAAGGTTTCTTCCGTGTCATAGATCGGCAGGAGACGGCGCCAATCGAGGCACTCTATCTGCACCCGAAGGAACCGCTCCGCCACCTCCGGCAGGAGGTCAATAGCAGAGAGCCACGACGACACCTCGGAGGCCATACCGCGCGAGCTTTGGGTTACAGCCACCCCCCAGGAATTGCCGAACCTGCCCCCAAAGTTCTGGCGCGCGAGCACGAAGAACGCTACGGCGTTCTCCACCGGATCGTCCAGCCCCCGGCCGGACCTCCATAGCTCGCGGTATCGGTAGAATTCGCCGCGAGAGTATGGTATGAGCTGGACGCGCCTGTGGAACTCCGTGAAGAGATCCGGATCCCGGATCACCCGAAACATGTTTACCAGGCCGGCGTCCAGGTCGTTATACACCTCAACTAAGGACGGCTCTTTGGCCAGGAGCAGGGAGGCACCGCCACCGAACACCTCCACATAGATCCGGTGCTTCGGCACCAGGGGGATCAGCTTCTTTACCATGGGTCCTTTCCCACCAAACCACTTAATCGGTGTCCGCATGCCTCCTCCAGAAAAAGAAAGGGGGCCGCCTCGGCGACAGGGTGCCGAGGCGCGCCCACCGGGGCAGTGTGCCTCTCGGCGCGCGGGTGTGTCTGCAGGCCGAGACTTATCGTTCTTAGCATCTGGCCGGCGCGTGCGTCAGCCGGCCGACGCCGATGCCGGCGCGAGGAGACCTGGCCGGCCGCCCGACGCCGAGACAGGGGCGGCCGTTAGCGCCTCGGCGCGAGCAGTGGCCGGCCAGACGCGGCGCGCGCAGAGGCCGGTCGTCAACGCCTCGGCGGCGCGGCGTGTGGGGCGCAGGGCCTAGTTACACGCGCGCGATATGGACATTTTTCTACATCGGGCCGGCCAGAACAGCCTCTACGCGGCCGACGCGCCCGTCCACCGGTGCCGGCCCTTAGCTCCTCGGCGTGGTGTGGCCGGCCAGACGCGGCGCGCGCAGAGGCCGGCCGTCGCCTCGGCGGGGTGGGCGCAGGGTCTAGCTAGCTAGTTAGTTAGCTAGCTAGCTCCTCGTCGTTCCAATCCCACCCTCGCTATCTGACACTCCCACGGCTAAAGCCTGTGGGGTTCTGGTTTCTCACGCGGCAGCCAGTGCTGCCACATCCACCAAGGCGGTGCCCCCGCCCTTCTTTCGGATGTTCAGGGCGGCGTTGTGGTCGCGGTGGAGTTCTGCCCCGCAGTAGGGGCAGGAGTGCCACCGGACAGAGAGGGCCTTCAGCACTCTCTCGCCGCACGCTGAACAGTTCTGAGACGTATAGGCGGGGTTCACCTTCTCGACTGTCTTTGCGGCGCTTTCAGCCTTCTCTGACAGGATGGTGACGAAGGTTCCCCAACCAGCGTCCGATATACTCTTGGCGAGAGGATGGTTCTTCACCATCCCCCGGATGTTCAGGTCTTCGACAACGATGTGGTCGAAACGGGTGACGAGATCGTGAGCAACCTTGTGGCAGAAATCGCGGCGGGTTCGCCCCACCTTCAGGTGTGCCTTGGCAAGCAGTTGCCGTGCCTTGCGCCTGCCGTTGCTGCCCTTCTGCCTGCGCGAGAGACGGCGTTGCGCGGTCTTCAGGCGGCGCTCCGCTGTCCGATAGTGGCGCGGGTTGGCGATCTGCTCTCCGGTAGAGAGGGTGGCGAAGGACTCTATGCCCAGGTCTACGCCGACCGTTTCCCCCGTCTTCGGCAGTGGCTCCGGCTCGACTTCGCAGGTGATGTGTGCGAACCAGCCGTTCGCCTTGCGGATGATCGTGCAGGTCTTCGGCTTGCCCTCAAGCGGGCGATCCTTGCAGAATTTGATGCTGCCGATCTTGGAGAGCACGAGGCGGTTGCCGTCGAACTTCGCGCCGTTGCCGTATTGCCGATACGTGAAGGAGTCGTACCAACCAGCGCCTCTGAACCTGGGGTATCCGGGCTTCTCGCCCGCCTTCACGCGGCGAAAGAACGCGGCGAAGGCGTGATCCAGGCGGTGCAGCACGTCTTGCAGCACCTGGGAGTGAACGCGGGGGAGAAACGGCGACTCCTTCTTCGCCAGTGGCAGCGAAGCGCACTGCTCAGCGAAGCACACCGAGCGTTGTTCCTGCTCGTAGGCGTCTTTGCGTTCGCCCAGGGCGCGGTTATACAGGCGGCGGCACGTTTCCAGTGTCTCCGCCATCGTCGCTTCTTGGCTGCGCGTCGGGCGCAGTTTGTAGACGAACGTCTTGGTTGCCATCAGTCGCGGGTGGGCTGCGCCTCGATATACCGGCGGATCGTGTCCGAGGACACGTTGCCTGCCGTAGAACAGAAGTACGAGCGCGTCCACAGAGACGGCATCCGCAGCAGGTATGGGAACTCCTGCCTGAGCAGCCGTGCGCTCTTGCCCTTCAGTCGGGCGACGATCTGGTTCGGTGCCCACTGGGGCGTTGCCGACACGAACAGGTGTATGTGGTCTACCATGATCTCCAGCGCCAGAACCTCGCAGTCGATCAGCGGAGCCGTCTCCCGGATGATCTCCTCAAGCCGCTCCTTGATCGAGCCGCCCAGGATTCTGCGCCTGCGCTTCGGGCACCAGATCAGGTGGTAGTTGCAAAGGAACACGCATGTCTCTTTGTGTTTGTAGTCCTGCCCCATGTCCTCATTATACCACAGCCTGTGTAGAAACGCAAGCGCAAACAACACAGGCTGAAAGGCATTCGGGGCGTTCGTTCAGTCGCCCTCGGCGTCGGCCCAGCGCCCCCACAGGCGTCCGTACACCGCCCTCACGCTCACACAGAGGAACTCGATCAGGTCCACCGACCCCGGGTCCGTCGAGAGCTCCGGCGCCGCGCCGCCCGACCAGCGCACGTACCACGGCCATGACGTCACCGTCCGTCCTCCCGTGGCGTCCTGCTCCAGCACCAACACCAACCGTCTGCCGGCAACCATGTTGTGGAAGCGGATGATCAGATTCAAGGTGGCCGTCACCCGCTGGATCGCGCCCCGATCCCAAAACACCCTCACCTCCCCCGTATGGTAGTTAACCGGGGTGCAATCGCCCAGGTCGTAATACGAATCCTCATAGCGGCCCACGCGCAGGTCGCGCGTCATTCGCTGTGGCATCAGGTCACCTCGATCCCAAACGCCGAAAACGAGAGCAAGTCGTTGACCGCGCGCACCCGCAACTTATCGCCCGCGCTCAGCGTCACTCCGATTTGCGCCGCCAGCGTCTCGCTACCCGGAATGTGCGTATCGTAATACAGGTAGTGCTTATCCTCTATGCTGGCCCCGCCCGGCGAGACCGCCAACCGGAACGTCGTGTCGCCACCGCCCCGGTTGCAGATGATGATCGAGCTCACCACCACCTGACACGGCGCCGTGTAAAGATCCGTCATCGTCGTCGCCGGCGGCGCCACCTGGCCCAGAACCTTCAGTGTGTCCGCCACGTTGCCCTCCTAACTTGTCAGCACCATCACCAGCACACGCGAGTCTGTCGCCGCCTCGTTCGCTGCCCTCGCCGCCTCGTTCGCTATCCTCGTCGCCTCGTCCGCTGCCCCCGCCGGGTCATACGGCGCGTTCGGCGCTGCGATGACCACCGTCACCGCCGCCACATCCTCCAGCACCTGACCGGGCGAGAGGCACTTCACTTGCACCGCCTGGCCCACGAGATTCGCTGGCACCGACACCCGCAAGGGCGGTTCCGGCGACACGAGCACGAATAGGTCGCCGGCCTGGTGACCGTCCGTCGGCGTGCCCCGGCGCCCGCGCCGCAGCACCGACAGGGTGTATGCTCCGGCGCCGCCCGCCGTTGCCGTTGCAAACCCGATGATCTCGCCTGCCAGGACCGCCGCGTTCAGCCCCGCGTCCACCTCTGCCTGGCTCATGCTGCCAAGCCCGCCGGCTTGCATCTGTACGGCTACCGTATTCGCCAGATCCCATTGGCTCGGGTCGCCCCAGGGCGCCAGGGCGCCCAGGGCGGTGCCCCAGGGGATCTGCTTGCGGATCTCGCCGCAGGGGATCCACGTTGCCCCGTCTGGCGAATAGTAGCAGGTGCAACCCCGCCAGCCGGCGCCGCCCCCTGCTGCCACGTAAAACCCGGGCGCCAGGCCGTCCTCGTCGCGCAGCTCGCGCCCGCTCCAGACGGCGAACGCGGTCGGAACGATGCTGTCGCGGGCCGCCGGCCGGGTCGGCACCTCCGAGCCCGCGGCTTCCTGCGCCAGCACCGCGCCGTCATCGAGGACGGCCTCGAACCGCGCCTCGGCGAACAGACCGATCTCCATCGCCGTGATCCGCGCCCTGCGGCGCTCGCCCCCCACCGGCAGCGAGACGATGCTGCCAGGTGCCAGTCGCCAGTAGCGCGGCCCCAGGGCGAAGCGGTAGCGTGTCCGCTCCAGCCACTCGGTGTAAAGCTGCCGCTCCGCCACCCGCCTCGCCTCGCTCGCGGTCAGCACCAGCGGCAGCTTCAGCGTCCGCGCCTCCGCCACCCCTGTCTTCGTGTAGCGGATCGCCCGCTGCTCCGCCTGCTGATACTCACGTGCCGCCTCCATGTAGCACACGTCCACCCGCGCCGGGATCTC
>LSQX01083528.1_pt1 | contig 16923 bp, 17 predicted proteins | sample 654561 | NCBI WGS metagenome assembly LSQX01 (sample SAMN04489861, study PRJNA283612) | anaerobic digester metagenome | isolation source: 4 biogas reactors fed with cattle manure at either 37C or 55C with and... | place: Denmark: Kongens Lyngby | collected 2014
AAGGGCGGTCAGGGCGTCAACACCACTTACTCGGCGGTCAGGATAACCCACCTCCCGACGGGCGTGGTGGTGACATGTCAGGACGAGAGGTCCCAGCTCCAGAACAAGGAGCGTGCCATGAGGATCTTGAGGTCGAGGCTCCTGGCCATGGCCCAAGAGCAGAGAAACCGGGAGCTCACGCAAGCCAGGAGGTCTCAGGTGGGGACGGGCGAGCGCGCCGAGAAGATCCGCACCTACAACTTCCCGCAGAACAGGGTCACGGACCACAGGATAGGTTACACCACCCACAAGCTGGCCGAATTCCTGGACGGGAAAATCGACGAACTGGTCGATGCGCTTCTCGAAGACGAAGATAAGAAGAGGCTCGAGGAAGCATCACAGGTATGAACGTAGGCAAGGCGCTCTCTTTCGGAAGGCGTCGTCTGGCAGGAAGGTCGGAATCCTTCGCCCGGGATGCGTCGCTTCTCCTCGCATTCGTCCTGGGCGAGCCGCCTGAGTTTGTCCACCTGCACCCTGAAGCCTGCGTGAGTGAGAACCTCTTCGCCCTATACACGACCCTCTTGGACAGGCGTGCATCCGGGGAACCAATCGCCTATATCAGAGGATTTCAAGAGTTTATGGGACATAACTTCTTGGTTGACCGGAGGGTGCTGGTTCCCCGTCCGGAGACCGAGCATGTTGTGGACACCGCGGTTCGCCTTTTGACAGAAACGTCGGAGGCTTCGCCCTTTGTGGGCGACATCTGCTGCGGCTCGGGGGCAATAGGCCTCTCAATCGCCAAGGCTCTTCCGTCCTCCAGAGTGGTGCTTAGCGATGTTTCACGTGGAGCGGTCGGTCTAGCACGGGAAAACGCGAAAAGGCTCGGTTTGTCGGGGAGAGCTGCGTTTCTTGTTGGGGATCTTGTCGCGCCGCTCCTTGTGACAGGGTTCGCCAGAAATCTGGACGCGGTAACGGCAAACCCGTCCTACATTGCCACCGGAGANATCGAAACCCTGTCTCCCACAGTACGGGAGTATGAGCCCCGATTGGCTCTCGACGGGGGAGAATCCGGGCTCCAGGTGATACGGTNNTTCCCCAACGGTGCGGGAATATGAACCCCGGCTGGCCCTTGATGGGGGAGAATCCGGGCTAGAGGTCATACGGAGGATATCCACGGAAGTGCCCGCTGTCTTAAAGCCGGGGGGGCATTTGGTGATGGAGATAGGCGCAGATCAAGGAGATGCCTGTCAGGATATTATGATGGAGGATGGAGAGACCTGGAGAGAGATTCAGGTCCTCAAAGATTACGCAGGCAGGCAACGGGTGGTCGTTGGAAGAACTCGTGGTTGTAGCTAAAGGGCACTGTGCTTGCAGGGGCCCGTTGCAGGACCGATGAGTATTTCCGGTTTCATGAGGGTTGTCGGGAGGTCCGGCGTCCATGGAAACAAAGATCGTAAAGGTTGACCCTTTCGGTAGAGACGAGTCCTTGCTGATCCCGTGCGCGGAAGTCCTGCGCCGCGGGGGACTGGTGGCTTTCCCTACCGAGACGGTGTACGGCGTGGGCGCCAATGCCCTCATGCCCGAGGCGGTGAGCCGCATATTTGAAGCCAAGGGCCGTCCGCAGGATAACCCCCTTATCGTCCATGTTTCAAGGCCGGAAGCGGTCGCTCCGCTTGTGAGAGACATTAGCAAAGCGGCTATACTGGTCATGGAGGCTTTCTGGCCCGGGCCGCTTACCCTGCTCTTTGCCAGGTCAGACCTGGTTCCACCGGTTGTGACGGCGGGCCTTCCGACCGTGGCCATCAGGATGCCCGACCACCCGGTTGCCCAGCGGCTTATTGACCTCGCAGGGGTCCCTGTGGCTGCCCCTTCGGCCAATTTGTCGGGGAAGCCGAGCCCCACGACTTTCGAAGATACGCTGAAAGATCTCAAGGGAAGGGTGGACATCATCGTCGACGGGGGACCCTCGGGTATAGGAGTTGAGTCGACGGTCCTGGACATCTCGGGCCCTGTCCCAAAGATATTGCGCCCCGGCGGCCTCTCTCTCGAAGACCTCCGGAGCGTCTTGGGAGAGGTAGAAGTGGCCTCGGGAATACCTTCTCAGGGACCGCCTCCTTCACCCGGCATGAAATACAGGCATTACGCCCCCAAAGCCCCTGTATTCCTCGTGATAGGGAGCCCCGAGGAGCAGGCTGAGGCCTTGAGGCTCCATGCGGCGAAGCACCTCTTGGCCGGGAAACGGGTGCTCATCCTCTCTTCCAGCGAGAACCTTCCGGCATACGCAGCCCTCAAGGAGAATTGGCCTGAGAGTCTGACGGTCTTGGAGCTGGGGCCCAGGGAGGACCTGGCTCGCGTGGCTTCGAGGCTGTTTTCGGGATTAAGGCACGGAGATGAAACCGGCGCTGACGTCATACTCTCAGAGTCTTTTCCGGAAAAGGGGCTCGGGCTTGCCATCCAAAACAGGCTCGAGAGGGCGAGCGGGGGACGGACGATCAAGCCGATTGCCGAGCCGCCTCATAAATCGCCTGCCAGACCGGAGATGAATGTCCTCCTGGTTTGCACGGGCAATACGTGCCGGAGCCCCATGGCGGAAGTCTTGTTGCGCGAAATAGGGAAGGCCGAGTGCCCCGAGATAGGTTTGAACGTCATGTCAAGAGGCACGGCGGCAGCCGGCGGCATGCCCGCGACGCAAGAGGCAATGCGGGCCGTGGCCGAGCGGGGGCTTGACCTATCTGAGCATAAGTCCAGGATGGTTTCGGAGAAGGACCTCTCGTGGGCAGACCTGGTGATCACAATGACGAAGGCCCACAAGCGCACCCTCGTAGAACGCTATCCTTCCTATTCCGGAAAAGTGGCGACGTTGTCCGAGGCATCGGGCGGCGCCGTAGGGGGAGACGTGAGCGACCCCTTCGGCCTCGGCGATCCCGCGTACCTAAGGGCCAGAGATGAATTGGAGGTTGGCCTCAGGGCCGTTTGTGAGAGAATAAGACGGGTTACGTCAAATCGGGATGGAGGTAAGCAAGATGAGGATCGCTCTGGGAAGTGATCACGCCGGTTTCCGCCTCAAAGAGGAAGTGGCCGGGATGGTCAGGGAAATGGGACACGAACCCATTGACCTGGGGACGTACTCAGACGAATCCGTTGACTACCCGGATTTCGCCGTGAAGGTGGCGGAATCGATACTCGCCGGAGATGCCGATCTCGGCATACTCGTTTGTGGGACAGGCCTCGGTATGGCCATGTCTGCCAATAAGGTGCCCGGGATAAGGGCTGCAGCGGTATCCGACACGTTTTCGGCGCGGGCCACCCGAGAGCACAACGACGCCAACGTGCTCTGCATCGGAGCACGCGTCGTAGGGAGCGGCCTCGCCCGCGACCTTGTGAGCGCCTTCCTGGGAGCCTCCTTTGAGGGAGGACGCCACGTGAGGCGGGTTGAGAAAATGAAGGACATCGAGAAGAAGTTTGGGGGTGCACGCTGAATGGACGCCGTACGCGAGGGTAACGGGACGGAGCTTGACCTTAACCGGATAAAGCAAGAAGCGTATCGAGCAACCAAGGGGCTCTTGGAGGCCGCCAAACTGCGGCCCGGCCAGATAGTGGTCCTCGGGTGTTCCACCAGCGAGATCCAGGGAAAGCGGATCGGTTCGACGGGAAGCACGGATGTTGCCGCTTCCGTCCTCGACGGGATCCAGGAGGCCCTCGAAGGCACCGGAGTCCACCTGGCCGTCCAGTGTTGCGAGCATCTCAACAGGTGCCTCGTTGTCGAGCGGGAAGTCCAGGAGAAATACGACCTCACCGAAGTCACGGTCCTGCCGGTCCCCAATGCCGGGGGTGCCACTGCTTCCACTGCGTTAAGGAGGTTCCCAGACCCCGTAGTGGTTGAGACGATCCAAGCCCACGCCGGCATTGACATCGGAGACACGCTTATCGGGATGCACCTAAGGCCCGTGGCGGTTCCCGTAAGGATAGACCAAAAAACGGTCGGCAGCGCCCACCTCACGGTAGCGAGGACCCGCCCCAAGCTGGTGGGCGGAGCCAGAGCCGTGTACGCCTGGGATGAAATCGAGGAGAAATTCGGAAAGAGTCCGAAAAAGAGCTGAAACCTTTAGAGACCCGGAGGAGTCAAAGTAATGGCGGAACAGAAAAGACCGTCCTGGGACGAGTATTTTATGGAACTGGCCGAAGTGGTCGCCAAGCGTTCCACGTGTCTCAGAAGGAATATCGGGGCCGTGGTTGTAAAGGACAAGAGGGTGCTGGCAACAGGTTACAACGGGGCTCCTACGGGCTTGGCCCACTGCAGCGAAGTCGGGTGCTTGAGGGAGAAACTCGGCATTCCCTCCGGAGAGCGCGTCGAGATGTGCAGGGGGCTCCATGCCGAGCAAAATGCCCTGGTGCAGGCAGCCAGATACGGCATCGCCCTTGAGGGGGCCGTCATCTACTGCACCAACCAGCCTTGCGTGACTTGTGCCAAGATGCTCATAAACGCAGGGATCGTCAAGGTGATATACAAGCATCCGTATCCCGACAAGCTGGCCCAGGACTTACTGGCCGAATCCAAAGTTATTGTGGAAAAGTTCCGGGAGCGCTGAAAAAGCGCCCTCGTGTGCCTGAGAAGCCGGTACCGGCCTGTCATCGCCTACGCGACCTACTGAGTCCGGGGGCGTAGATTGACTGGTAGGACAGGCTTCTGTACAATGACGCAGGTAGAAGGGCCTATCAGCGGGAACGGGAGGAGGGGCGCTCGTGACGTTCGACAAAACTACCGTCGCTTTCGGTCTCGCTTTCCTTCTTTCTTATGGGCTCACCCCTCTTATCCGCCTGATCGCCAAGAAAACAGGAGCCATGTGTTACCCCAACCAGCGGAGCGTCCACCGGGTTCCCATCCCGTACCTGGGCGGCGTTTCTATGTACCTGGCTTCGGTCATTGCCATGTTTGCCGTTAGAACCGGAGAAAACACCGCCTTTCCCGCCGTGGCTCTCGGCGGTCTGGTGATCCTTATAGTCGGCCTCGTAGACGACCTCTGGCCGCTAAAACCCTGGCAGAAACTCATAGGCCAGTTCCTCTCAGCAGGAGTAGTAGTGAAGCTGGGTGTGAGCATTTCATTTCTGAAGAACCCCTTCTCGGGCGAGTTACTCCTTTTGGGGGCCATCGCTTTGCCCCTCACCCTCGTGTGGGTGGTGTCGTTCGAAAACCTCATAAACTGGTCGGATGGATTGGACGGCCTTGCTGCCGGGATAGTCGGCATCACCTCGACTGCCATGATCTATGCCATGAATAAGGCGGGAGCTGTGCATGTGGCTCCGGAAGCGGCGGCCCTCGCAGGCGCGGCTTTCGGTTTTCTGCCTTTTAACTTCCACCCGGCTTCGATTTTTATGGGAGACGCAGGCGCCATGTATCTTGGACTCGCCTTATCGGTCCTCTCGGTGCAGGGGCTCGTGAAATCCGCCGTGGCCATGTCCATCTTGGCCCCTATCCTCACCCTCATGGTCCCTATATCGGACATGGCTTTCTCCATCTTGCGGAGGAAGCTGTCCGGCAGGGCCGCGTCTCAAGCCGATAGAGACCACATACACCACAGACTGCTTGAACTCGGGATGAGCCAGAGGCAGGCCGTTCTGGCTATCTACCTTGTCAGCTTGTGCTTCGGCGCGCTGGGCCTCGTCTCGGGTTTTGTACCGCTGAGCACAGGAGGCCCTCTCGCCGGTCTGGCTGTCCTAGGCATGTTTGCCGTCGCTTACAAGGCAGGTCTCCTGAGTCTCGGTTCCAAAAAGACCGGGCAAGACCGCAGCCGGCGAGGTTAAGAGCTCGGTGTGGCGGAAAGGTTGAGGTTTGTGGGTAGTTTGAAAGTAATATCCGTTTTCGGTACCCGGCCTGAGGCGATCAAAATGCTGCCGGTTGTGAGGGCGCTCAAGGAGCGCCACCCCCTCATCGAATCCAAGGTCCTCGTTACGGCGCAGCACCGCGAGATGCTTGACCAAGTGCTTGCGGATTTCGGTGTAGAGAGCGATTACGACCTTGACGTCATGAGGCCCAACCAGACTCTGGCGGAGACAACCAAGCGAGTCCTCGAGGGCCTTACTCCCGTGCTCGAGAAGGAACGGCCTCACCTCGTCCTCGTCCACGGAGATACCACGACAACGGGAGCGGCGGCTCTGGCAGCCTATTACCTCAGGATCTCGGTGGCGCACGTTGAGGCGGGTCTCCGTACGGGGGACAAGTACGCTCCTTTTCCCGAGGAGGTAATGCGGAAGATAGCCGACATCATAAGCGACCTTCATTTCGCTCCAACCGAGAACGCAAAGGGAAATCTCTTGCGGGAGGGCTACGACCCCGGCTCCATATTTGTGACCGGGAATACAGCCGTCGACTCGCTCCTAATGACGGTAAGAAAAGGCTACCGGTTCAAAGAAGAACGCCTAAATGAGATAGATTTCGAATCCCAGAGGAACATCCTTGTGGAAGTGCACAGGAGGGAGAACTTCGGGGAAGGGATGGAGAACATCGGGAGAGCGCTCGCCAGGCTTACCTCCGAGCGCACAGACATACGGCTCTTGGTCTCGGTCCACCGGAACCCGAAAGCCCGGGAGCCCATTCTAAGGCACCTCAAGGGCGCCCCGAGGACTGTTCTCTTCGACCCCATCGACTACCCGGATTACGTTAACCTCATGAGCCGGGCGTATCTCATAATCACCGACTCCGGGGGCGTCCAGGAGGAGGCTCCTTCCCTGGGAGTTCCCACTTTGATCTGCAGGGAGAAGACCGAACGCCCCGAGGCACTGAGGGCCGGAACTACCCTGCTCGTGGGGACAGATATAGAGACAATAGTAGACACGACTTTCGATTTGTTGGACAATAGGGCAAGGTACGAACGGATGTCGCAGGTAAAGAATCCTTTCGGGGACGGGCGCGCATCCGAACGGATCGTTAAGGCCATTATGTTCAGGTATGGACTAGCGCAAGACCGCCCGGAGGAATTTTCCGCGGGAGAATAGAAGAACACTTGTTGTAGTCTACAGGGCGGTAGTACACGTTTTCTAGAGTCGTAAGAAGGAAGTGTCCGGCGGTACCAACCGTTTCCGCATAGCAGGTGTTTTGTAGCAAGACGTTCAAAAGAGGAGGGGGGTCCGGGCCGGCCCAACCAACGATGGGACCGGTCCCGTGGCGTTTACATGGCCAAGAAGGAACTGGACGCGATCCTTGAAGCCGAGCGAAAAGCCGCAGAAATTGTAGAATCCGCCAGAACTAAGGCTAAGGAAATACTGGCCGCAGCCGATAAAGAGGCCGAACGCCTCCTCCAGGAAGCCGTCGAGGATGCCCAGTCCAAAGCCAAGTCCTTGCTCGATAGCGCTTCTGCATCTTCTCAAGCCCTGGAGAAAACATATCTCGAAGAGGCCGAGAAAGAGATCGCGTCTCTCAGGGAAACTTACGGCTCCAGGCTTCAAGATGCGGTTCAAACGATAGTTTCCAAGGTCAAGAAGGCCTTATAGGGAGGGAGCCGGTAAGAAGGCGCCACCGGGCGCATCCGGCGTGGTCATGGCCGTTGCAAGGATGAAGAAAATCACCATATACGCCACCAAGGAGCTCAGGGGACCCATATTTGAGCGCCTCCGCGACCTTGGGATCTTCCACATAACCGCCGAGTCGTCAAGGCCCAGGTTTCTGGGGGTGGACGATGAGGTAGAAGACGTACCGGCGCCGGAACCTCTCGAGATACCCGAAGATATTTCAGACTCCCTTTCGAGACTTCAATATCTTAGGGACTACTTCGAGAAGTACGCTCCCGTTAAGCGGTCGTTCATAGACGGTTTTACCGGCAAGAAGCCGGAGGTCTCTCTGAACTCGCTCAGGCAGCTCACGGCCGGTTATGACGTAGAGGCAGTGTACGATAAGGCCAAGGCTCATGAAAAACGTCTGGAGGAGATAGCCGAGGAGCTTTCAAGGCTCCGCGAAGAATCGAGGGCCCTCTCGCCTTGGGGTTCCCTGGACATCCCTCTTGACATGGTGGGGCCCACGGAGCTTTGCCACAGCGTTCTTGCGGTGTTCCCCAACTCGGTCTTGGCGAAGCTTCAGGAAGGGAGTGCTTTCGGGCCGGTTTTCCACGAAGTGCTGTGGGAAGAACGCTCAGAATCCGGGGTATGGCTTATTGTCTACGGTGCTTCTTTCGCCGACGTTTCCTCGCTTGTGGCGACCCTGGGCGGCCGCGTAGTGACTTTCAAAGAGTCCCGTGTTGAAGGCGCGACGGTGAAAGACAAGCTTCAAGCGCTTGAGGCGAGGATCCGGGAGCTCGGGGAGGAAAAAGACGGCATCATAGCCGAAGACCGCGAGCTTTCTTCTTCCATGCTGGACGTCATGGCTCTAATTGACTACTACCTGGACAAAGAGAACCTGGAACGGCTGAGCCGCACCGTGCCCAGAACGGCTTTTACGCTGGTCATCGAAGGGTATGTGAGAGAGAAGGACCTTCAGGCACTCGAAGACGGGCTCAAAGAGTTCACGGAGATGGAGCTTGTGGCCGAAGATCCTTCTCCCGGCGACGATGTCCCGGTCCTTCTCGAGAACCACCCGATAATAGCGCCCTTTGAGGTCATCACGAACATTTTTGGCTTCCCCAAGTACGATGAAATCGACCCAACCCCGTTCTTGGCGCCGTTCTTCTGGCTGTTCTTCGGGATATGTCTGGGCGACGCCGTCTACGGGATACTTCTCACCATCGGATCTTGGTGGTTCATAAAGAGCCAGGGACTAAAGTATCCGGCAGACAAGCTGCCTCGCCTCCTTATGTATTCGGGGATTTCCACCTTGCTGGCAGGAGCGGCGACCAACAGCTGGATGGCGGACCTCTTCTCCGTGTTCTTGCCGGGCACGGCCATCGAAAGGTTCTTCTCCAATCTTGCGCTTCTTAACCCCATTGAAGACCCGCTTACCATGATGCTCGTCTCGTTTGGCTTCGGCATCATCCACATATGGGTTGGAATCGGCGTCAAGATGCTGTCTAGCTTCAGGCAAGGTGACTATGCGGACGGCATATGGTCGTCGGGTTCATGGGTTGTGTTCCTGCCCGGGCTCGTCCTCTGGGTGCTCTCTAAGGCCGGCATGATCCGGAGCCAGATCCCCTTCTACATCATGGTAGTAGGGGCCCTCATGGTCATGTACGGCGCGTCAAGAGGCCAGAAGAACATACTCCTCAAGCCGTTCTCGGGAATCCACGGCCTGTACGGTATAGTGTCGTACTTCTCCGACACCCTTTCGTACTCGAGGCTCCTGGCTTTGGGGCTTGCCAGCGCCATCATCGGTGTCGTGGTAAACAAGATATCCGAGCTCGTATCAGGCATGATCCCGTACGTCGGCTGGGTCCTGGTGCCGGTGATCTTGGCCGGAGGACATATTTTCAACCTCGTCATCAACGTCCTCGGAAGCTTCATACATGCGGGGCGACTTCAGTTTGTCGAGTTCTTCACCAAGTTTTTCGAGGGGGGAGGTACACCGTTCAGGCCTCTTAAGCGCGTGAGCGAAAATGTTTCTGTTCAAGCTGTTGATTAAGGAATGAGCAAAAGTCAGGAGGGGTCGGTTTTGTTCGGAGGTAATGCTAACGTCTGGTTTGCAGCAGGTATGGCCATTATTCTGGTGGCCCTTGCGATAGGGGTGTTCTTTGGTCCTGCTCTCGGAGGGAACGGCCTTGCCCTGGTGGGTGCAGGAATAGCAGTTTTTGTGAGCGGAATCGGGTCGATTATCGGTACGGGAATAACCGGAGAAAAGGCCGCGGCGATCACTTCTGAAGATCCCGAGAAGTTCGGGCGCCTCTTGCTGCTCCAGGCTCTTCCGGGCACCCAGGGCATCTACGGGTTCCTAGTTGGCTTCTTGGCCATCTTCAAGATGGGCGGGTTCTCCGGCGTCTTGCCACTGGACATCACCCAGGGATGGCAGTTCATCTTCGCGTGCCTCCCGGTCGCCATCTCATGCCTCCTCTCAGGTATCTGGCAGGCCAAGGTTTCTCTGGCCGGCATGGATATCGTAGTTAAGCACCCTGAGGAATCGGGTAAAGCCCTCATCATGCCAGCTATGGTTGAGACCTACGCGGTTCTTGGACTTCTTGCGTCGGTCCTCTTGATCATGTTCGCGGTCAATGTTTAGGGGGCCGTCTCGATGCCTCTTGAGGATATCCTCACAACGATACGAAACCGGGCGGAGGAAACCGCAAAAGAGATCTTGGATGACGCCAATCTTCGCGCTAAGCGGCGTGTTGACGCAGTGCGCGCAGAAGCCCAGGAGCGGGCGGCGGGTATCCTGAGCGTCGCGGAAACCGAAGCCGCCAAGATCGAGGCCGCGGCGAAGACGAGAGCCGCTGCAAAGCAAAGGCAAGCCATCCTCAGGGAAAAGCAGTTGCTTATTGAAGGGGTCTTCGCCAAGGCCGGGGAAGCGCTCGCCTCTATGCCGCCCGGAGAGTACAGAGAACTCATCCTGGAGTCATTGGCCCGTTCGGCCGAAGGTAGCGAAACGGTGGTTTTGGGGCCCGAAGACCGCGAGCGGCTGGGGCCCGATTTCGAGGTGGAACTTAACAAGAGACTCTCTTCACAGGGCAAAGGTGGAGCCGTGAAGGTGGAGTTCGCCGGGAGTTCCCTTGGGGGCGGATATATCCTAAGGAGCGGCGGCGTGTCTTTGAACAGCACATTCCCGGCCCTTGTGAAGAGATTTGAGGACGAACTGGAGATCGAGGTGGCCAAGACGCTCTTCGGAGAAGGAGAGTAAGAGGCCGCCTACGCCAAAGGTGGGTAGACGTTGAACGAATTTGCCTGGGCCAGTGCCGTCGGCCACATTAGAGTGAGGGAGAGGGAGATCCTGTCTCGCGCCGACCTCATGCGGCTCGTCGAGGCCGGAGACTTGGAGCGTGCCCTTCTGGCCCTTCGAGACAGCTACTACGGGCCGTTCGTCGCATCGGCCAGTCCACCCGAACACGGAAACGCTCTGATCGAGGCCCTCTCAGAGGCTTACAGGTACGCCCTCCAGATCTCTCCCGAGCCAATGATCATCGTTGCCTACCGGGCGCGAAACGATTTCCACAACTTGAAAGTGCGGGCAAAGTCGGTCCAGCTGGGTGTTCCGTTGGATAAAGAAGCCCTTTCATCCATGGGGAATTTGGACCCTAGCCTTGAGCCGGGCGAGATCTCTACCGAGGCCGCGAGGCTTTTCGGCCTATCGATTAACAAGAAGGAGATCGCTTCCTTCTGTGACGCGCTTGGACAAACTTACGCGCAGGCGGTCGAGCTTATCGAAGAAAACCGTGCGACCACCCAGGAAGGGCTTCTCTCCTTAAGAGTCGACAGCCTGATTGACCGCGGATTCTATGCCTGGTTCTCGAAGGTGTTCAAGCGGTACGGCTACCCGGGACTCAGGGGCTTTCAGAGGGCCGAAGTAGACCTTCTCAACCTGCGCATGTCTTTGCGGGGACTCAGGATGGGCCTCGATCCGGCGGTGTTCCAGGAGGTTGTGCTCCCCGGAGGCGATATCCCTTCGCACAAGATACTGAGCGCGTACAGGGACGGGCTCCTTGGCATGCAGTCGGTTTTCAAGGGCACTCCTTGGGGCGACCTGGCGGCTGCCGGGGCCCGGACTGCGGAGAAGGGAGAATCCCTCACCAAGTGGGAGAGGGCATGCGACAATGCACTAATGGGCGTGGTTAGGTCGGCAAGGTACTATTCCATCGGCCCCGAGCCGGTGTTCGGGTATCTTTTCGCCAAGGAATCCGAAGTCAAGAACCTTAGGGTAATCCTTTCCGGCAAACAGTCCGATCTGCCCGCGCAGGAGATAGCCGAGAGGTTGCGTGAGCCTTATGTCTAAAGTGGCTGTCTTGGGTCAAAGAGATGCGGTGCTCGGGTTCAAAGCCTCTGGAGCCGTTGCCTTTGCGGCAGACGACGCCCGCGAGGCCAGAGAAAAACTGGGCAAGATCTTGGAAGATGATTTCGCGGTGCTCCTTGTGACCGAGGAGATGGCCGAGATGTTGAAAGAAGAGCTCCGGCCGCTCTATGAGAAGCCGAAACCGGTCGTAACCATTTTGCCCGACGCCCGGCGGCCGAGAGGGCTTGGGATGGAGCTTTTGAAGAAAAGAGTCGAGCGGGCAGTTGGAGCCAACATCCTGCTCAAGGGAGAGGAATGATGCGGCTGTGTCTACTACCCAGGTGAAAGGACAGATAACGAAAGTATCCGGGCCCCTGGTGATAGCCTCGGGCATGGCCGGCTCCCGCATGTATGACGTGGTGCGAGTCGGGACCATGGGGGTCGTTGGAGAGATTATCGAGCTTAGGGGCGATACCGCCTCCATCCAGGTCTACGAGGAGACTTCCGGCGTGGGCCCCGGGGAGCCGGTGGTTTCAACGGGAGCGCCTCTTTCCGTCGAGCTCGGACCCGGCCTTATAGGTGCCATTTATGACGGAATCCAAAGGCCCCTCAACGTCATCGCAAGTATGGCGGGAAGCTATATCGCGAGAGGTCTTGAGGTCCCAGGGCTAGACCACGAGAAGAAGTGGCACTTCGTGCCGAGAGTGAAACCGGGCGACAGAGTGTCTGCCGGGACGATCCTCGGCGTGGTCCAAGAAACCCCTCTCGTTGAGCACAGGGTGATGGTCCCTCCGTCGGTGCCGGAGGCTACCGTAAAGAGCATCAATGAAGGAGATTTCACCGTTGTTGAGACCGTCGCCGTGCTGGAAGCCGGCGGGAACGAGATACCCGTTGCCATGAGGCAGAGGTGGCCGGTCCGTGAGTCCAGGCCGGTTTTGGAGAAGCTCCCGCCCAAGGAACAGCTCGTAACAGGGCAGAGGGTCATCGATGCCTTCTTCCCCATAGCCAAAGGCGGCACGGCCTGCGTTCCCGGTCCTTTCGGGAGCGGGAAGACGGTAATCCAGCACCAGCTGGCAAAGTGGGCCAACGCCGACATCATTGTGTACGTCGGGTGCGGCGAGCGCGGAAACGAGATGACAGACGTCCTCCTTGAGTTCCCCGAGCTCAAGGACCCGCGCAGCGGCAGGCCTCTTATGGAGCGGACCGTGCTTGTCGCCAATACCTCGAATATGCCGGTAGCTGCGCGTGAGGCGTCTATCTACACGGGGATCACCCTCGCGGAGTACTACCGCGACATGGGTTACGACGTGGCCATCATGGCCGACTCCACATCTCGCTGGGCGGAAGCCATGCGTGAGATCTCTGGCCGTCTCGAAGAGATGCCCGGCGAAGAAGGATATCCCGCGTACCTGGGTTCAAGGCTCGCCGAGTTCTATGAAAGGGCCGGGCGGGTCAAGGTGCTGGGCCAGGGCGATACCGAAGGCGCGGTGTCGGTTATCGGCGCAGTGTCGCCTCAGGGTGGCGACCTCTCTGAGCCCGTCACCCAGGCCACTTTGCGTATCGTCAAGGTTTTCTGGGGCCTGGACGACAGGCTCGCCGCGAGGAAGCACTTCCCGGCAATCAACTGGCTCACCAGTTATTCTTTGTATACCGAAAGGCTAGATGAGTATTTCAGGGCGACCGCAGGGCCCGATTTCCCCGAGATGCGGGACGAAGCCATGTCAATACTCCAAGAGGAAGCCGAATTATCGGAGATCGTGCGTCTGGTCGGTATTGACTCGCTGTCGCCTAGGCAGAGGATGATCCTGGACACCGCCAAGTCGCTCCGCGAGGACTTCTTGTACCAAAGCGCGTTCCATGAGGTGGATACCTACTGCTCTCAGAGGAAACAGTACGGAATACTTCAGGCTATCCTGACGCTCCACCACAAGGCGCTCGAGGCCCTCGATGAGGGGATCCGTATCGAACGGATAACCTCTCTGCCGGTCAAGGAGCAGATAGCCCGGGCGCGAGTTACTCCCGAAGAAGAGTGGGACGCCACCCACCAGCGCATTATGGCGGCCGTTTCGGCCGAGATCGAGGCAGAATTAGCAGGCGTTAAGGACAGGAGATAAAGAAGGCATTGGGGGAATTTGGGATGCCGTTGGAATACACGACCATATCAGAAATAGCAGGGCCCCTCGTAGTGGTGGAACAAGTCCGCGAGGTCCACTACGATGAGCTTGTGGAGGTAGAGACGAGAGACGGACAGATCCGGCGGGGACGCGTCTTGGAAGCCTCTACCGGCAGAGCCCTTGTCCAGATATTCGAGGGAACTTCGGGACTGGACGTTACGGGGTCCAAGGTGAGATTCCTCGGGAAGGTTCTGGAGATCCCCGTATCCCCTGACATCCTGGGAAGGATCTTCGACGGGGCAGGGAACCCCATCGACGGGGGTCCCAAAATCATTCCCGAGAAGAGGCTGGACATTAACGGCAGCCCCATCAACCCGTTTGCCCGGGCATACCCGTCTGAGTTCATCCAGACAGGCATCTCGGGTATTGACTGCATGAACCCGCTGGTCCGTGGCCAGAAGCTTCCCGTGTTTTCAGGCGCCGGCCTACCCCATGCCCAGCTGGCGGCGCAGATCGCTCGCCAAGCCACCGTTCTTACGGGGAGCGAGCCCTTCGCCGTTGTCTTCGCTGCCATGGGCATTACTTTCGAGGAAGCCGATTACTTCATGACAGACTTCCGCCGCACAGGTGCCATCGACAGGGCAGTGCTTTTCATAAACCTCGCCAACGACCCGGTTATCGAGAGAATCGCGACTCCGCGTATGGCCCTTACCGTTGCAGAGTACCTTGCTTTTGAACTCGAGATGCACGTGCTTGTAATTCTAACCGACATGACGAACTACGCCGAGGCGCTCCGGGAGGTCTCTGCGGCCCGAAAGGAAGTACCTGGCAGGCGCGGTTATCCGGGGTACATGTACACCGACCTCTCTCAGATCTACGAGCGCGCAGGCCGGATACAGGGGAAAAAGGGCTCAATCACCCAGATCCCGATCCTGACTATGCCGGAAGACGACAAGACTCACCCGATCCCCGACCTCACCGGTTACATCACCGAGGGTCAGATCATCTTGTCGCGGGAGCTTCACAAGAAGGGCATCTACCCGCCCATCAACATCTCCATATCCCTTTCGCGGCTAAAGGACAAAGGTATCGGAAAGGACAAGACTCGCGAAGACCACGCAGACGTTTTGAACCAGCTTTCGGATGCCTACGACCGTGGTAGAGAAGCCCGGGAGCTCTCGGTTGTCTTGGGCGAAGCGGCCCTCAGCGAAACAGACAAGCTGTTCCTCAAGTTCGCCGATGAGTTTGAAGCCAGGTTCGTGAAACAGGGAGCCAACGAAAACAGGTCCATTGCCGAGACCCTGGATATCGGTTGGGACCTCATGACCATGCTGCCCATAAGCGAGCTCAAACGTATTTCCGACAGAAACGCCGAGAAGTACCTGAAACCCAGGATATCCGAAGGCGCCGCCCCGGCGGCCGAATAGGAAGGAGACGGGGCTTTGGAACTCAGGGTTAGCGCTACCCGTCAGGAGCTTACGAGGCTAAAGAACCGGGTAAGGATGGCCGCCCGGGGCCACAGGCTCCTTAAGGATAAGCGGGACCAGCTCATGAAGGAGTTCATGGCCATCGTTCATGAGAACCAGCGGCTTCGCAAAGAGCTCGAGAGGCGACTCAGCGCGGCTTACAGGAGTTTCGCCCAGGCGCGGGCACTTCTCAGCCCGCCGGTTCTCGAGGAAGCGCTCATGGCGTCAAGTGGACCCGAAGAAGTGTCCATAAGCTACAGGCGCATCATGAACGTCGTCGTCCCCGAAATGGATATCCGGGGAGCCGGGGAGGAAGGCGAAGAAAGGACCGAAGGGGCGGCGTTGGGAGCGATGCCAGAAGCCGCGCCGGGAGCATCTCAGCGAGGTGCGCCCGGGGAATCCAGAAAGCGCGCGGTGAACCTGGGCATTCCTCCGTACGGGCTGGCATCAACCTCGTCGGACCTTGACGATGCAATCAAGGAGTTTCAGGGCATCCTTCCCCTGCTCGTGAAGCTATCGGAAGTTGAACGTAAAATCCAGCTTTTGGCCGATGAGATAGAGAGGACCAGAAGAAGGGTAAACGCCCTGGAATATATACTAATCCCTGAGCTGGAAGCCGCCGTCAAAAGCGTTGAAATGCGCCTTGAGGAAATGGACCGGGCCAACGCGTCCAGGCTCATGAAGGTCAAGGATATCGTAAGGGCACACTGAGAGTATTCAAAAAGGCTGATGAGTGGCTGGATTGCTAATAGGACACCATTTTTTCCGGGCATCATGGCAAGAAGCAAGGTAGAGACTAAAGGCAGGCAGAGAGAATAGAACACCGGATTGAAGAAATTAACGAAGTAAAGTCGGAATCACTTTTCGAAAGTTAGGTTTTTTCGATAAGTGTTCTGGGCCCTGAATTTAAGTTCAAGTAGTTCGAAGTCGAAGTCCAAAGTGAGTTCTCAGCTTCGAGTGAGCTTGCCAAATGAAGTTCCAATCAAAGCCTTCTGGGCGGACATGAGGAGCCGGTATCTTTGAGTCTATTAATACGAGGTGGCAAGCCCTTACGGGGAACAGTCAGGTGTGACGGAGCCAAGAACGCCGCGCTGCCCATCATGGCAGGCGCGATCTTGTCAGAAGATATTTCCATAATCGATAACGTGCCGCATCTCCGGGATGTTGAGACCATGTCCAATGTACTTAGATCCATTGGCGCATCGGTGCGTGTAAGGGGCAATTCGGTCCTTATCAATCCCGGTAAGCGGCTAAGAAACGAAGCCCCCTACGACTTGGTGAGGATGATGCGGGCTTCGTTCTTGATTATGGGGCCTCTGCTCGTCCGCCTGGGTGTTGCTTCGGTGCCTCTTCCCGGAGGATGCGCCATCGGCCAAAGGCCGGTTGACCTCCACCTCAAGGGATTCCAAGCCATGGGGGCCGAGATCTCTGTGGAAGGCGGTTTTGTGAAAGCCCGCGCCGACAAGCTTAAGGGAGCCGAAATCTACCTTGACGTCCCATCGGTCGGCGCCACCGAGAACATAATGATGGC
>LSQX01129815.1_pt2 | contig 16916 bp, 12 predicted proteins | sample 654561 | NCBI WGS metagenome assembly LSQX01 (sample SAMN04489861, study PRJNA283612) | anaerobic digester metagenome | isolation source: 4 biogas reactors fed with cattle manure at either 37C or 55C with and... | place: Denmark: Kongens Lyngby | collected 2014
TTATTAGCAGAAGTTAAAAAAGTGCGGTGGATTCCTTCGTGGGGCGAAGTGCGCATGGTTAACATGATTAAAGATCGATCAGACTGGTGTATATCACGGCAAAGAGCTTGGGGTGTGCCTATTCCGATTATTTATGGTGAAGATCAGACGCCGATTATTGAAAAAGAAGTGTTTGATCACATTATTAAATTGTTTTCTGAACACGGCAGTGATGTTTGGTATGAAAAAGAAGCAAAAGATTTATTGCCGCCAGGATACAAAAACAGCCACTCGCCAAATGGCATTTTCAGCAAAGAAAAAGACATTATGGATGTTTGGTTTGATAGCGGTTCATCATTTAATGGTGTGCTTAAAGACCGTGGCTTAAAATTTCCGGCTGATTTATATATCGAGGGTAATGATCAATATCGTGGTTGGTTTAACTCATCGCTAACGATTGCGACAGCTTGTTTTAAGACTTCGCCTTTCAAAGACTGCGTTACCCACGGATTCGTCGTTGATGAAAATTGGGATAAAATGTCGAAATCAAAAGGCAATGGTATCGATCCGAGTAAAGTCGCAAATCAATTTGGAGCCGACATTTTAAGATTGTGGGCTGCGACAATTGACTATAAGCAAGATGTGCGCATTTCCGAGAGCATTATCCTGCAAGTGGCAGAAGTTTACCGCAAAGTGCGCAACACCTTTAAGTTTTTGCTTGGCAATTTAGCAAATGGTGAATATTCACCGTTTGATTTGACGCGTGATAAAGTGGAATCTTATGAAGTAATCGATACTTTTATCCTTGCTGAATTAGAACGCGTTAAAAATGATGCCATCAACGCTTTTGAAAAATATGATTTTGGAAACGGCATCAGTCGAATCGTTACTTTCATGTCACGCGATTTGTCGGCTTTTTATCTTGATATCACCAAAGATATTTTGTATTGCGATAGCCATACCTCATTACGAAGGAAACAAGTTCAAAATGTAATATATCAAGTGACTGATACTTTGATGCGTCTTTTAACGCCCTTTTTACCATTTACGATGGACGAGATTTATCATAGTTATGGCCGTAATCATTTATTAAATGTTCAATTGCTTGATTATCCGAAAGTATCAAAAGAATATTCTGATGACGTAATTAACAATTACGAATCATTTATGAGCCTGCGCGATGAAGTCTTAAAAAAACTTGAAGAAGCTCGCTCTTCTTCGTTAATCGGCTCTTCACAAGAAGCCACTGTTTCGCTTTATGGAAAAAATGATGTCATTAAGCATCTTAAAATGGAAAAAAACCCTGCTGAATTGGCCCGTCTATTTGTTGTTTCAAAAGTGGAATTGAACTCAAAGCAAGAAATAGTGGTATCGCGGGCGAATGGACAAAAATGTCCCCGTTGTTGGAACTATGTCGACCAACTGCACGTTCATGAAGAGCATATGGTTTGCCAAAGATGTAACGATGTATTAAAGGAGAAAGTATAATGTTAGAAAAGATTCGCACCTATTTTAAAACAAAAAGCATCAAAGACATTTTAAATGATTTCTTTTTGTCTTTTGCGTGGCTTATTCTTCTTCTTTTCGTCATCGACCTTGTCAGCAAATGGATTGTCGTTAAAAACATGAATCTCTATCAAGAAATTAGTGTCATTGAAAATTTCTTCTATTTGCGCCTTTCCTTTAATCAAGGAGCCGCTTTTGGCCTTGGCAACACAGGTGATCTCGGGTGGCGCCTTTTCTTCATTGCTGTCTCGGTTATTATCGGCACAGGAATGTTAATATTTTATATTATAAAATATAAAACATTGAATACTGCCATGAAAATTGGCATCGCAATGATGATTGCTGGCGCTTATGGTAATCTCGTTGACCGCGCTTTGTATTGGCCATCAGTGGTTGGTTTTAGTGGGGTCGTGGACTTCTTGTCGTTTGAATTTTGGGGAAATCGCTTTGCGACTTTCAATATCGCTGATACTTCACTTGTTGTCGGAGTCATCGTTCTTCTTTTTACCATTGTCATTGATGATGTTAAAACCAGTTTAAAAAAGAAAGACAAAGAAGATTTGTCAAAACCCTCCCCAGAATACTTGGAAGAGAAGATGAAGAAAGATGGAAACAAAAACGAGAAATCATAAAGTATTAACTGAGATTGGACTTCGTCTTGATAAGGCACTAGTTAATTTATTAAGCGATATTTCGCGAAGCCACATTCAAAAAATGATTGATGATGGCTATGTTTTTGTCAATAACGAAAAAGTTAAAGCTAGCTATCGTTTACAAAAAGATGATGTCATCAATATTGTTCATCGCGAAGCTTCATCATCAACGCTTATTCCCGAATACATTCCCTTAGACATTGTCTATGAAGACGATGATATCTTGATTGTTAATAAGCCACGCGGTCTGGTTGTTCATCCTGGGGCTGGCAATAAGAATTTGACTCTTGCTAATGCTTTGATGTTTCACACGAAGAAACTGAGCACCATCAACGGCCAATACCGCCCGGGCATCGTTCATCGTATCGATAAAGATACTTCGGGCCTTCTTGCTATCGCCAAAAATGATCGAGCCCATAATGAGTTAGCCGCCCAATTAAAAAAACATACAATGAGGCGCGTTTATATCGCTCTTGTTCACGATGTCATTTTCGAAGATGAAGGCACAATTATTGCCCCGTTAGGTCGCGACAAGAAAAATCGTTTGAAAATGGCGGTGGACCTCCATGACGGAAAAGAGGCTGTTACGCACTTCAAAGTCTTAAAAAGATATCAACAGGCGACTTTAGTCGAATGCCGTCTAGAAACAGGCCGTACGCACCAAATACGCGTTCATTTTGAATATATCAAGCATCCCTTAGTCGGAGATCCGCTTTACAAAAAGAAGAAGGACACTATTTATGAGGGTGGCCAATTATTACATGCCAAGGAATTAACATTGATTCACCCCACAACTCATAAAGAAGTAACCTATACTTGTGCGATGCCTGATTATTTTAAAGAAGTACTCGAGCAGTTGGAATAGATTGAAGAAAATAAAAAACGGGCATCGCCCGTTCTTTTTTTGAATAAACCCTTTTTAGGCTGGGCGATCAACTAATTCGAAAATCATACCCATGAAACCGTCGCCCGATCCGATGTTATAGTAGATGTTCATATAATCGCCAGTGAAGTAATTAGTATTTGTATAAACGTAAGGGGTGATTGGCTGGTTTTGCGCATTGACAAGCTTTTCGCCATCAAAGAGCGCGACTTCTCCGCCGGTGGATTGGAAGCGAGGCATTGCAGCTGGATAGGCGCCGACTGCGCTCATAAATTGACCAGAGAAATCTAAAGCGACACCATCATCGATTTGGAATGTACCATTAATTTTTGTTGAACTTGGAGAAGCAACGGCGCTGTCTTTAATGAGTCCGACCATATTGAAGTGAGGCACATCTATTCCATTGATATTAACTATTTTAGTAATTGTGTTTCGGCCATAACCAAGAAGAACTTGCTCACCAAGGCCAACGATACCGGGAACGGCACCAGTGGCTTTTACAAGCCTAAACCAGTTTTCATTACCAGTAACGAATGATTCAAGAACCGAATTTTCTGAGCGAGTATGTGATTGATAACCACCGTTACCATTTGCATCAGGTGAAACATGGTCAGCAATCAAGATTGGACCACCAGCACCAATAAATTCACAATCTTTAATTAAGAAATCGTCTGTTCCGTAATTATAAAGCATACTGCTAAACGAATCGTAGCCGCGTGTTTTTTCGATTACAAAATCAGTGGCGTAATATTCGCTTAAAACGGCGGTAAAACACTGCGTCATAATCAGGTTGTAAAGATGAGCGTCGACACTTTGTGTCTTTAAATAAATTGCTCCCCCTGATTTTTCTGGTTGTTCGTCGGTGCGGTTAGCGTTTCCAATGACCGATAAATTGGTCATCAAGAAATCGCCACGCGGGTCACGCACTTCGGGAATGCCGGCTTTGATAACTGTGGCATGAGAAATAACTTGTCCTGGTTCACTAAACGGATCTTTTCCAGCTTCACGAACGACAACGGGCAAGGAAGAGAAATCAAGATTAAAATAGTTACCGTTGAAAACAAATGAGTCATCGGCAGCAATATTGCGTTGATAAATATCAACGTTATCGCGTAGCGAACCAATTATGCGACCATAGTCAGCGTCGCCACTACTAATGTCTGAATCGCCTGCCATATAAAAGAAACCATCTGGCAATTTATTACGATTAATCGTAATATCGTTTTGGAAAAAGAGACCACTTATTTCGATTGGTGTAATCTCATTTTCGGTCCGATAAGTATCCCAAAGAGCATTGTAATTGTTGAAATGAACTAAATCGTCTTGAGTATAGACGTTATATCCATCTTCAACGCGGAATTCAAACGAGGTTGCATACTTTGCTTTTGTGGCATATTCATCACCATAAGGACGAACGGTCAATTGATATTCTTTGCCGATGGCTTGTTCGGTGAAATCATAAGTCGAGGCAAGGTCATCAATAGCGACAACAGCTTCGAGTTCAGTTCCACTTAACGTAACCCACACATCACTTCTTTTTTCCTTAATAACCGAGACACTATGATAGGCGGTAACGTCAACTTCTAATCCATCAGCATCATAAGCATAAATTGTGGGAAAGAATTTAAAGGGGTTGTCGTCACCGACAACAAAACCCTGCTCGCGATCCATAAATTCAGTTTGTTTATTATCTTTAAGGGCACTGTTGAATTGATAATCAACGACAAACTGTGGCGCACCAATATTACTAATTTCATCATATTCAATAACAGCGTAGGTCCAGACGACACTTTCTGTTTGATATGAAATCGTAATTTCAAATTCTCCAATCTCACTCGTGCTTAACGTTTCGGGTTCAAATGTTAATTCTGAGCCTTCAACGGTCTTATTTCCATTAACGAATGTCGCTGTCACGGATATTTCGTTAAGATCAACAACCGTGTAACGGACGTATTCATCTTTGAGTCCGTCAGACACCTCGATACTAAGCAATTCTCCATAGTCGATCGATGTGTCGGAAGGCACCGGATTACATCCGGAGAGGGAAACGACAATAAGCGGTAGAATCAGTAAACTTTTTTTCATGGTTTTATCCTTTCGTGATAATTTTTCCATAATATTTTAAGCATGCTTCTGCATGCCGAAAATCATTGTAGCATTTTAACTAATAAAGATTAAGTATTTGGTATAGTCGCATACAAACGAACGCGAGCCGTTTTATTGGAGTTGTCATTTGCTTTCAGAGTAAACGTCTCTGTTCCCGTATCAAAAAAAGTGACGCGACCAGTTACGGGATCAACTTGGGCAATGGTGCTCGCCACATCACCATAAAAGGTGACGCTTTGGTTCGAGGCTTCAGATGGAGATACTTGATATATAATATCAACAGTAAGATTAGGGGCGTACATAAGAGCTAATTGTGTGCCCGGTCTTTCAGGGTTTTCTATCTGATATACATTTTGGTTTTCATTATAAAATGTTGAATACAAATCATCGCCAATGCGAATATCAGTTACAACGATTTGTTGAATATAGATGGTGATATTATAAACTTCAGCGCGTTGAAAAATAAGACCGATCAAAATGATGGCGATAAGCGACATTGTCGTAATAATAAGAATTACTGATTTCTTCATATTAACTCACCCGATCATAGTAATAAGCCTTAATCTTTTCGACAAACATATAGATGGCCACGCCAACAAATATCATACCAATCAAGGCGATTTTTAAGAAGGCAAGGTTGAAGTCGACTTCGGGTTTAAACTGTTCTTCTAAGAGGAAAGCCAATGTGATCAAGGCAACTAAGAAGGCGAGAATAAAAGCAAAAATGGTAGCCTTAATTTCATTAGGGTTAGAAATTTGCTCGCCGGCTGTTGCATATTGTTCGTTTTGGGGATTCATTAAGTCCATAAGAGCACAGAACAAGAGATGACCGATTTGAACAAAAGCTAGAGCAAGACACAAAAAGGCGATATTGATAGGAATATAATTAAAATAGTCATTGAAAATATAAAGGGAAACCCCAAGCGACACAAGAGAAAGAACGATATTAGGAAGAAGTTTGGCTAGCAAGGGGAAGATGATTGCAACTGGTTTTGTTCTTTTAAGATATGCCGTGCGTCCTTCTTTTGAATACATTGTCGCAACAAGGCTATTTGAAGCAAGCAAGGGCAGCATGATTATCAAAATATTAAAAGATTGAACGATGAACTGTCCGTTTGCGTATAAATCCATCGAAGAGAAAATTTGATTGATAAGCAAGATGAAAAGGGGAATCGAAACATAAGTGGCAATGAAGTTATAAGTAAACTCTCCAGTGCGTGAAATGAGACGCAATTCTTTTAAGATAAAGGAAAAGAAGCGAGGTAAACGACGATTCATGAGCGCTTTAATTTTGCTTCGCTTTTCAAACTCGAAACTTGCACTTGTCATTTTAATAAAAATGAATCTTGATAAAAAGTATACTGAGAAAAAGAGGATGGCCATTACTAAAATTAGAGATAAGAATATTAGCCAGACATCAAAATTTAAATAAGAATAATTCATCGAAACATCGTATTTACCGACAACCATGATCACAAGGGCATAAATGATTAAAAAATAGCGTTGAAAGAAATCGGTCACATTGGAAAGAAGAACTTTAATCGGACCCCAGTAATTGAGCACGTTAATCTCGTTTGGAATGAGTAAAAACAAATTGGCAAGTATATAAATAAAAGCTCCGAGGATAAGGATAAAAAAGAGAACTTTGATAATGCGGAAGCGATTCAAAAATCGCATGATAAACAAACCCGGTATAGACAACACAACACCAAGCACAACCGGAATCATTGAGATAAAAAAGAAAGATAAAAAGACCCATATATAGAAAAACCAACTAACGGGTGAAAGAAGGCCATAAGCGATGAAGATTGGCAAAGTGAAAGTGACGTTTTTATAAATCTCATAAATATAGAAAACGACAATTTTAGATAAGAATACACGATTAGCGGAAATTGGATAAGTAATCAGTACTTGATTATCCTGCGACATATAAAGAGATTTAATTAGTTCAATCGTGCAGGTGAAAGTCGAAATAAGAAGAATGATTGTCATCACCATCGTCATGACTGAAGTAGGCAAGAATGGTGAGTTATGGAAAATTTTCAAAAACGATGAGACAAAAAAGAGACCAAAGGCGATGGCGGCCACAATCAAAAAGCGAACAACAAAAAAGACAATTTTGCGAATTAGTTGCGCGCGATCTTTGATAAACCCGATGTCGAGTTTATCTTTGAGCTGCATAATAATTAATGTCTTAATATCGTTCATCTCGTGGTCCTTAGGCTGGTTTTTCAGTTGACTCTTGGCTCGGAACTTCTTCTTTGATAGCCATTTTTAAATAGTATTCTTCTAAACTTCCTTCTTGGTGAACATCTTCAATTGAAATTGGTGAGAAAAGGTGACCTTTTTTGATGACGGCAATTCGCTGACATATATTTTCGACAACATCGATAATATGACTCGAAAACATGACAATATTGCCTTTGGCGGCATGTTGCTTCATACATTCTTTAACTTGGTAAATACTATCGGGATCAAGACCCGTAAGCGGTTCATCAAGTAACCACAATTTTGGCTCGTGGACTAAGGCGGCGATGATGGTAACTTTTTGCTTCATGCCATGAGAAAAGGTCTTGATTTGATTATCAAAAGCATCTTCAAGATGGAAAAGACTTACATAGTAAGGAATACGCTCTTGTCTTTCTTCACGACTAACACCGTATATATCGGCAATGTAGTTAACATACTCGCGAGCAGTCAGTTTTTCATATAAGGCATAGTGATCAGGTACATAGCCGATAAGGCGCTTAGCCATAACTGGTTGCTTTTCAACATCGTAGCCACAAATCGAAATTGAACCTTCGGTAATTGTCTGAATGCCGACAATCGATTTGATAGTCGTTGACTTGCCAGCTCCGTTGGGACCTAAAAAGCCAAAAATCTCTCCGCCATTGACGATGAGCGAAGCGTCCTTGACAGCAAAGTCCTTATTTTTTCCGTATCTTTTTGAGAAACCTCTCAATACGAGTTTGACGCCAGTATTTTGTTCCATGGGTTCATCGATCCCCCTTCCGTTTAGGGCTGCCAACAAGGCATATTTATCTAAATGTATTTTCTTTTGTCGCAGGCGTAAATCGCCAAGTGAATCAGCAATGCTGAAACCTAAACTATACACAAACCACATCGCAAAGGATACACCGACATAGACGAGTAAGAAGAGCACTTGGTAAATGGGGTGAAAATTAAATGTTAAGTCGCCAATCATAAAACTAAATGAAACATTGAAGATGCGTTCAGCCCAAATACCGAGTTTATCAACAATAAAATCGCTATTAATGAAGAAAAAGTCAACGGTTGCATAGTTGCTAAACCAGACATTTAGAACCATGACGAGCAAAAAATAGGCCGAAAAAGCAATTAATGAGTAGTACATTTGCTTCATCTTTGGCCGCGGGAATAGTTTTAAGGCGACGAGTAGAAGAGGCATAAAGAAGGCAAGAGAGTGGTTATACCAAAATTGAATAATAATATGACTCGTTAAATTGGTTGTTTCGGCGTAATTTGGCATTAACATAGCCATTAAAGCCCCGAAGACATTAATAAAGTATGTGAAATAAAACAACTTATCGAGTTTGAAAATTAAACATAAAGGAATGACATACATTGCCGTATTGCACAGGTGAATCGGCCAAGTCCAAGGCTCTAAGAAGTTTTGATAGTAAAAAACGCGCGAAAAAGTAATCATGGTTGCCACGCTTAAATAAACCATGGCAAAGCGGATTGTGTTTTCGTCTTTCTTTTTTAATGAAAAGTAAATAATAAAAGGAATAATAATCGAAGCATAGATAAAGAGGCGGTGGACAAAGCCAAGATCGATGACCTCATGACGAGGATTAGCATAGCCAAACATTATTTGCGGGCCATAAATCGGCAAAGATGCTAAGAAGATAGGCGCAATTGCTAAAAGCAAATTGATAACTTCCTCTTTGCTTATTTTTATTGACCAGTCATCGCGCCACACTAAAAAGAGACCATAAGCAAGGGCTCCTGTTTCAATTGCAAAAAGAAGACTCGAAAAGGAGATTGTTAACTCACTTTGAATGTTTCCTAATAACTGAATGTAGACGCTATAGTAAGAAAAAGCCAAATAGACTAAGAAGAAAGGAGTAAAAACAAATTTGATTAGATTAGTAAGTATTTTTAGTTTAAAAAATGGATATAGAAGAATGAGCACTAATAAGGCAATCTCAATCCAAATACCAAAATAAGCAAAGAAATTAATTACGGGAGTGAAAGGACCAGATGTTAATCCAATAATTCCCATGGCTTGATCTGAATAAGAAAAGTAGCGAACGGCAAAAACGATTGCCAAGAAAAGAGCGAAAATTTTCTTGCCGAGGACAAAGCCCTTTTTACGGGCCAAGAAAAAAGTGAGCAAGGCCCCAACTAGGGCGATAAAGAGCGATATAATAAGCGACAGATAATGTGACAATTTGCTAATTCCTAATAATAAGAACGTGAAGATAATAGTCGTCGGTTAACTCATCGTAAGCATTATATCATTGAGCCCCATATTTGTTAAGAAACAAGAAATCTATTTTATAGACCATGGCAGACAAGGGCCCATGAAGTCTTGCGAATATCGTTGAACATATCAGTTGTCGAGCCATAAGTTTGAGCGATTGAACCATTTGCAGAAGTTCCTTGGTAAGACATTTTTAAAGGCGAACCCTTAACATATATTTTATCGTATCCATTCGTGACAAAAGAGGTCGTGCCGTTAACAAAATTTAGATATACTTTGGGAACAACTCGTTTGAATCCTTGCGTTAAAAAGCGCGATAAAGCCTGAAGGTGAGGGTGACCAGCACACACACCGGTCTTTCCATTATATTCAATATCGCTATCAGGGGCTCCGGCTGAAATAGTCACTATTTTTGGCTCAAGAATATTTAATAAATTATTGTTGTTAGCTTTGCTGGAGGCATGATGAGCGGCTTTCATCATCGTTACATTATGAAAAATATCACTCTTATCTTGATTGAGATTGACAAGTGACGTCTCTCCTAATCCTCCAGTGCCACCATAGCCATCGGGATTATCCTGGAGATCACCCGAGAAGAAGAAAGAAAAATCACGATAAGCCAATATGCCTGCAAGCGAAGTAACGTTTGCGTCGTTGACCGTCGGACCATCTTCATAATTAACTGAGTAGTAGCCGGTATCAAGCCAGTCAATGAATAATTCGGAAGTAATGTATGTTCGCTCTAAGCCACCATTTTGATGGTTGACCATGTCATAAATGCGATGGTAAGCAGTGCCGAGATTAACGTAATAATCGCGTAGATTTCGGCGATAGTTTTCGGCAGAGGAGGCATAGTAGCCATAATCAACAATCATGCCAATTGAAGAAGCGACACTTTTCAATGCCGAGTAGCCTCCGTAATGATCACTGTGAGGATGAGTGACGATGAGCAAATCAAGGTGAGAGTTAGTAAGATAGTCACTATATTTGTTTTTTAACAAATCAGCGTAAAGGCTATTATCGCTAAAGCGATAGTTCGAAGGATGTCCAAAATCGATAGCAATTGTCGCATCCCCGGCTTTAATTAGATAAGCATCCCCGTATTGCGAGGGTTGTTCAAAAGTAAGAATCTCGATATATTCGGATTGCGAGGTCGAAAGAGGGTGGGCAGCGCTGCCAAGCGGAGCCAATTGATCATAAGAAACTTCCTCGGCCACTGTCTTATCTTCATGAGTTACCACGATGCCCGTGTCGGCCATGTTGCTGATTCGCTCCTCGTATGTTCCATTAATAATATCTAATGAAGTATTTGACGAGCTATCATCACTAGGTGTTGTCGTTATCGATGGATTTGGCTTATCGCATGACGACAATAACAAAAACGATAAAAGGACAACGATCATCGTGCTTTTAAAATTATTCTTTGTGATGTTCATATACTCGCTTGCTGTTTTCGAAATTCAGTTTAGCGATCTTTTTAAACTCATTGATGCCGTGTTTCTTTATAAAAGACATAGCAAAAGCATCCACTTTTTGCGAAGCACCAAAAGGAATTGTTGTTTCGTATTTCTTATTAAGGGCTTCCATTTTCTTTAAAAATGAGTAACGAGCAATCATACTTGCTAAAGCAACCGAAGGAAAACGCGATTCACCTTTCGTTTTAAAGACGATGTTTTTAACCATTTCTTTATCGTGAGAAGCGTAGGCAAAATACCGTGATTCGGAAACGAATTTGTCAACGTATACGTTTCGAATATCGGTATGTTTCTTAATGAGATTTAATAAAACGCGGTTATGAAGACGGGCTTTCATTTCGTTGATATTTATGCCTTTTAAAGTCAGTTCATTATATTTTTCATTACTTAAACTCACTTGTGAATAAGCAAATTTTTTAAGCAAAACGGGTGTGACCTTCATAATAAAGTCATCGGTCAATTTTTTCGAATCGGCAACACCGATTTTTCTTAAATAGGCAACATCTTTCTTGCGCACTAGAGCAGCACAAACACATATGGGACCAAGATAGTCGCCTGTTCCGACTTCGTCACTACCAATTTGATCATCAATTTCAAACCAACCAAGCGGTTCATCATCAAAAGGATGGATGTTTAAATTTATTAATGAAGAATCCCATTTTTGCACTTCGGATTCAAAACCTTGTCCTGTGAAAGTTATCTTTGTTTCCTTACCTTTTGTGTTTTGGTAAGCAGTAATAGTCACTTTGTTCTTCTTTGCGCGAAATAAGACATAAGCACTATTGTCTTCAACAATAAATGTTTGATAATGTTCACGAATTCGCTTTAGAAGTTCGTCATTTGCTTTGATAGTAACCATATTTGCGTTCATCTTTGACCTAAAACATTTTATCATAAAAGCCACGCTATCAATAGCGACCATATTTTATGGTAAGATATTGTCATGCCGAACATTTATGAAGTATTAGAATTCAATAAAATCTCTTCGCTTATTTCTTCCTATGCGCAAAGTGATATAGGACGCCACAGCGCTTTAAACACGCAAATGTTGGCCAAGGAAGAGTTAAAAGATGAACTCGCCATTTTAGATGAAATGACGGTTTTAAATATTCGCTATGGGCATTTGCCAATGATGAGTTCGTCTGATTTAACAAAGAAAGTTGAATATGCTTTAAAAGGCGGAACTTTAACGGCCGAAGATTTGGAAGCTATCGCTCACGATGTAATCATCACCGCTAAAATCACACAGTCGATTCGCAAAAGAGAAGAAGCGTTTCCGCTACTTAACGGCAAAGTAAAACGATTTATAGCTCTCGAACAACTTGAAAAAAGTATTCATCGTGTCGTTGGACCCGACCTTGGCATTATGAGCTCGGCCTCTTCAACACTTAATTCAATTCGCAAGGCGATTGCCGAAACGGAAAGAAAAATGACGATTCGTTTTGCCTCAGCGATTGAGTCACTTCGCGATTATATGACTGAAGCAGTCGCTACAATTCGTAATGGTCATTTTGTTTTACCAATTAAAACAGCTCATAAAAATAAGGTAAGTGGTGTTATCCACGATATTTCCGATACGGGTATGACGACTTTTATTGAACCGGAATGGGCGGTCGAATCAAACAATCAAATATATGTTTTAAAAATAGAAGAACGAGAAGAAATACAACGTCTGTTAAGAGAATTAAGTGTCTTGGTCGCGAATAGTGCAAAGGACATACTTGCCAACAATTATTTAATTGGCTATTTAGATTATGTTCAAGCAAAGGCAATGTATGGTATAGCCTTAGATGCAAAAATCGCCGAGTTAAGTCCGATAAAAGTAATCGACATCACCAAAGCTCGCCACCCGTTAATTAAACCGGAAGTCGTTGTCGCTAATGATTTTAACTTTGATTCGGAAATAAATATCATCGTGATCAGCGGACCGAATGCCGGTGGTAAAACAGTGGCCTTAAAAACATTAGGTTTGATGGTTTTAATGAATCAATGCGGCTTGGCGCTTCCAACCGAAAAACCAGCAAAACTATCTTATTTTTCAAATATTTTTGCCGATATTGGCGACAATCAATCACTCGCCAGCAATTTGTCGACCTTTTCTGGCCATATTAAAAATTTGGCCGAAATCGCTGAACAAGTATCGTCAAACGATCTTGTTTTGCTCGATGAAATTGGCACGGGCACATCGCCTCTTGAAGGCGAGGCATTAGCCATCTCGTACCTCGAATTTTTGCGTGAAGTTGGAGCATTCGTTTTTTGTTCATCACACTATGATGGTTTAAAAGATTATGCATTAAGCACTAAAGGTGTTCTTAATTCCTCTGTTTTGTTTGATGAGCAAAAAATGACACCGACATACATGCTAAAACAAGGAGTACCGGGGCGAAGCTATGGTTTAGAAATGGCCGAGCGCTATGACCTTCCGAAATCAATAATCACAAAGGCTCATGAAGTATTAAAAAGTCACGGTCACGAACAAAGTATCAGCGCCCTGAGCAATTTGCAGAAATTAATCTCAGAAAACGAGAGTAAAAATCGCAAGCTAGAATCGGAAATCAAAAGAATATCCCATCTTGAAAATGCATTAAAGGAAAAGGAACAGAAACTGGAAAATCAACGCCTTCATCTTCTTGAAGATGTCGAGGAAGTAAAAAAAGATATAATCGCAAAAACGGAGGCGGAGATAAATATCATTTTCGATGCCTTAAAAAATCCCGATCTCAAAATGCACGAAGTAATCAACGCCAAACGTCGCCTTAAAGAACTCGAAGATGACGAAACGGAAATAGTTGAACGCCATAAAGAAGAGATTTCCGTTGGTGATTATGTTTCGCTTTCGGAGTTGAATATTATGGGAAGAGTTGAACGAATTAGTGGCAATCGTGTGTTCATCGTGTCTTCTGACGGCATCAAATTCACCTCGACAAAAGAACGCGTTCGGCTAAGTGAAGAACCTGTTCATAATGAAACAGCAAAAGCGGTGACGATGCCAACAATTGTTAGCGATGTAAAACTAGAACTTAATGTAATTGGCCTTCATGTTGATGAAGCTATGTCTGAAGTTGGAAAATATCTCGACAACGTCCGTTTAAAACGGTTTTCGCAGGTGCGAATCATCCATGGTTTTGGAACTGGAGCGTTAAAAAGAGCGATTCATGAATATTTAAAAAAATGCGATTTTGTCGCTGAATTTCGTCTTGGTGATCAACACGAAGGTGGTGGCGGTGCCACTGTGGTGAAACTCAAATGACCGAAGCGGTAAAACAAAACTTATTACTCGTTCCGGCTAAACCTGGCGTCTATTTAATGAAAAATAGCGACGATGAAATCATCTATGTTGGCAAAGCGAAAAATTTAAATAAACGCGTCACACAATATTTTATTCGACCACAGTCAGGCAAAGTCGCGGCGATGGTTTTTAATGTCGACCATTTCGAAACGATTATTACCAAAAGTGAGAAAGAAGCTTTTATTTTAGAGATGAATTTAATTAAAAAGCATTACCCTCGCTACAATATTTTACTTAAAGATAGCAAACATTATCCTTACATCGCTTTAAAAAGAAAAAAGAGTCCGGTTCTTAAAATTGCTCGTGATGATAAGGATAAAAACTATTTTTATTTTGGACCTTATCCTACCTCGATGCATGCTTATGAAGTCATTAATCTATTAAATAAAATATTCCCGCTTCAGAAATGTAAAACACTCCCCAATGTACCTTGCCTTTACTACCATTTAGGACAGTGCCTAGCCCCGTGTATCAATTTAATTGATGAAGAGACACATACCGCCATTTATAATCAAATTAAAAGTTTCTTAAGTGGTAATAATGAAGATGTCAAAAGTCAGCTTCGTCAAAAGATGGAAGAAGCCAGCCACAAGCAGGAGTACGAAAAGGCAAACGACTATAAGAAGACTCTACTAGCGATTGACCACATAAATGAACGGCAGAGTATGGAAGTTAAAGACCATATTAATCGTGATATTTTTGCTTATGTAACAAGAGACGGCTATTTGGCGTTAGCTCTTTTAACATTCCGCCACGGCATTATGCTTGGCAAAGAAGTATTTGTCGTCGAACAATTCGGTGATGATCTTGATTTGGTGTCCGATTTGATTATGCAATACTACCAGACTCATTCTTTGCCTAACGAAATTGTCGCTAACATATATGGCTTAAAAACGAGAATTGAAGACATTTATGACGTCAATGTTGTCTACAAAAGTCGAGGCGCCCTTTATGACTTGATCGATATGGCGACAATTAATGCTCGCCAAGGCATCGATGAGCATTTCATGTCGGCGCGATTAACTGATGACAACTTAAGCATTTTAACAAAATTAGGAAAGATGCTGGCAATAAAAACCCCAACCTATATCGAATTATTCGATAATTCCCATCTTCAAGGCTCTTCACCCGTCGGGGCGATGGTCGCCTTTATCAATGGCGAACCAAGCAAAAAAATGTATCGCAAATTTCATATTGAAGGCGATGAAAAACGTGACGATTTTGCCAGCATTAAAGAAGTAATATATCGCCGATATCGTCGCATCAAAGATGACCATCTCAAGCAACCAAATCTAATTCTTGTTGATGGTGGCCTTCCCCAAGTCCACGCTGCGATAGAATCGCTTGCAAAACTTGAAATGGACATTCCTGTCTTTGGGTTATATAAAAACGATCGTCATCAAACCGAAGGACTTATTAATAAAGAAGGAAAGAAGTTCGAACTATCAGATGACAAACCGCTCTTCTTCCTGCTAATGAGAATGCAGGATGAAGTTCATCGCTTTGCCATCAGTTTTCATCATCAAATTCGAAACAAAGCCTTTAAATCAAGTATCCTCGATAATATCGATGGTCTTGGCAAGCGCCGCATCGAGATGTTGTATCGTAATTACGAGTCGATCAACGAACTGAAGAAAGCGACGCTTGAAGAACTCGAGCAGCTCCTGCCAAAGAATGTAGCGCTATTAGTCAAAAAAAGGCTTGAAGAATAAGCTTTTTTGTGTTGATATGTCGATGCTAAAATACTATATTAGTATAGCGATATGTCCTCTTAGCTCAGCTGGATAGAGCAACGGCCTTCTAAGCCGTAGGTCAGGCGTTCGAATCGCCTAGAGGATGCCATTGAATATTGACAGGATTGATATAAATCGGTCCTGTTTTTTTATTTTTTATAATAAATGAACAAGATAATAAGCCGGTTTAAACCGTTTTTCGATAAACCGTTTTACATATTCAAATCTTTGGGCTATGATATTTTTCAACACTTAATTAATTAAAGAAAGAAAATGAGCATTGAAAGTAATAATAAACACGTGCGATGAAATAAGTCGCCTAATTGCCGAACAATTCATCTTACAAATTAAAAACAAACCTAATGCGGTATTAGGACTCGCAACCGGAACATCGCCTTTAGGCGTTTATCGAAATCTCATCAAAGCTAATCAAGAAAAAGCTGTCTCTTTTCGCGAGGTAACAACTTTTAATCTTGATGAATACATTGGCTTAGAAGGAACGCATCACCAATCTTATCGCTATTTCATGGATGTTAATCTTTTTAACCACATTGACATCGATAAGAAAAATACTTTTGTTTTAAAGGGAGTTGGCGATTATTTGGCGTATGCGGATAGTTATGATCACCTCATTGAGGAGCGTGGTGGTATTGATTTACAAATTCTCGGTCTTGGAAGTGATGGCCACATCGCCTTTAATGAGCCAGATACGCCTTTTGATAGTTTGACTCATGTTGCTGATTTGTGCGAGTCGACAATTAAGGATAACTCCCGCCTATTCAAGGAAATATGCGAAGTTCCGACAAAAGCCGTAACGATGGGTCTCA
>LSQX01168200.1_pt1 | contig 16914 bp, 13 predicted proteins | sample 654561 | NCBI WGS metagenome assembly LSQX01 (sample SAMN04489861, study PRJNA283612) | anaerobic digester metagenome | isolation source: 4 biogas reactors fed with cattle manure at either 37C or 55C with and... | place: Denmark: Kongens Lyngby | collected 2014
ATGACCATTGGGCACGTGGTGGTGCAAACGTTAAAGCACGCATCTCGAATACCACGGTAACTTATGGTACTCAAGTACTCGATTTACCAGTACTTGCTAGCAACACTGCCCGTTTAGTACCTGAATATTTTGAAGGTGTTTTAGCGACTAGCCGTGAAATTGATGGCCTAGAGTTAACTGCTGGTAAATTCACTAAAAATCAATATTCTGACCAAATCAACTCAGATGGTAATCAATTAGATCATGCTGTTGTCTGGGGTGCGAAATATAAAGTCAATGATGCAATCAATACTGCTTATTACGGTGCAGACATCAAAGATCGTTTAGAACGTCACTATGTAAATGCTAACTTTAAACAAGCGCTTGCGAATAATAGTGCCTTAACATACGACTTCAGTGGCTACCACACCAAGTGGGATGCAGCTTCAAATGGCAGTGCTTATACTTACTCACATACATCAAATGATTTTGATAATTTAAGTAACAGTATTTGGGCACTTTCTGCCACATATAACACTGGTCCACACAACCTCATGGTGGCATACCAACAAAATACTGGTAACACAGGTTATGACTATGGTTTAGGCAGAGGGGTTGGTGACGGTCATCAAACTATTTATATGCCTAATTCATATTTATCTGATTTTATTGGTAATGATGAGAAGTCTGCACAAATTCAATACACCTATGATTTTGGCGCAATGAATATTCCAGGCCTGACTTGGACATCTGCTTTTGTTTACGGTTGGGATATTGACGTTCCTGCTGACTATAAAGGTAATCGCTCAATCCTAGCAACGAATGATGCTCAAGAACGTGAATTCTTTAACCAAGTGAAATACACCGTTCAATCAGGTTTTGCGAAAGATGCAAGCTTACGTCTACGTCACTCTTACTACCGTGCGAGTGATGACTATCAAGCTGGTTATATCGGTGATACCAACGAATGGCGTATCTGGTTAGATATTCCTGTGAAATTATTCTAATTTCTCATAATAGAAGCCCAATAAAAAACCTGCACAAAAATTGTGCAGGTTTTTTTATCTCAGCTTTAAAATAAAAGCTTAGCAGGCTAAGCGCAAATTATGGATTTGCTGCTTTATAGCCTTCAATTGAGTTCAATACTTCTTGTTTTGCAACATCCGCACCTTCCCAACCACTTAACTTCACCCATTTACCTGGTTCTAAGTCTTTATAGTGTTGGAAGAAGTGTTCAATTTGGCTGATCAACAATGGTGGAAGATCAGTATATTCTTGAACATCTTTATAAATTGGGGTCAATTTTTCGTGCGGAACAGCAACCAACTTCGCATCAATACCACCGTCATCTTCCATGTTCAATTTACCCACTGGGCGGCAACGAATCACAGAACCTGGCTCTACTGGGTGTGGGGTCACAACCAATACGTCTAGCGGATCACCATCCAATGAAAGTGTATTTGGCACATAACCGTAGTTCGCTGGATAGAACATTGCTGTACCCATGAAACGGTCTACAAATAATGCATCAGAATCTTTGTCAATTTCGTATTTGATTGGCGCTGCATTGGCAGGAATTTCAATAATTACATAGATGTCATTTGGTGCATCTTTACCCGCAGGGATATTGCTGTAGCTCATAGCATCACTCTTTAACAAGTTAAATCTTTTTAAAACCGCGTCAATTATAACGGTTTTCTGTCCTGAATTACTGCGCGATTATACATCTGCAAGGCAAAAATACATATTTTCAGACATGACTTGATCAGGTCAGTTTAATCACCATCAATAAAATACAAATTGGGCAAAGCAATGACAAAATCCAGACTATTGAGCGTAAAGTTGCCCAATTGGCTAAATAGCAAATGCCGTAAGTAATACGCAGTACAATATAAGCAATACCAAACATCATCACCACCACTTGTGGGATGACCATATATTCAGCCATCAATACTGCTGCCACAAATAACGGTAGGCTTTCAAAACTATTTTGTTGCACTGCATTGGCACGTGCCGCTAAGCCTGTTGTTTTGGCTAAAAATTCACGTGGATTTTGATTATCTTCACTTTTAAAACCACCTGCCATTTTAGCCACTACCGTAAAAACATAGGGCAACAGACAGGCAATAATAATCAGATAAACCACCCCACTTATGCTTTGCATCAATTTTTTCTCATAAACTGTGTTTAGAACTTATCATAACATGGCATTTCTTGAATAAATTTTGTTAAATAGCATGTTTTAAGCAATTGTATAAAGGATCCATTATGGTCAGCCCTGATCAAAAGGAAATGTTCGATGTACTTGAAAAGCAGCGCCAACATCAACTGCGAGTGGATCGTGTTTTAAAAATTGTCTTACCCATTGTGGCATTTTTATTGATGGTGATTTGCGCCAACATGAACGTATGGTCCACCATTTTTACGTTTATCGTATTGTGGGTTGCGTTTTATGCTGTGGGTATTAAGCGTTTACCGCTGTGGCACTGGCTGATTGTGATTGTGGTGTATTGCCTGATTGATAATATTTTAAGTTATGGCAGTTTCAATCAGTCTGGGTTTAGCCGACAGTTTGGCGCTATGTTTATTTTCTTAGGCATTGTTGGTGTTGGCCGTCGTTATTTTGACCGCTGGCTCATGAAAGAATAATGCTGTTTTGTTCTAAGATATAACGATTGGTTTTCTAAGAAAGAACCATAAAAAAATGCCCCTGAATGTTCAGGGGCATTTTTTAGAATATGCTGAATGAATTATGCAGTTTTACGCAAATCTTTACGTAAGATTTTACCTACGTTCGATTTTGGCAATTCATCCATAAACTCTACATAACGTGGGCGTTTATAACCAGTTAAGTTCTCTTTAGCAAATGCCAATACTTCTTCTGTCGTCAATGAAGGGTCTTTCTTCACTACAAACAGTTTAGGCACTTCACCTGATTTTTCATCAGGTACACCAATGGCAGCCACTTCTAAAACTTTAGGGTGTTTAGACACAACTTCTTCAATTTCAGATGGGTAAACGTTAAAGCCAGACACCAAAATCATGTCTTTTTTACGGTCTACAATTTTCACATAACCACGTGAATCCATCACACCAATGTCACCCGTACGGAAGAAACCATTGATCATAACTTTTTCAGTTTCGTCTGGACGGTTCCAATAGCCTTTCATTACCTGAGGACCACGGATTGAAATTTCACCTTGTTCACCCAGTGGAACTTCATTACCGTCATCATCCAAAATAGCCACTTCGGTTAATGGCAATGGAATACCAATCGTACCGCTAAATTCTTCAGATGCAGGTGGGTTTGCAGTCGCAACAGGAGAAGTTTCAGATAAACCATAACCTTCAATAATGTTGGTACCTGTGACTTTTTTCCACGCTTCAGCTGTTGATGGCAATACTGCCATACCACCGCCCATCGCCATCTTCAATTTGCTGTGATCGAGCTGTTTAAACTCTTCATTGTTCACTAACGCATTGAATAACGTGTTTACTGCAGGGAAGAATGTCGGCTGATATTTACGCAATTCTTTCATTACCGCAGGTAAGTCACGCGGGTTTGGAATTAGTACGTTAGCCTGACCTTTATACATGCCGTAAAGTGCACACACCATGAATGCAAAGATGTGATAAAGCGGCAATGCACAGAAAATACGGTCATCTGGCTGACCATCTTGTGCACCAAATTTACTTTGGAAAATACCATCACATTGCAGCATGTTAGCAACAAGGTTGCGATGCGTTAATTCTGCACCTTTAGATACCCCAGTTGTACCACCTGTATATTGCAATACAGCAGTATCACTTAAAGTTAAGCTTGGGCGTTTGTAGTTGCTTGGATTCACTTTAGACATTGCCGCATTAAATTTAATGTGACCTGGAATGTTCCATGCTGGAATTTGCTTACGCACTGAACGTAAAACGAAATTCACCAAAGTACCTTTTAAAGCACCTAGCATATCGCCCACAGAAGCAACAACCACGTGCTTCACAGGAGTTTTACCAATAATGGCTTGATAAACAGAGGCAAAGTTTTCAACAATTACCAAAACTTCAGAACCTGAGTCATTTAACTGATGCTCAAGCTCACGCGAAGTATAAAGCGGGTTCACGTTCACCAATACTAAACCTGCGCGGAACACCCCCAGTGCAACAACAGGATATTGGAGAACGTTCGGCATCATCACCGCAACACGCGAACCTGGTGCCAAACCTAAACTTTGTAGATAAGTTGCAAATTTACGGCTTGCTTCTTCAAGCTCACTAAAGGTTAAAACCTTATCCATAAAGATAAAGGCATCACGCGAACCAAATTTTTGGAAATTGCGTTCAAAAACATCTACAAGTGACGTGTTTTCTGCAGGTAGCTCTACAGTTTCTGGAATCCCTGTCTTTTGGTATTCAGCAAACCAAATCTTTTCCATAATGCCAATTTCTCCAATCAATAATCCTTAGTTTTAAACTGTTTTTCTCAATATCGGACGTCGTTGTTTGCTTGTTTATGTCCAATATTGCATCCATTTTCACGAATACAAACCATATATAACGTATTTTGCTTAAAAAACGCTAGTATTATCTTTGAATTAACAGTTTATTTGCTTTTTGATAGCCGCGTGGTAGGAGCTGACCTTTCGTGCCACGCTTCGCCACATATTTAAGCAAGTCTTCGCCTTTGAGTTTTAATTGTTGCTGTCCTGCAAATACTTGAATTGCTTCATCTAAATTTAAGGGTAGCATAGACAACAACTGATCTTTTTCTTCAAGTTGTATCAATTTATTACCTTTACCTTTGTTTAAAACTGGCAATTCTGACAACTCAATTACCAATAAACGTCCCGCTGAACTGAGCAGTGCAACATGACTGGCTTGTTCAGTCATTTGTAAATTCATCACCGTGGCTTTTTCAGGCAAAGATAAGAACGCTTTACCGGCTTTGGCACTGGTATCTAGCTGCTTGGCCTGCGTTTTAAAGCCATAACCTTTGCTGCTGGCGGCTAAAATTTCACTGTCATCTTCTGCAATCAGTAATTGTTTAAAGCCAACACCACTGGCAGGTGAAAGCTTAGAACTCAGCGGCTCACCTAAACCACGTGCCGATGGCAAGCTATTAATGGCCAGCGCATAACTGCGTCCTGTGTCATCAAGAATATAAACACGCTGATTGGATTTGCCTTGCGCATGACTGAGATATTGATCACCTGCACGGAAGTTCAGATTTTCTGCATCCACTTCATGTCCTTTGGCACAGCGAATCCAACCTGCTTCTGACAACACCACAGTCACAGGATCGGCAGGTAGCATATCTTGCTCATTAATTGCAGTCGCTTCAGCGCGCAATACGATTGGTGAACGACGATCATCACCAAATTTTTTCGCGTCTTCTTTCAACTCATTAATAATCAAATTTTTCAAAGATTCAGGGTTGGCCAATTGTTCACGAATAATGGCTGCTTTGGCTTCGAGTTCTTCCTGTTCACGGCGAATTTCCATTTCTTCAAGTTTGGCTAAGTGACGTAGCTTTAACTCTAAAATGGCTTCGGCCTGAATTTCATCAATCCCAAAATGTGACATCAGTTCAGCTTTAGGATGATCTTCTTCGCGAATAATTCGAATTACAGTATCAATATCTAAATAGGCAATCAGCAAGCCTGCCAAAATATGTAGACGCTTTTCGATTTTGTTGAGATGGTACTGCAAACGGCGTGTAACGGTATTCTTACGAATTTCAATCCATTCCAATAAAATACGACGAATCGATTTCACCTGTGGACGACCATCTGCACCAATCATGTTCATATTGACACGATAGCTAGACTCTAAATCGGTGGTGGCAAACAAATGACTCATCACCGCTTCGGCATCAATACGGTTGGAGCGCAGTACAATCACCAAACGGGTTGGGTTTTGGTGGTCAGATTCATCACGAACGTCGCTGATTAATGGCAGTTTTTTTGCCTGCATTTGATCTGCAATTTGGGTAATGATTTTCGAGCCTGAAACCTGATATGGCAGTTCTGTAATCACGATTTCATTTTTTTCAACGCTGTAAACAGCACGCATACGGTAACTACCACGCCCTGTACTTTGCATTTTTAGCAATTCTTCAGGCGGGGTAATAATTTCGGCTTTGGTCGGTAAATCAGGCGCAGGAATATATTCTGCGACTTTTTCATCACACAAATTTGGATTACGAATCAGGGCAATAGTACCTTTGACCACTTCACGCAGGTTATGCGGTGGAATATCGGTGGCCATCCCCACGGCAATACCTGTGGTGCCATTCAGCAAAATATTCGGTACACGCGCAGGTAAATTGACAGGTTCTTTTAAAGAGCCATCAAAGTTATCTTGCCAGTCACAGGTACCCTGCCCCAATTCTGCCAACAACACTTCACTATATTGCGACAGTTTGGCTTCGGTATAACGCATCGCCGCAAATGATTTAGGATCATCTGGCGAGCCCCAGTTACCCTGTCCTTCAATAAAAGGATAGCGATAGCTAAACGGCTGTGCCATCAATACCATGGCTTCATAACAGGCGGAGTCACCATGTGGATGGTATTTACCCAGCACATCCCCCACGGTACGTGCTGATTTTTTTGGTTTGCCGCTGTGCTTGAGACCCAGCTCACTCATGGCATATACAATACGGCGCTGAACAGGTTTCAGACCATCACTGATATGTGGCAATGCACGATCCATGATGACGTACATGGCATAGTTGAGATATGCACGTTCGGTAAATTCTGCTACGGAACGGTTTTCTGTCGCATGATGCGCAAGGTTTGTCATAAAACCTATCGTCCTAAATCATTTGTTTTTGTATCAATGGGCTTATGCTAAGTCGCAGTTGCATCCTGCACAAGAGTTAGTACAGATGCTCTGCGACATTTTGTGTCTTATGACTTAAAAATATGCATTTTATAACCAATATGCAATGCCAAATAAAAATAGGCAAATTGTCTTTTATAAACCCATCGACTCTAGCGTTTTGCCTTTGGTTTCTTCACCCAATACCACAATCACCACAGCCACGGCCAATAAAACAGCAGTAAACATCATAAAGACATAACTAAAGCCGTTTTGCATCACCATTAAGTGGGTGACCACCATTGGGGCGACAATCCCCCCTACACGCCCAATGGCCGAGGCCCAACCCGAACCAAAAGCACGGATATTGGTTGGATATTGCTCTGGGGTGTAGGTGTATAACACGCCCCACGCACCCAAGTTAAAGAACGACATCAAACAACCCCAGAACATGATCATTGCTACGCTGTCTGCCTGACCAAAGAAGTAAGCCGAAACTGCACACATCCCAATAAAGCCAGCCAAAGTGGCTTTGCGCCCTAATTTTTCGACCAACCATGCGGCAGCAATATAACCCGGGAGCTGTGCCAAAATCATGCCCAACACATATTCAAATGACTGTACGATGCTATAACCTTGCTGTACCAACAGGCTTGGTAGCCACGTAAAAATGCCATAATAGGAATAGACAATACCAAACCAAATTAACCACAGCATTAAACTACGGCGGGCGAATGGCCCTGACCATAGCTGGGTAAATGAAATGTGTTGTTTGGCTGCAACAGGCTGAACTTCAATCTGTTCAATCACCTCTACCCCGCATTGACGCTCAAACTTTTGTACTAAGGCATGCGCTTCGGCAATACGTCCGCGGTTAATTAAATAAGGAATCGACTCAGGAACTTTTTTCCAGATCACCAAGGCATATAAGGCAGGCAAACCACCAATTAAAAATGCCATGTGCCAGTCAAATTTTGGAATCACAAAATAGGATACCAATGCCGCACATAACCAGCCCAAGCCCCAAAAACTTTCCAGCAATACAATAAAGCGCCCACGCACATGCGCAGGAATATATTCACTAACCAAAGTTACGGCAACAGGAAGCTGCCCACCCAAACCTAAGCCAACAATAAAACGAAATACCAACAACCAAGTTAAATTAGGTGCAAAGGCACAGGCTGCAGTTGCCAGACTATAAATAACCAAGGTACTGGCAAATACTGTTTTACGTCCAATTTTATCGGCCAGACCACCTGAAAAGACTGCACCAATGGCCATACCTACAAAGCCAATTGACACCACCATGCCTTTTTCCGCAGGGGTCATGCTCCAGTCTTCTGCCATTTTTGCCAAAATAAAGGAAATCAGTCCTGTATCCATGGCATCAAACATCCAGCCCAAACCAATCACCACCAGAAGGCTATAGTGAAATTTACCAATCGGCAGACGTTGTACACGTGAAACTAAATCCATAACACACTCTTCAGGTTGGCTAAAAGGAGGGCTGTGCGGGCACAGCGGTGTGTTCTATTTTTATACTATGAATACTTATAGAAGGGATAGTCCCCAAAGACCAATCCTATGCGATCAGTCTAAAATTTAAATTTGAAAATGAGCAGTCTTAGGACTCATCTTTGGATGATGCCGAATGCTCATCATCATCCTGATAAATAAATTTTGGCATTTCCAGACCAAAATAAATGGCAATCAAACGCAAGGTAAAGCCAAACACCAAAGTCGCAATCACGGTTAGTTCTAAAGATAGTCCGATTTCAATACATAGCCAATAACAAATGACAGATACAAAAGAAATACTGGCATATAACTCACGGCGGAACACCAAAGGCACATCGTTACATAAAATATCGCGCAAAATCCCGCCCGATACGCCTGTCAGCACACCTGCCACGGCAGATACCACAAAACCATGCCCCATTTCTAAAGCAATTTGACAGCCAATAATGGTAAATCCAATTAAGCCCAAGGCATCTAGTACCAAGAAAATTGAGCGTAGATGGCGCATCCATTTGGCAATTAAAATCGTGACAAAAGCGGCAATACAGGTCAGCACTAAATATTCAGGATGCTTCACCCAAGTTAAAGGATAGTGCCCCAACAAGACATCTCGTACCGAACCACCACCCAATGCGGTGACACAGGCAATCAGGGTAACCCCAAACCAGTCCATGCTACGACGCCCTGCAGACAATGCGCCTGTCATCGCTTCTGCAGTAATGGCAATTAAGTAAATGACCAACAACAACATGGACTTGCCCTTCTTTCACTAGGCCAATAGATGCGCGTTATGATAAGCGAAAACCAAATAAAAGTTATAAAAATTGCGCACAACATTGCTTAAATTTTTTACCCGAACCACAAATACATGGCTGTTTCATGGTTGGCTGTTGCCCTGTGGTCGAGTCTAGAAAATACCAGCGTGCCTGAAATTGCACAAAATGGGAAATTTCATGGTGAACCTGTACCTGTTTAGCATCATGGTAATGCGCTTTAAACTCTACTTGTGCATGAGTTTTGTCCAGCTTTTCATTGCTGCTCAACACTTCCAATTTCAACCATTGATTTGACCGACTCCAATCTGCAATCGCAGCTACATCTAGGCTGGCCTGCTGCCCCAGCGCAGTGGTCTGTACAATATAATCAATCTGCTGCAAGGCAAATGCACTATAGCGTGAACGCATCAACTGGGTTGCTGTAGTCGCATGCCTTTGCCCCACATGTAAAGGCTGACAGCACTGTTGATAATTCCCTTGCCCACATGGACATACCCAATCACTCATAGAAAATTCCAGAAATTTATCTCAATAATAGGGTCTGTTGACACTTCGTCTATGTTTGCGGCATGAGAGATATATCTCGCAAGGTTTTTTAGCTGATATAAGGCATGGGACAGGAAATTTAGTCATTCTAAATGACTGTCACATAACGTAATAGCAGCAAAAAATATGCTCGCCCCCTTGCGCAGCAAACAAAGCAGTGCTTTGTTTTTGCTCATGTGGCTAAAACTTTCTCAGATTGCGTTATGAAACTTGGCAATAGTCTCGCTATTCCCTGCGTTTCATGCTTTACGACGTATACGTCTCATGCTCAGTTTTAGCCTACAGCGCAAGCCATTTATGAAATGTCAACAGCCCCCAAATAGCCTGACGATGCAGGCTATTTTAACGGAAATGGAAGCGCAAGACTGAAATACAGCTAAGTCAAGGCTTATGATGCACTTGAGGGCTCTTGCTGAATCAGATGGACTTTTTCAATTTTATGTCCATCCATCGTCACGACTTCAAAAATATATCCATCGGATAACAGCTTTTCACCATTTTCAGGCAAACGCCCCAAATGGAACAGAATATAACCCGACAAGGTTGAATACTGCTCGCTTTCATCCACCAAATCACGCCCAAGCAATAAAGAAACATGGCGAATATCGGTGGAGCCATCTAGCAACAAGGAACCATCTTCCAGACTTTCAGCATGCGCATCTATGGTGTCTTCATCAGGGAATTCACCTGCAATGGCTTCCAGAATATCAATAGGAGTTGCTACTCCTTCAATAGAACCATATTCATTCAGCACAATTGCCATTTGTAACGGCGCTTGACGCAGTTGTTCCATCACCATCAATACCTGTGCATTTTCATGCACAATCACAGGTTCACGCAGATGTGTTTCAAAATCCAGCACACCAGTTTCAATGTACTGATTCATCACTTTATGGGTCAGTACAATACCCGAAATATTGTCTAATTCACCACGTGCCACGATCACTCGTGAATGGGTCATACTCAATAACTGGCTACGAATAGAAGCTTCGTCTTCATCTAAATCAATCCATTCTAGCTCGGGACGTGGCGTCATCACTGACTTTACAGGACGTTCAGATAAACCTAATACCCCTTGCACCATGACACTATGATAGACCCCATTTTCTGCATCAAAGACTTCATCGGCAAAGGCGCGCGTGGCCAGTACATCTTCATTCACATGGCTGCTTTCTGTGGTGTTTTGGCTTTTTCCGCCCAACATGCGCATCACCGCAGAAGCAGTACGGTAGCGTAAATCAGTCGTAGTCACAGTTTTTTCCTGATTTCTGCGGATGGTTTGATTCAGGAATTCAATCATCACCGAGAAACCAATCGCGGCGTATAAATAGCCTTTTGGAATGTGATAACCAAAGCCTTCAACCACTAAGGAGAAACCAATCATCATCAGGAAGCACAGGCATAGAATCACCACTGTCGGATGCTTATTGACAAAGTCCATCAGTGCTTTGGAAGCCCACAGCATAATGCCAATTGCGATAATCACTGCAATCATCATGACAGATAAATGCTGCACCATGCCCACGGCAGTAATCACGCTATCGAGTGAGAAGACAGCATCTAACACTACAATCTGCACAATCACCATCCAGAAAGTAGCGTGCACAGGGTTTTCTTCTTTTAGTGCAGGTTTGCCTTCAATGCGTTCACGCAGTTCCATGGTGCCTTTAAAGAGCAGGAACACACCACCAAACAGCAGAATCAGGTCACGTCCAGAGAAAGGATGTTCAAAAATATGGAACAGTGGTTGGGTCAGCGTTACCACCCACGCAATAGAGGCAAGTAAAATCAGCCGCATGCCCAAGGCAAGGATCAGCCCCACGACCCGTGCCGTATTGCGTTGTTCTGGTGGAAGTTTTTCAGCCAAAATGGCAATAAAGACTAAGTTATCAATACCCAGTACAATTTCAAGCACGATTAGGGTCAATAAACCCACCCAAGCTGCAGGGTCAGACATCCATTCAAAGATCATCTGTTCTTCTCCTGAATATCTAAAGCTGAATACGCCCAAAACGCATCCTGTATTAAAGCTAACTTGGTTTGCCCTTGTAGGCTTGACATCACATTAAAAAATATTCGTTCGGTGCGACTACTGCCACTGTCCATGACGATTCTATAGTTGTAAGACAAGCCTTGAGTATAGGAAAGTTTGCGCTGAGATTCATCCCCTTTTTTAGATGCAGCGCTGCTGTGTCACGGTAGAATCACAAATCTTTGCAAATTGAAAAGAAACGATCTGCGGGATTGTCATATTTCGGGACTAAGCTAGAGCCAAGAAAAAGAACATGTTATGGTGAAGAAAATAAATGAATAGCGTATCTAGAATGACCCAATATATGAATAATCCCTCTCCTCAGACGACTCAACCCTTGGTTGCCTTATATTGCGGCTCACGTGCTGGCAATAACCCGATTTATCAGGAAAAAGCAGTGCAATTGGCCAGAAAGCTGGCAGAACAAGGTTTTGGTATGGTCTATGGCGGTGCGAGTATTGGTTTAATGGGGCTGGTTGCAGACACCGTGGTACAACATGGTGGACAAGCTGTGGGGGTCATTCCTGAGTTTATGCTGGATTATGAAATTGCCCACAGTAATTTAACTGAATTACACGTGGTTAAAAGTATGCATGAACGCAAGGCGATGATGGCAGAGCGTGCCAGCGCCTTTGTAGCCTTGCCAGGTGGTTTAGGGACTTTTGAAGAGATTTTGGAAATTGCCACTTGGGGGCAATTGAATCAACACCAGAAACCGATGATTTTATATAACGTAAATGGCTTTTATGATGCCCTGATTCAGCAGTTGGATCATGCCGTACATGAGGGTTTTTTACCACCACAGCACCGTGCCAAACTGATTGTTTGTAATCATTCACATAAAATTATTAATGCACTGAAAAACTTAGATTCACCACGCCATTTTGTGGGTTAAAGTGCTTATCTTTTAGCTTATTACTGCCCAAAAATTTAAGCGAGTCATAGACTCGCTTTTTTTCACTGTTTTTTAGGGTATTATTTGCTCAATAAAAAAAGAGAGCACCACAGTGCTCTCTTCAGTTTGTATTTCAGCTTTTACTAATTAGTTTAATTTAATTTGGTAAACCGCTGTCGTACCACTGACTTCATTACCCACCACAAGCAATGGCTTACCATTTGGTGAGTCTTTGGCTGCAATAAAGGTTAAGCCTTCAGGGCCGAGGTCACCAATCGTAGAACCACGACCTGCTGCAAACTCAGTGGCTGGATCTTTAATAAAATCTTCACGTGTATTTAAATAATCTTGGAAGACTGGTTTTTTCGGATCGGTAATATCATAAACCATGACCCCACCCGTACGCTCTAGACCAATAAACACAAAGGTTTTCTGACCAATTTTACCCAAAGTCAAACCTTCTGGTTCTGGACCTTTTGCATCAGAACGCGAGTCCAATGCATTGCCTTCATCATGCCCAGTGTTAAAGAAGTCTTTTGCATTAATATTTCGGTTTTGTCCAAACTTGGCAAGATCACTAGCAAGATATTGCTCAAATGCATCCCCCGAATCCCAAACTTGCACACCATTTTCATCCCAAATTGAAACTGAACGTGCACCGTAAGAATACAATTTGTTATACATCAAACGATCACCCAATGGGTCTTTTTCACCGTTGACGTTATACATTACAGGTGCACCTGTAGCATCTTGCTCATATCCCATTGTCCAAGAGATATTTAGGCGACCTAATTGAGCGTCTGCACGGCAATCACCTGCATTGCCTTGTGTCGCGCCACACCATGCAAACGTGACAGGATTCAATAACGCACCTGCGGCCAATTGACGCAATTGTGGCGGTAAATCATCACCAGCACGACGATCAAAACCATCTTTATGCACTAAATGTTTAACACGGAACTCTTCTACAAAACCTTGCTTGTCATCGCCCTGAAAATAGGCTTTATTATCCTCTCCCCAAGCACGTGCGTCACCTTCATTGGCAGTGACCAAGTAAGTCTTACCATTGACCTCGTAACTACCAATCGCATCGGGTAAATACATGCCATAAATATTTGGCTGGATTTGAATATTGATTCCTTTCGGATCATCACTGGCATCAATACCATTCCCTTCTGTGCCATAGTGTTTATAGCCTAAAGGTAAAATATCAATCACTGTGGCTGTCGCAACATCAATTTTTGCCAAAGCATTATTTTCTTGTAGTGTTGCCCAAGCCGTTTTTCCATCTGCACTAAGCGTAATGTATTCAGGTTCAAAATCTTGAGATGCAGTTGCATTTGGCCCGTAAATACGTACACCTTTGCTGCGTAATTCCGCCTCTTTGCCATCCCATGCTTTAAAGTCAGCTGTTTTTACATGTTGATCCGTCAGTTTTTCAAAACCTGCAGATACATCAATAATACTGATGGAACCTTCTGGGTCGACTTGATAATTATCAGAAGGCTCGCCTTCATTGGCAACCAAGACTTTTTTGCCATCTGGGGTAAAGGTCAACATATCAGGTAAAGCACCAACCTGCACATGACTGAGTTTTCTTAAATCACTGGCACGGTAAAATGCGACCCATCCCTTGTCGGTTTTTTTGGCAGCTTCAACCGCAATCGCAAGAATCCCGTTATGAATACTAACGCTATTCACGGATGCACCTCGGGCAATACTTTGTGCCGAAATAGAATGTGTTTTGATTGGATTGGTGACATCAGACAGATCAATCACATCCAACTCACCTGCTTCTGCATTGACCATAAATACACGCTGACTTTCGGCATCATAAGCTGGAATTTCTGCCGCACTTTGATCAAAAACACCCGATTCATAACGGCTGACATATTCTAATTGAATACTGTTAGGCGTCGCTTCAATCACTTTTTCGTCTTCAACTTTTACTGGAATAGGATCGTTATCATCGTTACATCCCACCATCCCCACAGACAATAAAGCCAACATTAATGCAGTAATTTGCGTTTTCATAAATTGCTCGTCATTTTTCTAAATGCACTCAACTTACAAACTCAAAGTGAATAATCCGTGACAGGTAGATGACGATTTCATGGCATTTTTTTGAATTTTCAACACTTTTCATGTTTTTTGAGGTTCTGCCCGTGTACCACTGAAATGGTTTAAACTAAGCCAAATGCCCATTTCCCCGAGTTATGAACCAGACACCCACCCATCAAGCCTTGCATCCTGAATACCGACTATTGGTTTTTCTGGTTTCGATTGGCTTTTTTATGCAGGCGCTAGACACTACCATCGTCAATACTGCCATTCCTGCCATGGCACACAGTCTGAATGAAGACCCTTTGCGTATGCATAGCGTGGTGGTGGCGTATGTGCTCTCGGTGGCTGCCTGTATTCCATTAAGTGGCTGGTTGGCAGACCGTTTTGGGGTACGCAATACCTATTTTGCTGCGATTATTATTTTCACTTTGGCATCATTAGGTTGTGCAGCAGCGCAAAGCTTGAATGAATTGCTGATTTATCGGGTGATTCAAGGCATAGGTGGGGCTTTACTCTTGCCTGTTGGGCGCTTGGCAATGCTGAAAGTCATTCCACGCACCCAGTTTTTATCAGCCATGAGTCTGATGAGTCTTGCAGGCTTAATTGGCCCCTTAATTGGTCCTACCCTTGGCGGCTGGTTGGTCGAAATCGCTACGTGGCACTGGATTTTCCTGATCAATATTCCTATGGGCATATTGGGCTGTTGGATTTGTATTAAAGCCATGCCAAATGTGACTGAAACAGAGGTCAAAAATTTTGATTTTCTCGGATTTATCCTATTAGTTGTGGCGATGGCGGGCTTATCTTTAGGCATCGAAAATTTTGCCAATCCACAACATAATCTGCTTTGGAGTTTAGCGTTAATCTTGGCTGGCGGTATTGCTGCAGCAGCTTATGCACGGCATGCACATACGCATCAAAATGCCTTATTTCGCAGTGCTTTATTTAAAAATCGCTTATATGCGATTGGTATTTTAGGTAACTTTTTTGCCCGTTTCGGGGGCAATGCCATGCCTTTTATCATGCCAATCATGCTGCAAGTGGCTTTTGGTTTTGAACCGTTTATCACAGGTTTGATGATGATTCCGACTGTGCTCGGCTCACTGGTCTCTAAACCGATCATTCGACCTTTAATTCAACGTTTTGGCTATCGACAGTTTTTACTCACCAATACTTTATTGGTCGGTGCCTGTATTGCCAGTTTTGCGCTGACCACTGCTGAAACTGCGACTTGGTTACGTGCCTTACATTTCTTTATTTTTGGGGTGCTCAATTCATTGCAATTTGTGGGCATGAATACCTTTACGCTCAAAGATTTACCTCAACAAGATGCCAGCAGCGGCAATAGTTTTTTATCTATGATTATGATGCTGTCGATGAGTATTGGTGTGGCTTTAGCAGGCACATTGGTCAATGCCTTTAGTTCCTATTACGGCGCAGAACAACTGACTCATGCCTTTCATGCGACTTTAATTTGTTTGGGTGTATTAAATATTTTGGCATTTATGGTGTTTTGGAAAATTCCTAGACATACTGCGGTTTAAAACGCTCTCAAAAATCACATAGTACTGAGCCATCCCTGCGGGTTATGATAGAACTTTGCTCAGCCCAAATTTGAATATGCGCAAACCGTCTCGTCCACACGCCAGCTCCAAATTTACGCCGCACTATCGCATTGCAATTGGCGTAATAGGTAGTGCGATTTTGGCGGTATTCATATATTTCGGTATTCTGCGACAGCCCCCTGCTGCTGCACAGGACTATCCTATTCAGGGTTTTGATGTATCCCATCATCAAGGGGAAATTCAGTGGCATAAAATCTCGCCACAAAAATATGCCTTTGTCTATTTAAAAGCCACCGAAGGCGGTGACTTTAAAGACCGAAAATTTCAGCACAACTGGCTCAAAGCCCGTGAGCGTGGTTTTTTGGTCGGTGCCTATCATTTTTATCGGCTATGTCGTGATGGAAAAACTCAGGCAGAAAACTTTATGAACACGGTGCCCAAAAAGCAGGACAGCCTACCACCTGTCATTGATTTGGAATATGACAGCAACTGCATCAACACTTACACCAAAGAGCAGTTGCTCAAAGAAATTCAAAGCATGCATGATGCCCTGTATCAGCACTATGAAAAACAGCCTATTTTTTATGTTTCCAAAGCCTTCTACAATATGGTATTGACCGAAAGTTTGGCCCATACAACGCTGTGGGTCAGAAGCTAACATGGCAGACCACAATTGGCAGGTCAGACCAAATGGCTGTTCTGGCAACATACCAATCAATGTAAAAT
>LSQX01333661.1_pt1 | contig 16912 bp, 15 predicted proteins | sample 654561 | NCBI WGS metagenome assembly LSQX01 (sample SAMN04489861, study PRJNA283612) | anaerobic digester metagenome | isolation source: 4 biogas reactors fed with cattle manure at either 37C or 55C with and... | place: Denmark: Kongens Lyngby | collected 2014
TCTACCCTTCTATGAGGCCTAACACCCACTTTCTCGTCTACTAAATAACGGTATTCGTTCGTCTGTTTATGCCTGTAGTAGCGTCTTTGATATCTTACAATGCCGAAGGGGGTTAATATCTCCTTTTCGTCTTCTTTATGAACGCTCTTCCAGTCACGCTTTCTTTCCGGACTTTTGAATATTTGTTCGTCTAGTTCTTCGATTACTGCCTTAAGCAACTCACAACCTAGGTTATCCAGCTCTTTTTTCAGTTGAGCTTCAAAATTTAGAAAGTCAATGCCATCTCCTAAAACCTTTAAAATCTTCTCAGTTACCGAAAGGACTTTTGCTTCTACTAAGCGAACTACATCCATGAGGAACCTCTGCCTCCTTTTGGGGGTATTCATCTCGATGTGAGGTTCCTCTTCGCTTTATTAAAAGATTATCCTTCCAAAAACCTAAAGTAATTTTACACTAACCGAATGGGTGTGTAGTTATTCTGTGATAATGTCATGTCGTATTTTTTCTGATAAAATGTCACCGAGAATGAGGTGCAGTATTTAATAACTCAAACACAACTAAGTGACTAAAGTCTCTCTGGCAGGAGTTTCTGCAGGAAAATTAAAGTATTTCGCGAATAAAAGAATATTGGGCATATGGGCTTTTTTTATTCTGAGAAAGAAGGTGACACGTTGCGGGTCGGAATACCCAGGACATTGTATTTTTTTACTTTTTACCCGTTGTGGAAATCTTTTTTTGATGTACTCGAAGTTGATGTGGTGCTTTCACCCCCATCCAATAAAGTACTGCTGGATGCAGGAGTCAGGGAAACGGTCAATGATGCATGTGTGCCAATAAAGCTGTTTCACGGCCACGCAGCGGCACTTAAAGAAAAAGCAGATTTCCTTTTTATGCCCCGCCTGGTTTCCCTGGACGGCAAGGCTACATTATGCCCTAAATTTCTCGGGCTTCCTGATATGGTCAGGTACTCCATCGCCGGACTGCCTGAAATCATAGAAAACCGGCTGGACATGAAAAAGGGGAAACTGGAGTTGTACCGTTTTCTCTACCGCATTGGGCAAAGGTTTACGGACAACAAAATTAAGATTTTCCAAGCTATCCGGAAAGCAAGGTATAATTTTTCCCGTTACCGGAAACTATTATTGCGAGGTTTAACTCCGCAAGAAGCATTTCAGGTGCTTGACGGCAAAAAAGAAACGGCAGAGGCCGGCTCTTCCGAATTTCCCATTAAGCTGGCAGTTTTGGGCTACCCTTATCTTTTGTATGACGATTATGTCAGTGTCGGTTTGTTGGATATATTAAAAGAACATGGAGTCAGGGTTGCTACTCCTGAGATGGTACCGGGAGAAGGGTTTAAATCGTTAAGCAAAAAGATGCCTAAGAACCTATTTTGGTTTTACAGCAACCGTGTTGTCTGGGCCGGCCAGTATTACTTGCGCGACAGTGATATAGACGGGATAATTCATGTAACGGCTTTTGCCTGCGGTCCCGATTCAATGACCAATAAATTGTTGGAGTTGGAGACCAAATACTGTGAACGGAAAGTACCTTTTTTGACAGTGACTCTTGATGAACATACCGGAGAAGCCGGTGTAAGGACAAGAATTGAAGCCTTTGTGGATTTAATCAAAAGGAAGAAGGGCTTGGCATGAAAATTTCTTTTCCCTATATGGGCACTTCTCCGCTGGTTGTCAGTTATCTTTTTGAGAATTTGGGCCATGAAGTTGTCTGCCCGCCTGTGCCAACGGAAAAAACTTTGTCTCTTGGGGTGCAGTATGCCCCGGAATTTGCCTGTATACCCTTTAAAATAGTGCTGGGCACCTATCTGGAGGTTTTGGAGATGGGGGCGGAAGTCCTTATTACCTCCGGGGGCTGCGGCCCGTGCCGGGCGGGGTTCTATGGAGAACTGCACAGGCGCATCCTGCGTGATCTGGGTTATCCGGTAGAAATGATTATTATGGAACCTCCGCTCCGGGAGCCGCTGGACTTTCTCCGCAAGGTGTACAGGCTCTTGAAACCGGCAAAACTAAGTAATCTTTATCATGTCTTCCGGGTTGCCGTGGAAAAAATGCTTTCTCTTGATGAAATTGAATCAACAATGCATAAACTGCGTCCCCTGGCTTATAACAAGAAATTAATAACCAAGGCATACAGCGAAGGACTGGAGATGATCAGGCAGGCCGACTCCGTCAAAGAAGTAAAAGAGGCGAAGCAAGCCACCCTGGAAGCCCTGTGGCGTGTTCCTGCCAACCATGAATACGAGCCGCTACGCGTCGGGCTTATTGGTGAGATTTATGTAGTTCTTGAACCGGCAGCCAATCATGATATTGAAAGAATTCTTGGCGATATGGGAGTTTATGTCCACCGTTCCATTTTCTTGTCGGAATGGGTGCGCTATAATGTTCTCGGCAGCGGTGAAAAGCATATCCGGGCTTCCGCCATCCCCTATCTCAATCAGATGATAGGCGGGCACGGGCAAAACAGCGTGGGGGAAGTGGTCCGCTACGCGGAAAAGGGGTTTGACGGAGTTATACAGTTGGCACCTTTTACCTGCATCCCGGAAATAGTGGCGAAAAGCATCTTGCCGGCCATAAGCAGGGATAAAGACATACCTGTCCTGACATTGTTTTTGGACGAGCAGACCGGACAAGCAGGTATAGAAACGCGACTGGAGGCATTTGTTGATTTAATAAAGCAGAAACGCAGAAAGCGGGAGGCGAGTTAATTGCTGGGGTATCTGGGTGTTGATGTAGGCTCTGTCAGTACAAATCTTGTAGTGATTGATGATCAGGGAAAGGTATTGGTTGATCTATACCTGCGAACAAGAGGCCAGCCTATTCAGGTTGTGCAGGAAGGCTTGCGGCAGGTAGAAAAGGCAATCAAAGGTAAAAATATTGAAATCTGCGGCGTAGGGACAACGGGCAGTGCCAGAACGTTGTCCGGAGTAATAGTGGGAGCAGATACCGTTAAAAATGAGATTACAGCCCATGCCGTGGCTGCTTCACATATCTTGCCGGGTGTTCAGACAGTGCTGGAGATAGGCGGCCAGGATTCCAAAATTATACTGCTCCGGGACGGGGTAGTGGTTGATTTCGCCATGAATACTGTTTGTGCCGCCGGGACCGGCTCATTTCTTGACCACCAGGCTTCCCGCCTGAACATCCCTATAGAAGAATTTGGCGCTCTGGCCCTTGAAAGCACCTCTCCTGTGCGGATAGCGGGACGCTGTTCTGTTTTTGCCGAATCTGACATGGTTCATAAACAACAGATGGGACATTCTCTTCCCGATATTATTGCCGGCCTTTGCGATGCCCTTGTGCGCAATTATTTAAACAATGTGGGCAAGGGAAAGGAAATTCTGCCTCCGGTAGTATTTCAGGGCGGGGTGGCCGCCAATGTCGGTATCCGCGCTGCTTTCGAAAAGGCCTTGGGGCTGGAGGTTATTGTTCCCGAGTATTACAGCGTCATGGGAGCCATAGGCGCCGCTCTGCTGGCCAAGGCTGCCACGAAGGATAAAGGCAACACGAAATTCCGTGGTTTTGTCGTCTCTGAACTGGATTACCAGGCTTCCAGCTTTGAGTGCCAGGGCTGTCCCAACTGCTGTGAAATTGTTAATATCTCCGTAGACGGAGAAATTCTGGCCCGCTGGGGCGGACGCTGCGGGAAATGGGATACTTTGCCTAAAACGGGATAGGGCACGTGATATTTTCGTTAAAGACAACACGATAAGATTTTATGTTGGACGCTAGATAATGGAGATGTAAAAATAATGCGTGAAAAAGACAGGGCTGAAAAAAGGGAACTGGCCAGACGCAGGGCAAGTGAATTGAAAGCGGCTATCGGGGACTACCTTGAGGCAAGGGGATTAATTCCGGATGGCATGGCTTGTTGGGATGAGATAAAAAAGCGCCAGGAAAAAATAAAGAAATATTTTCATGCCGGCGATAAAGAATGGTACGATTGGCAGTGGCAGGTGAAGTCACGCATAGAGTCGGTAGAAACCCTGGCAGAGCTGCTTGACCTTCCGGATAATAAAGTAAGGGAAATCAAAAAAGTGGCGGGAACTTATCGCTATGCGGTGTCACCGTATTTTTTAAGCTTGATATCGCCCGGTGATATGACGGACCCTATTTTCCTGCAGGCGGTTCCCCGCCAGGAGGAACTGGCGGACAGCGAGGGTGTGGAAGACCCCATGGCGGAGGAGTATACTTCGCCGGCTCAGTCCGTTATCAGGCGCTACCCGGACCGACTGGTTATCTATGTTACCAACCAGTGCGCCTCATACTGCAGGCATTGCCAGCGCCGCCGCTATATTGGCAAGGCTGACCGTACCACAAGCAGGGAGAACCTCCGGGAAGCCCTCAATTATGTTAAGGAGAACGAGGAAATCCGCGATGTCCTGCTCACCGGCGGCGATGCTTTTATGCTGGACGATGAACTGATAGACTGGCTGCTGACTGAATTGGATAAGATCGGTCATGTGGAAATAAAAAGGCTGGGCACCCGTACCCTGAGTACATTGCCTATGAGGGTTAGCGACAATCTATGCCGTATCCTGGAGAAGCACTGGCCGGTATATGTTAACACCCAGTTTAATCATCCCCTGGAAGTGACTCCTGAAGTGGAAGAAGCCTGCAAAAAGCTGACACGGGCCGGAGTATCTTTGGGAAATCAGGCAGTACTTTTAAAAGGAATTAATGATAATGCCCATGTTATGAAAAAGTTGAACCACTGCTTGCTTGAGGTAATGATTCGCCCCTATTATATCTTTCATGCCAAAGCCGTTAAGGGAACAGCCCATTTCAGGACGTCTGTGGAGACAGGTATTGAAATAATGGAAAAGCTGCGCGGCTTTACTTCAGGGCTTGCCGTTCCAACTTATATTATCAATGCACCCGGAGGATACGGAAAGATTCCCATGCTGCCAAAATACCTTCTTTCCCTTGGCGATGACAAAGTAATTATCCGGACCTGGGAAAACCGTGTACTGGAATATGATAATCATGAATGAAAAGCAAAAAAGTAGAGCTTCCGCCCTACTTTTTGTTTTTATTGAGGAATCGTGTCATTTAAGGAAACAAGTGTCCTGTGCAGGGAAGTGTCAATTGCTAATAGTATCTGCTGTAATTAATTATCTGTTTGAGGTCATTAATCAGATGCAGTTTTAGCCTGCTCAGGTTATAATCGCCCTTCATCAGCAGGGGCCTTATCCATGCTGATTTTTTTACTTTTGCCCGCAGCCTGGGATCTTTGATATACTTATTTACAACATATTTGGGAACGATTGCACAAACGCAGGGCTTGCGGGCGATTGTGAGGGGCAATTCCTTGTTGTACAGGTAGTCTTCAACCAGGCAGCGGGCAAGATTTAAACCGCTGGCGGTCGTATAATAGTTATTGCGGCCTTGTCTGATGTTTAGCTCCAATACTTTGTACTTTCCGTCCCGGGGGTCAAGTTTTACGTCAAAATGAGTTATGCCAACGCAGCCCAGGTGTTCCAGGAAGCGGGCAAGCCTTTCGCATAACTGCGGGTTGTATTCGCTGAGAATGGCGTTGTAGTTCCCGACTAGCAGCGGGGAATGATCCTGCAGGAGAATCCGTCCCATTGAGATACCCTTTACTTTTCCCTTCCGGTTTGAATAACAGGTGATGACATGCATTTGCGTGTCGTCACCGGGGATATATTCCTGAATGATTAAGTTTCCCGTATAGCCGGAGCGGCAGATTTTATTCAGGATAAGGGTAAGTTCAGTGTTGTTTTCCGCTTTGTATCCTTTCTTTTTTCCTGCGAAAATATGCCTTGCATAACTCACCGTATCTGACGGCTTGATAAAAACGGGGAAAGCAAAGGGCAGGCTCACAGCGGTCCTGGCAGAGGGGTGACACTTGAAAATAAAGGTTTTTGGAATATCCAGGCCCGCTTCTTCACATACTTCATAAAAATTTTCTTTAATGACAAGCCGGTTAAACAGGTCTTCCCCGATATAGGGAACTATGAAATTTTCCCCCAGTTTCTTGCGGTTTTCAATAATCAGCCTGACATAATTGTCATTGTTGCCCAGGATAATTTTTTTTTGCCCGGGGTAATTTTTGTCGATTTTTTGCATAAACTGGGCGAAGGTTTTGCTGTCTTCAATATTTTTGTCATAATAGCCTTCTGTCAATCTCGTGTGGATGGTTGGGTAGATGGGGTGTTTACCGGCAATAACTGACTTGGTGCGGTAAGCTTCGTAAAAAGATCTTGCCAGGCTGTAGTTGCTGATGTCACCGCCAAGCAGTACCGGAATAAATCCCTGCTGTTTAAAAATCATGTCTCATTCTCCTTAATAGCAGTCCGGCTTTCCTGTACAGCGGGGCAATGCGTGAGAACAAAATATAAGCCGGTCTGTTGGTAATCATGACAAACTCGCCGATGAATTCAAGATATTCGCCGCCGAATTTTTTCTTGAATTCATGCAATCCCAAAAGCGGGTTGTTTTTGCTCAAGTCGCCTACCGTACCAAATTGGTCATATTTTATTATCCCTTTTTCATGGGCATGTTTTATATGCTGCCGGTATACCAGGTAATTGGCGAAAGTTTCGCTTAAGTCGTCATGGTTGCCGACATATAGCACCCAGCCTTTGTCACCGTAGTAAACAATCAGCTGAGCGCTCACTGTTAATCCTTCCGGGTATTTGCTGCTGTATTTGGAGAAAAGCTCGAGATCCGCTTCCGTTTTTGCGAGTTGTTTTGCCAGTTGCTCAATTCTGTTTTGCAGTTTTTTCCCCTTGGATATTTTCGCTTTTTCCTGCAGGCCGGCCATTTCTTTCCTGTAATTCTGCAAATCATTTTGCAGTTTTGTGACAATCCTGTCCGGATAAACTGTGCCTAAAAAGAGCTTAACGCGGTCGTTTTTACTGAAAACATCATACAGGTGCACATAAAAGCGATAATCATGCTGGTAAATATTTTTCCTTTTTTCTGTAGCGGCAACAAGCTGATAAAAAGTCTGCAAGTCCTCCTTTGTGCCAACGGTGACTTCTATTCCGTAGCTCGCGGCTTTTCTGATTCTTTGCTTTGTAGAAGGGGAAAACCTTTTTTCTATTTCTTCCCAACTGTCTGCTGTATTGATACGAAAGGTAAAACGGGGCTGACTGCCTTCAAAGTTTCTGTAGTATACCCGGTGAAGGTAGCCCAGTTCTTTTAATACTTTTACCAGTTGATAATTGTTGCGGCCGCCATTAACCGGCCGGGCATCTTTGTCAATTTCATGCAGTATTATATCGGGGTCAATTTTAAAATAAATGCCTTTTAGTTTTTTAACGTAATTTTTTACGGCGGAAGTAAAGGCTTTCAGGGTTGCAAAATCATTGTAATCGAGGACAAACCCCCGCGGTGAATAGAAATGAGAGAATCCAAAGGGCAGCTTTTTTTCCAGCAGCAAGGCGGCGGCAACAAGCCTGCCGTTGCTTTTCATGCCGACATAGTGTGGAAACAGCTTTCTATATTTACACACTTCCCCCCAGAAAGGTGACTGCAGGAAATGTGATTTTGTCGGATGGTTTTCGACAAAAGCGTTGAACTCCTCAAGGTCCAGACCGGTTACAAATTCCATAGGCAAAAACTTCCTTTTGGTTGGTATTTCTCGCCTGTAAACAGCCGAAAGATTTGCACAGGGCATAGGTATAATTCGAGCAAAGTATTGCATTCCCTGTTATTTGGCATAAAAACCTTGTTTTTGTTTGCTGCAATGAAGCGCAAACACTGGTGTTTATTGCAAAATTTTGTTATACTACTAGTGTTTATGCTGTTTAATACCGGGCTGCGGAGGAGGTGGAGAAAAGATACAAAAAATAAAAGCAGTAATTATTATTATTTCCGTTTTAATAAAAGTGATGCCGGCCACTGCCGCTTCCGCAACGGAAGCACCTTCGCTGACAGCCGAGGCGGCCGTTTTGTTTGCAGCCGAAAACGGGCAGGTTCTTTTTGAAAAGAATATGCAGAGGAAAATGTATCCGGCTTCTGTCACAAAAATACTTACCGGCCTGCTTGCCCTTGAAAGAGGTTCGTTGCCGGATATCCTGACGGCAAGCAGTGATGCCGTTTTTTCCATTAGGCATGATTCTTCCCATATTGCACTTGATGTGGGAGAAGAAATTACTCTTGAACAGGCATTGTTTGCTCTTGCCGTTGCTTCCGCCAATGATGCGGCAAATGTTATTGCGGAATATATTGCCGGTAGCCAGGAAAGTTTCGGACGTTTGATGACGGCCAGGGCAATTGAATTGGGTGCAGAAAACAGCAATTTTGTCAATGCCCACGGCCTGCCCCACAAAAACCACTATACCACGGCTTATGATATGGCGTTAATTATGGCAGAGGCTGTAAAAAACCCGGTATTTCTTGAAATATTCAGCAAGGGACGCTATGAAATGCAGCCGACTAATCTGCAGCCCGAAATACGCATTTTAAACAACTCCAACCCACTGCTGCATGGGGGGCATAATTACGAAGGGATTCTTGCCAGCAAGAAGGGATGGACACAGGAGGCGAAACATGCTCTGGTAACTGCCGCTGAAAGAGACGGGAGAAAACTTATTGCCGTTGTCCTGGGCAGTGACAGTTCAGACGGGGCTGCTAAAGACACCATAAATCTGCTGGATTACGGGTTTAACGAATTTTTGCAGATAGAATCCCCTCTTGCCGAAGAATTGGCAGCCGCAGGCAGCAGGCCGGAAATAGAGGCGGAAGACGGACAACAAACAGTAACTTATTTGCTGCATAAAAAGCTGCCTGTACAGGCTGTTAAAAGGACGCTTTCTTTTTCCGGCAACCCGGGCCGGAAAGTGCTTGAGCTCTCGCTTGCTGTCAGTGAAGACAACGGGCTTATGTATCACCGGATAGGCAAATACAGCATTGTCTTGACTTCTCATGTTGCTGAAAAGAAGCCGGAAGGAACGGGGACAGGCAGTTTTTTGCGCTTTTTTCTCCGTTTTTTGCTTTTTTTGTTGCTGCTGGTTTTTCTTTTGCTGGTTAGAAAATACGCGCGCCGCCGTCTGCGCGCCAAAAAAAGACGCCGCCACAGAATAATTTACCGTTATTAAATCCATAAATGTCAAATAATGATGACAGGAAGGAATTAGCACTCTTTGTGTCGAATAGTTGTCAAGGAAATCTTTAGGCAGTTGACATGCCAGTCGGGGGTGTCTGAAAAGTGTCTGAATTACTGGGACGCAGACTGCGTGCTCTGCGTAGACTAAAGCGGTTAACACAGCAGGACCTGGCAGCGGAAGTAGGCATTTCTGTTTCAATGCTGTCAACTATTGAGAGGGGCGTGAAGTATCCGCGAGTAGATTTGATTAAAAAGTTTGCCCGGGTACTCGATGTGCCCTTGGAGGATTTATTTGTTCTCCCTCAATAAAATAATTCCTGGAGCGCCGGCAGGGCGCTTTTTTCGTGTTTGTCCGGAGCCTGCGGTACCTGGCGATGAACAATTGCAGTGTTTTTTTCTCCGCTTTTGCTAAGATAAGATAAAAAACAGATGATGGCCGGCAGGGGAGTGATATAAATATGCAGATTGGCAAAGTCCTTCTAAAAAACAAAGTGATACTTGCGCCGCTGGCGGGCGTTACGGACAGTCCTTTTCGCAGATTGGCCTGTGAAATGGGCTGTGCCCTGGTTTATACTGAAATGATTAGCGCCAAGGGGCTTCTTTGTGCGCCGAAAACAATGAGCCTGGCGTATTTTACCCCTGCCGAGCGCCCTATTGCCATACAGTTGTTTGGCAGTGAACCGCAAATCATGGCGGAAGCCGCCGCGGCGGTAACCGGCCTTAAGCCTGATATTATTGATATTAACATGGGTTGTCCGGTAAAAAAGGTCGCCGGCAGGGGTGAAGGAGCAGCGTTAATGCGCAAGCCGGAGAAAGTCTTTGAGATTGTCAAATCCGTTTGTGCAAGAGTAAAAATTCCCGTCACTGTCAAGCTGCGCAAGGGGTGGGACGAGTCAAGCATAAATGCAGTTGAAGCAGCCCTTGCCGCCCAGGAGGGAGGAGCGGCTGCCGTAGCAGTGCATGGCCGGACACGGGAGCAGGGATACAGTGGTAAAGCGGATTGGAATATTATCAGGCTGGTAAAGGAAGCTCTACAGATTCCGGTTATAGGCAACGGTGATATTTCAGAGCCCCGTCATGCACTGGAAATGCTGCGGCAGACAGGCTGTGACGCAGTAATGATCGGACGCGGCGTACTCGGGAATTTATGGTTGATCCGCAGGACAGTTCACTTTCTGGAGACCGGCGAACTGCTGTCTGAACCGTCTCTTAAGGAAAAAGCCGCCCTGGCCATAAGGCAGTTGGAGATGGCCGTAAGCGAGAAGGGCGAATATGTGGGTGTGCGCGAAATGCGCAAGCATTTTGCCTGGTATCTTAAGGGAGTCAGGGGAGCAGCCTCTTTGCGGGATAAAGTAATGCGGGCTAAAACGAAGGAAGAAATGGCAGCTGTTATGGAATTATTTTTAGCCGCTGAAAAGTAATCGCCCGGAAAAAAATGTTTGCATTATCTATTTTTTTATGTTACAATTCCGGTGTACACAAAACTGTGCACAAGGGAGAGGAAAATGGAGTTTATACGTATTGGCGATAAACTAATTAATCTTCGTAAAATTAACGAGACGGTCCGGCGAATATTGCAGTTAAGGAGTGAAGGGCTTTCACAGCAGGAGGTAGCCTCAAAACTGTCTCTTGACAGGGGATTTATTTCCAGGCTGGAATCCCTGGGCAATGTCAGGCGTGGCGGCCGGATCGGTATTGTGGCATTTCCTGTTAAAAACAAGGCAGAATTTACTGCCCTTGCGGACCGCTACGGCGTGGAGGATCGTCTGATCCTCACCAACAGCGAGCGGTGGCAGTTGATTGAAGGCAGCAGTGGTGTTGATTTCCTGCACCGTGTTTTTACCATTATTGAACAGCTGCGCCAGTGCGATATCGTCCTTGTTTTCTGTTCCAGCAAATGGTGCCGGCTTGCAGCCGCCTTGCTGGACAATGAAGTGATAATGAAGGAAATTGGGGAAACTCCTTTATCTGAAGATGTTTATGTTGACGTTGCCGAAATTATGTCTCTGTTGGATTCTATTGCCAGTGCCGAGGAGGATAAGAAATGAAAAAAGTTGTCAGCATTAGTTTAGGGTCATCCAAGCGCAACCATGCTGTGGAAATGGAGATAAACGGTTGCAACTGTCATATAGAACGCATAGGTACAGACGGGGATATGAAAAGAATGGTTGCCCTCATAAAGGAAATGGACGGCAAGGTGGATGCCTTCGGGCTCGGAGGTATTGACATATATATTCAAGCAGGTACCCGTCGCTATACTTTGCGGGATGCGAAAAAGATAGCCGGGGTTGCCAAAAAAACGCCGCTTGTTGACGGGTTGGGGTTAAAAAATACCCTGGAAAGAAAAGTAATCAAGTATCTGCAGTCAGAAACCGACCTTTTGCATGGAAGCCCGCTCGTGCTTATGATGGCGGGAACCGATCGCTACGGTATGGCTGAAGCCCTGCACAATGCCGGCTGCCGGCTGATGATTGGTGATTTTGTCTTTGCTATTGGCCTGCCTATAGTAATGCATTCATTAAAAACACTTAACCGGGTAGCCCGGCTGCTGGCACCTCTTGCGGCTCAGTTGCCGTTTTCCATGCTCTACCCGACCGGGGAAAAGCAGGTGGAAAATAAGCCCAAGGCGGAACACCTGTTTCGCAAAGCAGATATTATTGCCGGTGACTTTCACTTTATTTACCGCTATATGCCGCCCGATATGAAAGGCAAAATAGTTATTACCAATACGACAACGGCTGATGACGTTCAGGCACTCCGGGAACGCGGGATAAAAACTTTGGTAACCACGACTCCCGAGTTAAACGGGCGTACTTTCGGTACCAACGTCATGGAAGCACTGCTGGTTGCATTATCAGGGAAAAAAAGAGAACTAAAGGATGCTGAATATGAGGAACTGCTAATCAAGGCAAATATTGAACCGCGCATAATGCATTTTCAATAGGAGGATTTGAAAAAATATGGGAGACTTTGCATTTATTATCCACCCCATTGAACTTGAGGATGTATACAGGAAAATCAAGTTTTTAAAGAAACTGCCCGCTTTCTTGGTAGAAAGCATTGTTAAAATAATGCCTCCCATAAAAGTGTCAAAAATAACCGGGGTGCGTTCTCCCTACGGTGAAACTTCCGGATATTTCATTGCCTGTCCGTTAACTTCCAAGCAGATGATTTCAATGCCTGAAGAAAAAGTGCTAAAGAAAATAATCCGTACAGGTAAAATTGCCGAGCGACTGGGAGTAAAAATAGTAGGGCTGGGTGCTATGACCGCAGTTGTCGGCGATGCCGGTATAACTATTGCCAGGAATTTAAATATAGCCGTTACAACAGGCAACAGCTATACGGTAGCCACGGCTTTGCAGGGCACCAAAAAGGCCGCAGAGTTGATGGGCATCGATTTGAAAGAAGCCAATATACTGATTGCCGGTGCTACAGGTTCTATCGGCAGTGTTTGCGCCCGTATCCTGGCAAGGGAAGCGTCGCAAATGACTCTGTTGGCCAGGAATAAGGAGAAATTAGAAGACCTGGCAGAAAGAATTCGGCAAGAAAGCGGCCTGAATGTCGCGGTCTCAACCAATGTCAGGGAATCTGTCAGTCAGGCAGATGTTGTCATTACGGTTACCGGCTCTGCTGAATCGGTTATTGACGTGCTGGATTTAAAACCCGGGGCTGTTGTCTGTGATGTTGCCAGACCCAGGGATGTATCAAAACGCGCGGCCTCCCTCCGCGATGATGTGTTGGTTATTGAGGGAGGCATTGTAGACGTACCGGGAGAGGCTGATTTCGGTTTTAATTTTGGTTTTCCTCCCCGCACTTCCTATGCCTGCATGGCGGAAACAATGCTTTTGGCACTGGAAAAACGCTTTGAATCATTTACATTGGGACGGGATCTGTCCGTTGAGCAGGTAGATGAGATAACACGGCTTGCTGAGAAGCATGGCTTTAAATTATCCGGTTTTCGCAGCTTTGAGCGTCCTGTAACCGCTGAGGAGATAGCCAATATACGCAGGAATGCCGCCAGGCACTACCGGTAAAAAGAATGCTAACGACAAAAGCAGACCGGAAAAGGTCTGTTTTTTTTAACCGGTTCATCCTGCCGGCTGCTGGCTAGGAGGAGCAATTGGTGATAACATTAAGTCAGGCATATTCAATCTAACGGGAGGGTGGAAAAATTGCAGAGAAAAACCGACTACCACATACATCCTGACTATTCACCGGATGCCGACGGGGTAAAGATTATAGACTATTGTCACCGGGCACTGGAATTGAATCTGGAAGAAATCTGCTTCACTACCCATCTCGAATTTGGTCCGCCCGGATCTGCTCAACCGGACTGGCTGGAAAACTACATTGCCGAAATCCGTGAGGCGCAAGAAGAATTCAGGCCGCAGGGGCTTAAGATAAAGGCCGGTATTGAAGTAGGCTACCGGAGAGGATACGAAAAGGAAATAGAGAGAATCGTAAAGCAGTATCCTTTTGATTATGTGCTGGGTGCAATCCATGATCTGGCAGGTTATTCCATTGCCTCCGCAAAGGAAAGCCCCGCTTATTTTGCCGGTCGCGACATAAGAGCAGTCCGGCAGGAATATTTTTCCCTTTTGGAGGAAGCCGTAAAAAGCGGGCTTTTTGATGCCATTGCGCATTTGGACATTTACTGCAGGTATGGCATCAAATATTTTGGCAGCCAAATATCAACTATCCATCGCGGAATTGTAGAACCGATCCTGCAGGAAATGTCCGGAAGAAAGATGGCCCTGGAGATCAATACGTCAAGTATGAGCAAAAACTTGAAAGACTTTCACCCCTCCAAAGAAATTATTGCTTTGGCCAAGAAAGCCGGCATCAAAATTTTTACTGTTGGCTCGGATGCGCATAGGCTGAATAGTTTGGGCAGGCACATTGATGCTGCCCTGGCCCTGCTGGAAGCATTCGGCTTGAAAAACCATGTCTTTACCTGCCGTATTGCAAGTCCTCTTTCTTAGATTTTCTCCTAAAGCAGTTTGCGCAATTTTGCCAGCCTTCCCAAAGCCTGAAAATGGGTAATTACTGCAAGTATAACCAAAGCAGCCGGAGTCATATTAAAAATTCCTCCCAGCATGATAATAAACAGGCGACCGTCCCGGTTTGCCGGCAGAAACTTTAATAAGCCGTCATCTTGCCGGGGGAGATATGCTTTTCCTGTAATAGAGTGATACTTTTCTTTAAGCAGCATAGACAAGGGCAAGCCGGTCAAAGCGGCGGCGGTGACTAAAAGAACTGCAAGATTTCCTGCTTTCGCAAACCAGTCCCAGGCCATGCCCGTTACAATAAAAAAATCGGCATAGCGATCAAGTATTGCGTCAAACAGACTGCCGTAATTACTTTTTAAAAATTTTAAACGGGCGATTTCCCCGTCTATTCCGTCTATTACAGATGATATTTGAGCCAAAATTCCTCCCAGCGCAGGCTGATGCAGAGCAAAGGAAAGGGCGGCAGCAAGGGCTGTCAGAAATGAAATTAAAGTGACCTGATTGGGAGTTATGGCAGTATTGCATAAAATTTTGCTGGCAGGCAAAGAAAATTTACGGTTGACCGTCCGGGAAACAAGTCCGTCCTTATCCGGCAATGCTGATTTAAGAAGAATTTTTTCCGCTTGACGAAAACTCGCCGGGTCATCCACATCAACCCAGTCCGCTTTTATATAATGAAGTTTTACCTTACCCTGCGACGCCAGAATGTTTACAGCATCGGTCAGATTGTAACTTTGCCCGGATACTGCTTCTTCCAGAGCTTGCAGAAGAACTTCCGTTCCAATGAAAATTCCGCAGTCTACAGCATTGTAATCATGCAGTGTTTTACTTAATTTTATGGCTTTATCCCCGGCGGATTTTATTTTTGTGCACTCATGTAAATCCCACACCCTGTCCAGGCGTTTATCTGCAGCCAGCAATAATTCATCATGACCGATGCTTGCCGCCGCCTGCACGAAAGTTTTTAATACTTCCGGGTTAAAAACATGGTCGGCCATTGTTAAAATAAATTTTTCTCCCGGCCGGTGAATTTTTTTGAAAGCAGCCGCTGAAACACCGTTGCCCTGTTTCCAGTTTGGGTTGTGCAAATAGGTTATGTGTATTTTATTCTTACTTCCTTCGCCCAAATAATCTATAATTTCATTCCGGGCATAGCCGGTAATGATTACAAAGTCATTAATGCCGCATTCCCGCAGAGAAAGAATGCTGCGCTCAAGCAAAGAAAGCCCCAGCAATTTTATGAGGGGCTTTGGTTCTGTAAAATGCGGACGAATTCTGCTTCCCTCGCCGGCAGCGAGGATTACTGCACGCATCAACGTTCCCTCCTGCCCGCGATAAATTCATCCACCATTTTTTTGGCTTCAGTATCAGTGTATTGCTGCGGTGGTGATTTCATTGCATAGGCAGAGATAGATGTTAAAACACCGCCGATATTGCGGTCCAGGGCAAGTTTCATGCACCTGATGGCATCTATCATTACTCCGCCGCAGTTCGGTGAATCCTCGACCGATAGTTTGAGTTCCAGTTTTACGGGAATGTCGCCAAAACCTCTGCCTTCCATTCGGATATAGCAGATTTTATTGTCTTTTAAAAAGGGAACATAATCACTGGGGCCAATGTGAATGCTATCTCCTGCCAGAGGTATGGCCAGTTCAGACTGTACTGACTGGGTTTTTGATTGTTTTTTCGATTTTAAGCGGCTGTGGTTTAACATGTTTAAAAAGTCTGTATTACCGCCGAAATTCAGTTGATATGTGTGGTCAAGAACAACACCGCGGTTTTCAAAAAGTTTGGTCAGAGTACGATGGACGATGGTGGCTCCTACCTGGCTTTTTACATCATCACCAATGATTGGGATATTCTTTTCTTTAAACCTTTCAGCCCACTTCTCATCGGAAGCAATGAAGACCGGCATTGCATTAATAAAACCGACATTTGCCTCCAGACAGGCTTCCGCGTAAAACCTGGCCGCCTTTTCAGAACCTACAGGCAGATAATTGATCATTAAATGTGCTCCGCTTTCCTTTAGTACTTTTACCACATCACAGGGTTCTTCATCGGCAATGGCAAATCTTTTATCCTCATCATAACTTGTTAAATGTTCAGATACACCGTCCAGTACGTGTCCCATGTGTACAGTAACAGGATAATCCGGCAAATCGTCAAAAAAGACGGTGGTACAGTTCGGTTTGGCAAATACTGCTTCTTTGAGCGGCTTGCCTACTTTGCGTCGGTCTATGTCAAAAGCTGCTACTACATTAATATCTCCCACTTTGTAGCCGCCCACATCCCGGTGCATCAAGCCTATCTGATTCTCCGTCTCTCTTTTGTACTTTTCAATACCCTGTAACAAGGCACTAGCGCAATTCCCAACTCCCAAAATGGCAATATTGATTTTATTCATGCAAAAACCTCCTTGATGTTGTTTTGTTAGTTAGAGTCGCCAGTAAACCCTGTAGTAGGATACACCTCCTTACGTGCTTTTCTTATATTCTTGCATATGTTCTTACCTTTTTCGGGCAATTCACCTCCTTTGATGTTTTAGCAAAAAAAAGCTTCCGGTGCATGCACGGAAGTCTTTTTACCTCTTTGCAAAATACAACGACACGAATTATCATCAGAATGACGCATTTTTAGATACTTCCAAAACATGCAGCATTCCTCTGCTTCATTCTGCCTGTTGCAGTTTGCCTTTATTGAAAATTGTTCTTGGCAGCAACATCTATGCCCTGGTAAAATATTATATACCATCTGTTTTTTGCCGTCAACACGGGACACCCAGCGGGATAGTGTCAACTCACTGTAGGGAA
>LSQX01180133.1_pt1 | contig 16911 bp, 15 predicted proteins | sample 654561 | NCBI WGS metagenome assembly LSQX01 (sample SAMN04489861, study PRJNA283612) | anaerobic digester metagenome | isolation source: 4 biogas reactors fed with cattle manure at either 37C or 55C with and... | place: Denmark: Kongens Lyngby | collected 2014
GTGTAAGCGAGAATTCTGCTCCCTGTCAGTCGAACGGCAGGGAGCCTTTTTTCTGTCTAAAATTTTTGTATTTATCAAATATTATTCAAAAATTGAACTTCATTGTTTTTCCAATATTCCAGTAAACGTTTACTATATAAATTGATTAACTCGATATGATATTTTGTTGCAAAAGACAAACACAAATGATACGATAAGCCTAATTAGTAAGCAAAATAGAAGAAAGACGATCTAAACTTAGTCAAATATCACATAATCGGTCTGGATTGTCAAAAAGGGTAGAAGTTTGTAAGCATATTGTTAGGAAAACGATTTCTATCACAAAGGGCTTGTTTATTGGAAGCAATTTTTACATTATTACATACATTATTTAATGATGGAATTATCAAATCTAATAAACATAAAAATAAGAATAACAAGATCAAAACATCAGAACAAAACGGAGGAAGAAGAATGAAAAAACTAACAGCATTACTATTGGCGTTGGTTATGGTGCTGGGACTGGCTGTAGCTTGTGACAAAGAGGAAGAGCCTACTGTAACAGATCCACCTGCAGTGAATGACCCGACTGATCCTGCAGAAGAAGCAACTGACCCAGTAGAAGAGCCGAATCTTGATCCAATTATCCTTGGCAGTATTCAAGACACTTCTGGCGGTGCGGCAAGTGCCGGTCAGCCGAACGAATGGGGAGTTAAGTACGCAGTTGATTACATTAACGAAAATGGTGGTATCAATGGTCGCATGATCGAACTGCACTCTCGCGACTGCCAAAACGATACCGAAGTTGGTGTAACAAACTACCGTGAGCTTGTTGACCAGGTAGGTGTACATGCAATTATTGGTCCGCCTCTTTCTAACCCTGCATCCGCTTGGGTGGAATTGGCAACAGAAGATGAAATTCCGATCGTGGGTCACTTCATGGACGAAGTCTGCACAACTGACCCGGTAACAGGAGAAGCCTATCCCTACATGTTCCTCGCTGAACCTTCATGTTCACGACAGAGCTATATCATTGCTAAATATGCAATGGAAGAGCTGGGAGTCAAAACGGTAGCGACCTTGTTCAACACCTCCAACTCATTTGCAACAGCTCATGAGATTCCTTTTGTTGACTACGTTGCAAACAATGGTGGCGAAGTACTAGCAGAAGAAACCTTTACTTGGACAGATACTGACTATTCAGCTCAGGCCCTCAAGATTGCATCTTTGAATCCTGATGCCGTATTCCTTAGTGACTATGTAAACCAGATGTCCACCGCGTATGACAACTTGCGTGATGCTGGCTATGAGGGAGTTATCCTTGGAGCTAACACTATGGGTAGCCCGTTCGACACCTTAGTCAAGAATGAAATTAAAGATTGCTACTTCATCCAAAACTATAACTTGGCAGAAGGGCTCATTGGCGAACTGACCCAAGCTCACATGGATGACACAAATACCGAATATAGAAAAACTAACGTAGGGTTTGGTTGGGATGCAGTAATGGTTTTGGCAAATGCTATGAAATTGGCAAATGATCCGACAGACGGTTCTGAAGTAAGAGATCTTCTCGAAACCAAAACAGTCGACGTTGAAATCTGCGGTCCTGAAAAAATCACAATCGATCCAGATACACATCGTCCGATTAGTAATTTAGGTGTATATATTGCAACCTATGATGAAAATGGTGCTACGGATTATCTCGTATATATGGCTTCAGACTACGAGAGCAAATAATATTGATGTAGGTAAATAAAACATTGACGAACGGGACGAGTTTTTTACTCGTCCCGTTCAACTACCAAACAAAGGGGTACTATGATCCTTCAATTACTAATCAGTGGCATATCTTTGGGTTCAGTTTACGCACTGATAGCTGTTGGTTTTGCTGTAGTATTCAGTAACATGAAATTTAGCAACTTCGCGCATGGAGGCATGATAAGTGCTTGTGCTTACATAGGTTTTTATTTCCAACGTGCTTTTGTTAGGACACCACATATCGCACTGACGATTCTGTTTACAGCAATATGTGGAGTGGCACTTGCTTTGCTAATTGACTTTGTTGCTTATCGGAGAATCCGGAAAAAACAAGCTCCAAACCTGTATTATTTTCTGGCTTCAATTACTTTTGCAATTTTGATCGAGCAGATATTAAACGTATTTTTCGGTAAAAATACATACGCTTATCCGCCGATTTTTGAAAAAAATATATTTAGCATCGGCTCCATACGTGTAGCCTCAATTGATGCTTTAATTTTGCTTGTATCTTTGGTAATTCTAACGATCTTGCTACTTGTTATGAATAAGACAAAGATTGGCCTTGCTATCCGCACAGTTGCGATCAATCCTGAAACAAGTCGCTTGATGGGAATAAACTCAGACATGGTAATAATGGCTGTTTTCATCATTGCAGGAGCCTTGGCTGGAATTTCAGGTGTGTTGTTAGGGGCGAAGTACTCTGTCTACCCATCTCTAGGTCAGTCAATGATGATCAAAGGCTTCACAGCCTCCGTAATAGGTGGTCTTGGCAGTCTAAGTGGGGCGATATCTGCTGCATTACTTCTAGGAGTATTTGAGATGTACTTGACTTATTACTTTGGTGCGCTGGTAGCCCCGATATTTACCTTCGGTATTATGCTGATTTTCTTAGCTATCCGTCCTGAAGGTATCGCTGGCAAATTTGCCAAGGTCAAGGTTTAAAGGAGACAAATATGAGTAACTATCAAATCTCCCTAATTATGTTGGCCTGTATCTCGATAATCACGGTTAGTGGAGTTTTCTCTATGACTAGCCTAGCTGGTATGTTCAGCTTAGGTCAGGCAGCGTACATGTCCATCAGTGCTTATCTGACTTTTTGTCTAGCATATTATCTCCAATGGCCGGTGTGGCTAACGGCAATTATTGGTATACTCGGATGCGCTCTTGTAGCTCTTATTATTGGTGCACCCACTTTAAAACTACGTCGAGATTATTTTGCTTTAATGACGGTAGCGCTAGGACAGATGATTGCAGCTATTGTCATACTCTTGTCGGAGTATACGAATGCGTCGATTGGATTTTCTAGAATTCCCAAAGTAGATAATTTAGTTTACATCATCCTCGGAATTACCTTACTTGTGGTATTCATGGTTCGTAATTTAAAATATTCTCGCTTTGGACGTATGTGCATGGCTTTAAAGACAGATGAGATCGCAGCCCGCAGTTTTGGAATTGATGTATATAAACTTAAGATGAAGATATATATATTTGCATCCATTATTGCAGGAATTGGCGGTATCTGCTACGGTTTGCGAAATCGTGTAGTTACCCCGGATGCTTTTGATTGGTCGAAGTCGTCGGAAATGCAGATAATGTTATTCTTTGGTGGTACTAATTCCTTGACAGGAGCGATCATCTCTGCAACAGGCTTAACAGTTTTACCGGAATTCCTCAAAGGTGTCAGTGTTTTTGGCGCAGATCTGCAGAGTTTCAAAACAATAATTTATTGCATTTTGATTCTCGTCGTAATCAATTTCCGTACTCAGGGACTCTTTGGTGAAACGGAACTCAGCTTCAAGCGTTTAAAGAAGTGGAGCAAGAGATATATTGCACCAAAAGACAAAGTGATAAATACGGGAGATAAATAATGACGGCAATACTTAAACTTGAACATTTAAGAAAAGACTTTGGTGGCGTAGTAGCTGTTGATGATTTTTCTTTTGAGATAAACGAAGGCCAAGTAACTGCAATAATTGGACCAAATGGTGCTGGCAAAACCACAATTTATAACTTAATCTCGAAGGTTAACGAGCCTGATAAAGGAACTTTATATTTTGATGGAGTTGATGTTACAGACAAGACTCAAATAGAAATTGCTAGAATGGGAATTTCTCGTACTTTTCAAAATACTCGTTTGTTTACAGGGTTGAATGTATTAGACAATGTCAAAGTGGCCTTAGATTATGATGGCAAATACAGTTTGCTTGAAGCGCTATTGCTTATGCCACGTAGATGGAAACAAGAGAAAGAAACCTCTCGCAGAGCGACTGAATGCTTGGAGTTGTTGAATCTAGATCAATATGCTTCAGTGAGACCGGATAATTTGCCTTATGGAATTCAGCGTAGAGTGGAGATCGCACGTGCCCTAGTTTCCAGTCCTAAAGTGTTAATGCTGGATGAGCCCGCTGCAGGTTTAAACCCGGAAGAAGTGCTCCAATTAGCAAGTTTTATTCGCGACATAAAAAGAGAATATCCCAAACTTGCCATTATGATTATTGAACACCGCATGGATTTCGTTATGGACCTTAGTGACTATATTTATGTACAAGATTTTGGCAAAACAATAGCACATGGTCTGCCTGAGGATATTCAAACTAATCCTCTAGTTCTTAACGCTTATCTCGGAGAGGAGGATCTTTGTGGCTAATGCAATAGAAATAAGAAACTTGAAAGTATTTTACGGTGTCCATGAAGCCATATGTGGCGTAGATATGGATATAAATAAAGGTAGTATTACCGCCATAATTGGCTCAAATGGAGCTGGCAAAACCACTATAATTAACGTTTTGTCCGGAGCAATAAAGTATGAAGGCGAAGTCCGACTCGAAGATGGTAAGACATTGCCTGATCGCCCTCACCGTGTAGTACGTGAAGGGATTGTTCAAGTTCCCGAAGGTCGCAGGATTTTTCATGGCCTCACAGTAGAGGAAAATTTACGCGCAGGAGCGTATGCTCTAAAGGATCGTAAGAAAATTCATAGACTCTTAGATTATCAATATAATTTATTTCCCCGACTTGGTGAAAGGAAAAACCAAGATGCAGGTACTCTCTCTGGTGGAGAACAGCAAATGCTAGCCATCAGCCGAGGGCTGATGGCTGAACCGAAAATCTTAATGCTTGATGAACCCTCTTTAGGACTTGCTCCTGTAATTGTTAATGATGTTTTTAAAATAATTCAGCAAATTAAAGAAGAAGGTATCACTGTTATTTTGGTTGAACAGAACGCAAAACGCTCTCTCGGCATCTGCGATCATGCCTATTGCTTAGAAAATGGACATGTTGCAATGTCTGCTAAAGGCTGCGACATGATCAATGATCCGCATATTGCGTCTGCGTATCTGGGTTCCAGTCAAGAAACTTTGGAGAGAACTGTCACAGCCTAGAACGATCAATATTTTCCATCAACTGCTTCAAAGTGAGTGGGAGCCACAATTGTCTCCCCCTCTTTTTCGAGCCAGCTTGCTACTTCTTCGAGCATGGTCTCGATGTCGGTTGCAGGTGGCCCCATAAGATCGACCATTTTTGTGGCGTTGCTGAACAAGACTTGATTACTTGCTTTTTCAGTGAAAGTTACTTCTTTCTTGAAGCGTTTTGCAAACCATTCGGCGGTTTCTTGGACAGAATAGAAGGAAGGACTTGTTACGTTCAAAATCTGTGCGGGAACCTTGCAATGTAATAAGGAGCGCAAAGCATATTCATAGACGTCTCCTTGCCAGATACAGTTGAAGTAACCCTGCTCAAGAGGAACAGCCTGATCATTCAAGACATAATTTGCGATATCCATGAGTACGCCATAGCGATAATCGATAGCATAATTGAGCCTGAATAAAAGACTCGCCAAATTGTTGTTAATCGCAAAATATTCAAAGATGCGTTCTCTTGCTAAACAGGACTGAGCATATTCTCCGATGGGCTCGGGCAAATCTGTTTCTTTTGACCCACCTGTTTCGATCGAAGAGTAGGCATAAACATTACCTGTAGAGAAAACTACTGCTCTCTTGTCTTTTAAGTCATGCAAAAGATACGAGGGAAGAGCTACATTCGTATACCAGGTGTCATATTCATTTCCTGTTGTACCAAATTTCCTACCGATCATATAGATTATCGAATTGATAGCTGAGACATGTTCCGGTAGTGATTCTGTTGCAAGATCAATATTGATTACTTCGACGTCATAATTTTTCATCATATCCATCTCAGCTTGAGATGAAAAAATAGAAACCGCTACTGTTCTCTTTCCAGTATTGGCAGCTTTCTGAGCCCTGGCAGCAGTTATTGCAAGCCCGGGTCCAACTTTACCACCAGCTCCAAGTATCAGGATGTCGTCATTGATTTTGCCGATATCGCTAATTAAAGCTTCGCTGGGCTTCGTCATTTCTTCTAATTTGATTTCATAGTTCATTTTTTTCTCCTTTGTATCTGATTAAGTCTTTGTTAGAATTGTTTTATGCAAAACAACCATAAAAATTCTAATCGTTCAAGTTCTGGGCATAATGGTGTTGTTACCATTAATGATGTGGCGAGACACGCTAACACATCTATTGCTACGGTTTCCAGAGTTCTCAATAATCCTGAATATAAAGTTTCGGATGCCTTGAGAAAAAGAGTATTGGATGCAGTCGCAGAATTGAATTATTCGCCTAATCTTGCTGCCCGTTCTTTGAGAGGCAAGAAAAGCAATATGGTAGGTGTGGTTATTCCAAGTATAAGCAATCCATTTTATCAACAAACTATCCTTGGAATTGAGAATGTATTGGATTCTATCGGCTACCACATTGTTTTGCATAACACAGAATATGATGCTCAAAAGGAACGTCGCATATTGGAGAATTTGTACGATATGTTCGTCTCCAACGTCATATTGTCTTCCGTCGATCCTAGTAGTAAATTTCTTCAGTCGCTTGCAGGGCAAGGCATGAGATTTATATTCTTGGACCAGAACTCTGATATAAATGGCTCTTCCTGTATTAGCTTTGATGCAAAAAAGGGAGCCAGAATTGCCACTAATTATTTGATCAATCAAGGCCACAGAGATATTGTTTTCGCAACGACTCCGTTGACACGTTGGACTCGCTTGGAAATATATAAAGGCTACAAGGAGGCTCTGGCAAATGCGGGTATCAAACTTCGGGACTCCTTTGTTCTTGTTGGCGATGACAGCGAGATTCTTGATCGGCAAAATTTGGAGCTTGAGATCGGGCGTCAACTTGGCAATAGATTTTATGACGAAAAATGTCCAGCAACTGCAGTTCTGTGCATAAACGATATGCTTGCTATTAGCTTTATGAGTGCAATAAATCGGAGAGGAATCAATGTTCCAGAAGATGTCTCGGTTATAGGTTTTGATGATATTCAGCTTGCTGAATATACCACTCCGCCTTTGACCACTATCCGCTACACCTCCTACGATGTTGGAAGGCTTGCCGGAATGATGCTGACAGAATCGATCAACGAAGATAAGCCTTTCGATCTCCAAATGCATGTCACGCCACAACTGATAGTTAGGCGCAGCGTTAAAGAAATTAGTTCCGATTAAGTCCATATTTTTGCTCGAAGCTTTTCTCAATCATTGACATCAGTTTTACAGACCTTAGCAATCTCTCAGAATCCGATGCTTTTTTATTCCTAAGTATATTCGTGAAATGTTCCATTCCTGCCATGTAACATTTAGTCTGGCTAAGCTCAATCGTTTCGTCATCAAAAGTAATCAGTACGGGACTAGGAGAATTTCTCATAGTTAACCTCACATTTTGACTATTATGGAAAAAATCAATCATATATTGCTCGCAATTGCTGCTCAAGGTAATTCTTTCTGGCAAGCCTGAGGAATACATAGAATATAGATCAGTCAAATGGCTACCATAAAATCGTATGCCTTCATAAGGTGAAGAAGGATCAGCATAAAAGCTTATTTCCACAGTAGTAGCATTACGAATTGCCGAGAGATTTGCCTCGAAAATGTTCAAATAACACAAGGTGGAGCCACCGCTTACTACAACATTATTTTCCTTACCCAATTCAAGCAAAATTTGTGCTCGTCCCGGGGTGTCAGTAAATGGTTTGTCCACAAAAACCGGCTTTTTATGCTGAATAGCTAAAGTAGCATAATCAAAGTGTTCTGAAGCTCTACGCAGGGTTATGATTACGCCATCACTTCTAGCTATCGCGGCCTCCACATCTTCAACGAAATTTACTTTGGGGAATGCTGTTTGAACATCGCAAGCATAATTATTCCCATCGCCAGTCCACAAGTCGGACACATGAAAAGATTCATTGTTAGACAGAGATTTTAAAGCACTGGCAAAATGTGCTGCGTGGGAACTTTCACTTCCGATCATAAGAATATTCATGTTTACCCTTCTCTACCTTCATGCAAAAGAAGAATTTGATTAAACTTATAATACTGATCATAAGCCTATATATCAAGTAAACGTTTTCTTTTATTTTTGTGCAATCCGTTAGCAAATTTTGTTGAAAAAAGCATGTTTGACGTGTATAATACGCTTGATGAAGGAGGAAAGAATTAGAATTTCCTCATCAAAGCATAAAAAACAGAAAACGTTTACCCCAGACAGTGCAAAATATTTATTCTGTTTTTTTGATGCAAATAATTGAAAATTAATGTTAAAAAAATTTCAAATTAACTGTGTGACAGTGAAATGCAAACCAGTAGAAAAAGAGTAAGTAATAGGAGTATTTATGACAAAGCAGACATTCAAAAAAGATCTCACCTTAATTCATGTGTTGGAAAACCGTGACGAACTCGGTAAAGAGTGCGCAAACGATCTCGCTGATCGGATAAATACAGTATTATCCGAAAAAGATATTGTGAACATTGTTTTTGCCTCAGCGCCTTCTCAAAAAGAAACTTTAGATTATTTACTTGAGAAAGATATACCGTGGGAGCGTATCAGGGCATTCCATATGGATGAGTACGTTGGCTTAGCTAAAGATCACCCTTCTGGCTTCGGCAATATTCTAGATGGAGATCTGTTTTCTAAAAAACCTTTCTATGAAGTCTATTATCTCAAGGATCAAGGCACCTCAGCTGAAGATATTTGTCGTGAGTATAGTCGCTTGATCGAGGAATATCCGCTTGACATTATCGTTTTGGGAATCGGAGAAAATGGACATTTGGCTTTTAATGATCCTCCAGTCGCAGACTTTAACGATCCGCACTTAGTTAAAGAAGTGGAGCTTGACTTGGTAAGTCGTCAACAACAAGTCAATGACAAATGTTTCGCCACTCTCGATGAAGTTCCCCATACTGCTGTTACAATTACGATGAGTGCTATCGCAGGAGCAAAACAACACGTAGTTGCAGTACCAGGAGCGACTAAAGCTCAAGCGTTACGCGGCTTGTTTTTCGACGAAATTAGCGAATCCTGTCCTGCAACGATGTTAAGGCAATTAGAAGGTAGTGCAGTTTATGTAGATCTCGATAGCATGTCAGCTATCGATCGAGAAGAGATTAAGGAGTTAATTCATGAGTAAGATTCCCTATGAACTTAGTGCAGATTCGATTGAAGAACTTAATACGGAACTTGCGATTATTCCGTTAGGATCAATTGAACAACATGGTCCACATCTGCCAGTAATGACTGACTGGGCGATAGCTCAGGATCTCGGGCAAAAAGTTGCAGAGGAATTGAATGCATTTTTGATTCCCGCTATTCCTATTGTGACCTGCCGTGAACACATGGGCAAGAAAGGTAGTGTATGGGTCAATGCCACTACACTCTATCAATATCTTCATGACATGGTAATGAGCTTGATCCAACAAGGCTTCAAGAAAGTTGTGTTTATTCAGTGTCACGGTGGCATTTTTATCATGACTCCATTAGTGCGAGAGTTAAACGCAACTTTAAACCCGGAAGCTTATATCGTGAATATTGATACCGTTGATTACTTTGGGAAGCTTTATGAAGAAGGTATTCTGGAATCAAATACAGAACTGCATGCCGGCGAATGTGAGACCTCAATGATGTTGCATATTGCGCCTGATACTGTAGATATGAGCAAGGCGGCAGATTTTGTTCCAGAGGCACCTCGCAGTTCACTGGGTTACGGCAGCATTTTTAGATACAGTCCATCCGGTGTCTGGGGAGAGCCTACAAAAGCGAGTGCAGAAAAGGGTCGAAAGATTTTAGAGAGCAGAGCGAAATTAGCTGCTAAAGAAATCGAAGCCCGTATACGTGACATGGAAGCCAAAGAAAAATTTGGATACAGTTATTTTTAGGAGTTGAAAAAATGAAAAAACTAAAAGTATTGATAATCGGTTCCGCTTTTGCGGCTGACTTACACAGCGAGGGTTATGATCGATTAAGAGAAAAAGTTGAAGTAGTTGGAATCTGTGATCGCAATTCAGAACGGGGAGAGGTTCTGAAAGAGAGATATGGTTTCCATAATGCTGTCATTTATGACGATTATGAAGTAGCGATAAGAGAAGCAGATTGTGACGTAGTTGACATCTGTATGCCGAACCATTTGCATCATCCAGTGGCACTCTTAGCTTTTGAAAAGGATAGGCATGTCATTTGCGAAAAGCCATTAGCCACAACAGTTGAACAAGCACAAGAAATGGTCGACGCTGCGGAGAAGGCGAACAAGAAACTATATTATGCTGAAGACTGGCTTTTTGCTCCGGCATTTCTCAAAGCGATTAACATTGTTGAAAGTGGTCAATTAGGTAGGCCTCTATATATTCGCACGCGTGAATGCCACAACGGATCACATAGTCCTTTCGCGCAAACAATAGAGTATTGCGGAGGGGGAGCTATGGTGCATCTTGGCGTTCACCCTGTTGCATTAGTCCTAGCTCTCAAAGATGGCAAATGGAAAAATCTGGTTGCCATGAAATCAGGTGGTTTAGAAAACAATATTGTGCACCACCAAATGGAGGGCGAAGACTGGGCTGCAGCACTTATGTCTTTTGAAGATGGAACTTTCGCAACACTAGAAGCTAACTACATTACCGTAGGAGGAATGGAGGATATTCTAGATATTTATTGTGAGCGTGGAGTAATTCACGTAGATATAGCTTTCCAAGGTCCGATACGTTGCTTTAGTGAAACCGGGCTAGATTATACAGTGGAAAAAGCTAATGTCACAACCGGTTGGTCAACACCTGCTGTTGATGAAAAATACAACCTGGGCTATGTAGACGAGATCGCTCACTTTGTTGAATGTGCACTCAATGATGAGGACGCAAAAGTCGGCCTCAGAGGCGTAGATGGTCTAGAAGCTTTACGTGTTATTAATTACATCTATCGATCGGCAGATGAAGGAAGATCTATTGCAGCAGATGAGGTTGCTTATGATAGATAAATTCTATTTGCCTATAAACATACAAGGCATTGAGTTCAAAAATCCTTTTTTCGTTGCGTCTGGCCCAACTACAAAATCTCTACGCCAACTTCAGGAGATTGAAAAAACAGGCTGGGCAGCAGCGAGTATTAAATTAACGATGGATCCGGCTCCATACATCAATCGGATGCCGAGATATGGACTTTTCCATGATCGCAAAGCTCTGGCTTTTACTGCTGAAAAACGTTTGAACATGGAAGAGGGTTTAAGGCTCATGGATGCCGGTAAAAAAGCTCTCAGCGAATTGATTTTGATGGCTAATATTACTTACGCCGGTGATGATGGAGTTGAAGGATGGGTGCGCATGGCCAAGCGTTTTGAGGATGCAGGCGCAGATATCATTGAACTCAATATGTGTTGCCCTAACATGTCATACAATGTGGAGCTAACTGAAGGCGAAGTCCAAGAAGGAAAGCGCACCGGAGCCAGCATGGGTAGTGATGCTGAAGTTGCCTCAGAGATAGCTGGAGCAATCAAGAAGGCTATCGATATACCCTTATTTGTTAAATTGACTCCGGAAGGTGGGCAGATAGCCAAAATTGCTAAAGGGCTGTATGCTGCAGGCATTGATGCAGTGGGTTCGACAGCCAACAGGTTAGGTATTCCTACTATAGATTTGGAAGATCCGACAAAAGCAGTTTACCATCTTCAGGATGAGATCAGCATGAGCTGTCATTCTAGCTCTTGGCTAAAACCATTAGCTCAGCGCGACACCTACGAGATTAGGAAAGTCTGTGGCAATGAGCCGATAATAACTGCAACAGGTGGAATCAGAACTTGGCAAGATGCAGTTGAGATGATCATGTGTGGCGCCGATCTTCTCGGTATTTGCAGTGAGACTCTCATTCGTGGTTATGACATAGTCAAGCCAATAATTAGTGGAGTGAAAGACTACATGGGATCGCATGATTATGCTTCCATGGACGAATTCAGATCTATCATTGTACCTGCAGTTAAAACTGCACCAGAGCTTACCTTGCATGATGGTTATGCGCACATTATGCAACCTAAGTTAGCTGCACCTTGTAAGTCTGCCTGTCCGCATCACGTGCCCGCACAAGCATACATATATTACGTCGCTGAAGGCGACACTAAACGAGCTTATGAGCTATTGGCCGAGTTTTCACCTTTACAAGAGCTGTGCGCTTATATTTGCGACGCACCTTGCGAGGAAGCTTGTATTCGCGGCTCACTTGATCGTCCGATCGAAATTAAAGAAATTAAGAAATATATTTTTACCGAAGCCGAGAAAAATGCTTGGACATATACAGCCCCAAGAACTACAGATCTGGATAAAAAGATAGTCTTAGACGGTCTTAACATACCGAATTTGAGCACTGCTGTTGCACTTCGCAGAGCAGGATACGATGTTGAAATTGTTTCCAGATATCAAGACATCGCATACGAGATTCAAAAGGGCTATACAGAAGAGCGTTTGCCACATTCCGTCTTGCAGCGTGTTCTGGATCGCGTCAAGGCAGAGGGGGTACTCCTTACTGCCGGAGAGCTTGACTCAACTGATACAAAAACCAGCACTGAACTCGATGACTTTATTACAAGCCTGTCTAGCTCTAATGAGGAAACGAAGAGTCTCTCGATAGTTTTTGAAGGTAATGGTAGTAATTTGTATGAAGCTCTATTTTTAGCTTTAGAGAAAGGCTATTCGAATATAAGTCTCATAACTTCTGGACCTAAGCGCTATACAAGCAAGATTATTGCAGAACTTAAAGCTCAAAATGTTGAAATCATTGATAATGCAGTTTTGCAAAATGTCCATAACAAAGAAAATGGTCAAATTGAGCTGACACTTCGTTTGGATGGCTTTGAGAGAAAAATATACACAGACAAACTTATTCAAGCTGGAAAAACGCCTTCGATCATTAGAGAAATCGCTAATGGACAGAATGTTGCTGCTGAAATAGATCGTAATGAACGGGGCGATTCTGCAACAGTTATTGCTATGAAAGATGACAAGTTGCCAGTAGTATCCCGCAAGAAAGTAATTGCTCGTCAACCTGCTTCCGTTCTGACTGAAGCGCTTACAAACTCGAGCAAGATAGACTATGCCGCAGAAGCAGTTTCATGGATTCGTGACGAAGCTAATCGCTGTCTGAGATGTGGTTGTGGCGAAGGTTGTCAGCTGTGTAAGACCATTTGTACGGACTTCGCACCACAGATTATTGCTTCGGATGAGCTTCAAATTGATCAAGCAGCTTGCGTAGCTTGTGGTATGTGCTATTTGCGTTGTCCGAACCAAATCATAGATATGATTCGAATAGATTAAAAGGAGACATTTTATGAAACGTATCGATATAGACAAATTAGAACAATTTTGTGAAAAAGCTCTAATAGCAGAAGGAATGTCAGCTACCGATGCAAAGACAGTTGCAACTGTCTTGACTGAAACCGACGCATTAGGTACTCATTCTCATGGAACTAAGAACCTCCACAACTATATTCGTAAAATGCGGGCAGGTGGATTAACAATTGATGGAGAAATGGAAATTGTCAAAGAAGGCAAAGCCTATGCAGTTGTTGATGCTCATGACACTTTAGGTATGATCCCTTCTTGTTTTGCAATGGACTTGGCCATCAGAAAAGCCAAAGACAGTGGACTAGCCCTTGTGACTGTGAAAAACTCAAGCCATTTTGGTGCAGCGAGCTATTATTCAAACATGGCAGCCAAAGAAGGTTTGATGGGATTAACTTTTAGTAATGTTGATCCTAATATGTCCGTCCCCGGTTCTCGCGGCATGTTGATTGGCAACAATCCATTCTCATATGCTGTTCCTGCTAAATCTACTCCTACAGTCTTTTTGGATATTGCCATGAGCAATGTAGCATCATTAAAAGTCATACAAGCGAAAAAAGATGGCGAATCAATTCCCGACACATGGATAGTGGACAAGGATGGTGTCCCCACCACAGATCCATCAAACTATCCTGAAGAAGGTGCTATGCAGCCATTTGCTCGACACAAAGGCTATGGCATCGCTTTTCTAGTTGATCTAATCTCAGGAGCCCTCAACGGTGGAGCAATGAGCATGTCAGGTGGAATAGTCAGCTGGCTGTTTCAAATGGAAGCAAAAAACAATGTTTCCCATACCTTTATTGCAATAGATCCTGATGCTTTCACAGGTAGAGAAGAATTTCTTGACTCCGTTGAGGAGTCGGTCCAATCACTGCGGGGAGCAGAAAAAGCTAAAGGCAGCGACAGAATATATACGCCAGGTGAGATGGAATGGGAGAAATATGCTGATGCAGAAGCAAACGGCATTCTGCTTCCCCCTGATCTGTATGAGTCTCTGAGAGGTCTTTCCGAAGAAGTAAGTATCGAATTGGAGGTTAAATAAATAAACATGGATGACAAGAATAACGTTTTGAAGCAATTAGGATTATCAGGTCTGGTTCCGGTAGTTGTGCTCGATGAAGTGGAATCAGCACTCCCAGTAGCAGCTGCACTGCTCAAGGGAAATGTAAATGTAATGGAAATTACGCTGCGTACTGACGCGGCGCTCGAATCCATCAAACGTGTGCGTCAGGAATACCCGGAAATGATCTGCGGAGCAGGCACTGTGACTTCTATCGCAGAAGCTGAAAAATGCTTGGAAGTAGGTGCTCAGTTTATTGTTTCTCCCGGTTTTTTACCAGAGCTAGTTGACTGGTGCATAGAGCATAATTTACCAACAGTTCCAGGCTGCGTGACCCCTAGTGAGATTATGATGGCTAAAGAACTGGGACTAGAGGTTTTAAAGTTTTTCCCTGCTGGAGTTTATGGTGGCTTGTCTGCAATGAAGGCCTTGGCCGGACCTTTCGGGAATATAAAATTTATTCCAACTGGTGGGGTGAGTGCTTCTAATCTCTCGGAGTTTTTAGCTGCACCTTTTGTTCATTCTGTTGGAGGCAGTTGGCTCTGCAGTAAAAAAGATATCCAAGCAGGCAATTTTGATAAGATAACAGCTTTATGTCAAGAAGCAGTAGATATAGTCTTAGGTTTTGAACTTGCACATTTAGGAATCAACACACCCTCTGAGGAAGAGGCGGTGTCGGTAGCTGATAAGTTCCAAGACATGTTTGGCTTCACTCCTAAGAATGGCAATAGTTCTGTCTTCGCCGGCCCGGGTATTGAAGTTATGAAAACACAATATCTCGGCGATAACGGACATATAGGAATTCGCACTGCAAATATAGAACGCGCTCTTAAGCATTTGGAGAAATTCGGATATCAGAGTGATGCAACAACCGCAAAATATAAAGACGAAAAATTAACAGCAATTTACCTTGAAGAACGAGTAGCTGGCTTTGCTGTTCATCTCGTTCAAAAATAGAAGGAGTTAAGGTATGAAATTTCTAACATTCGGTGAGATTATGATTCGCATGAAAACCCCGGGAGTGGAACGTTTGTTCCAAAGTCCGACATTGGAGGCGACTTTTGGCGGTGGTGAAGCTAATGTTGCAGTGAGTTTAGCAAATTATGGCCTCGATTGTGATTTTGTAACAGTTTTGCCTGACAACGTGTTGGGTGACGAATGCATTAAGGAGTTGAGAAGCTTTGGTGTGGGCACCGAGAAGATTGTACGTGGCCCCGGTAGAATGGGCATTTATTTCCTGGAGGCAGGAGCTAACCAATTCCCAAGCAAAGTTCTTTATGACAGGGCTCATTCTGCGATCGCAGTAGCTAAGCGTGATGCTATTAACTGGGATGAAGTTTTTGCAAATGTTAATTGGTTCCATATCACAGGTATTACTCCGGCAATTTCGGAGACAGCAATGGAACTTTCGTTAGATGCTGTTAAGAAAGCTAAGGAATTAGGTGTTACAGTTTCTTGCGATTTGAATTTCCGTAAAAAGCTCTGGAAATACGGCAAAGAAGCGCAGGAAGTAATGCGTGAAATTGTTAAGTACGTTGATGTGGCAATAGCTAACGAAGAGGACGTTCAAAAATCTTTAGGTATTAAAGCAGATGTTGATGTAGAAGCCGCAGAACTGGATTTAGATAAGTATAAAAAACTGAGCGATAAAGTCCTTGAACTTTATCCAAATATGAAAATGATTGGCATTACTCTTCGTGAGAGCATTAGTGCGGATCACAACGGTTGGGCCGCTTGCCTCAATACACGAGATGAATTTTTAGTCAGCAAGCGTTATGAAATTAACGATATCGTCGATCGTGTTGGCGGTGGTGATTCTTTCTGTGGAGGTTTGATTTTCGGCCTGAACAATTATGATTCACATCAAGACGCGTTGGAATATGCTGTGGCGGCTAGCTGCCTTAAGCATTCGGTCAATGGTGATTTCAACAGAGCTAGTCTGTCAGATGTGGAAAAGCTTATGGGCGGAGATGGCTCAGGAAGGGTTCAGAGATAAGATGTTATCTTTTGATTTGAAAGACAAAGTTGCGGTTATAACAGGTGGTGGTGGTGTAATTCTTAGCGTTATGGCGAAAGAATTAGCCAAACTTGGAGTGCGTGTAGCTGTTTTAGATCTCAAGCTAGAAGCAGCTCAGGGAGTTGCTGATGAAATCAAACTTGCCGGTGGTGATGCGATCGCTGTAGAGGCTGATGTTTTGAGTAAGGCAAGCTTGGAAAAAGCTTGTGAATCAGTTGTTTCTCACTTTGGTGGTGTAGATATTCTGATAAACGGAGCAGGTGGTAACCATCCGAAAGCAACCTGCAGTGCCGAGAGAACGTTTTTTGATCTGGAAACTGATGCAATCCGCTCAGTTTTTGACCTAAACGTGACAGGAGCAATCATTACTACACAGGCATTTGGACAGGAGCTGATAAAAAAAGGGAGAGGAAATGTCAT
>LSQX01275873.1_pt1 | contig 16910 bp, 13 predicted proteins | sample 654561 | NCBI WGS metagenome assembly LSQX01 (sample SAMN04489861, study PRJNA283612) | anaerobic digester metagenome | isolation source: 4 biogas reactors fed with cattle manure at either 37C or 55C with and... | place: Denmark: Kongens Lyngby | collected 2014
CCGATGATCAAAAAATCCGTTTCAATAACTCGGTCAGTGAGTTCTTCCAGCTTTTTAACCAAATTATTTTACCTCCTTTTTTCCTTTTTTAGTCAAACCTGACGCTGACGCAACGAAGTTTATACATGTTTTGCAGGTCCTCATAAGTAATCGTCGGCGCATCATAGAAGTGCAGCTTGAAGCAAAAATCGGAACAATAAATCCTTTTTTTGCCTCTCCGCACAACTATTTCTGGATCACCCTTGATTGGCCGCCCGCAAAATTCGCACTTTTCGGCCATACTGAATACCTCCTTATTATGTATTTTTACCCTGATAGTATCTTAAAAAGGGTGTTTTATTAATTCGTATAATTTAATCATACATAAATATAATTTAAATTCTGTCATAAATATGACATTTCTTAAACTTAGTCATTATTGCAGACTTTAATGAAAAAAACTGCTTTGTAAAAAGATAGATGTAAGTAAATTTAATTGTTTTAATGATGCCTGCAAAGAGTTTGTCCGGCAGGATGAACAAGATAACAAAATAACAAAAAAACGGCTTGTATACTGGAAGCAATCGTAAGCATAACAAATTAAAAAGCCTGTACCAGCTTCAGTAGTCCGCGGCCGGCAAGATCCGATGCAATATCAGACAGTCCAAGGGATACAAGTCCGTTTTTTGTGAGAAATCCGCTTGCTGTATCCCAGCCCCGAAGGGCATAGTACTCGGTTTTCATCTTCTCTACTTCTGTTTCCTTAAGGGTTGCTCCCAATAGGGAAACCGCTTTACCATTAGGACCCATTACCTCACATTCAGGGGTAAAATAAACATCACTTTCATTTAAGGGCTCTTGATAATAGTAATCCAATACCCGGTCGTCCTGGCGACCACGCCAACCTTGACGCAGCATTATTGCCCTTTGTAAATTGAATATTCTTTCTCCTAAACGGTTCAATCCGGCTTCGTCAATTTCGTTTCCGGTAATAGCAGAGAAGATACGGCTTTCGAGGGTTGGGTCGCCAACATGTCCGCCGGGATAAAAAGCCCAGGTCATAGGCCATTTAAAATCGCAAAGTATCATGCTTTCTTTGGCGTAAGTACGATCCTGAATCATTTTAGCAGCCAGCGGTTTCCCTTCATATGTGGTAAAATCGGCTGCTATTGGATCGCCCCAGAATAATTCTGCTGCTTTATAGAAGTCACTGCTTGTGAAAAAACCGTCTTCATCACCGCGCTTCCATTTAAGCCACATCATTAGCAATATGCTGGGCTCATGTAATTGCTGTATAGGCCGCCTTGGCTCGGTAGCATAAAGGAGAATGGAAATTGGTATCAGACGCGGATCATAATCCTTTGTTTCGCTTCCCTTGGTAGCAACATAGCGGCTCAACAACGCTTTTGCTTTTTCACCTATCGATTCGGCGGCTTCAATAGTGCCCCTGGCCAAAATATCGCCGAATCCTTCACGGTAAGCAATTTTTCGGGTAAGCGTTTCAATAAACTCGGTGCCGCCGATCCGGCTTAAAGGAAGCCCGCTTTCTTTTTCATCCAGCAGCCCTTCCTGGTAACAGGCTTTTAGCCATTGTACCATGCCCATCATAACGGCAGTATCTAAACCGTAGCCGTCGCACAGGCGTGTAGCCAAACGTTGATTTTCTCCAGGGGGTTTATTCTCTTCCGGTTGCACATAGACCCCGGCTGCCTGGCAAAAAGATTTATAACGTTTGCCTTTAAAAATATACGTCTGGCGCGCACATCCCAGGCCGCATCCATAGCAAATATGCGGCCTGGTAACGCCGGGTACAGCCCAGGGGGTAGCGACGGCATATGTTCTCTCACGCATTTGCTTAATACGAACAGTAAGGTTGCGCAACTCTTCAGTGTAAGCTGCCTCTGGTCGATTGTTTCCGTTGACAACGATCGCTTTTAGCAGTTTGGAACCCATAACTCCACCAAGGCCCCCGGAGCCGGAAGCGCCGTCATCCGTTATTAAAGTGGCAAAGCTGACACGGTTTTCAGCGGCTTGGCCGATGGTAAGTATACTGATTTTTTCCCCCAACTCCGCTTTCAGTAGAGCGCATACCTCAAAGGTAGATTTGCCCCATAGCTGGGAAGCGTCTCTTATTTCCACCCTTTCATTACTAATCAATATATAGACAGGCCAATCTGCTTTTCCTTGAACAACCAAGCCGTCATAGCCCGCGTATTTTAAAATAGTACCCCACCTTCCGCCAAAATTCGCATAAGAAAAGGCCTGAGGTTCTCCTAACGGTGATTGTGCGCATACCTGCCAGCGGTTTCCGGCAAGACCGTTAAAACCTGCAGTCGGCCCGTTAACACATATTAAACAGTTTTCCGGGTCAAAGGCTTTTACCCGGGGTGGTACCATATCCCAAAAGAGCTTGGCGGCTACTCCTCTGCCTCCAAGAAACCTCTCTGTGTAATCTTCACTCGGTAGTTTTGTAATAGTGTTGTTTGATAGGTCTACCTTTAGAATGTTTCCTGCATAGCCAAACTTTTTCATTTACTTCTCCTTTCCCAAGGTGACTTTAAAAAAATCCCTTAGAATAGGGAAAATGGTAATCACTTCTATATTTAGGAGGTATCTTTACAAGGCAAAAGTATTGTAAACCTACAAATGATTAACTATAAAAAGTTGTTTGCAGTATTTATTTGGTAATAGTGTCTTTTTCAGATCTCTATAGCAGCATCAAATCCTTCTCTTGTTGCTCCGAATAAATTACCTTTCCCGCTCCAGTTATTGCAATCGCCGATTAAATATACTTCTGGCGCCAGATCTTTATATATTTCTGTTATTTCGGGAAGAGGCTTAAAACCTAAAGAAAGAACAACTGTATCACAGAAAATTTCGGTTTTATTCCAATTCCTATCAATAACAATAATGCCTTTAGCAGTTATGGCCTCCAGTTTTACATTTGTTATTGTCGAAACTTTGTTCTGGCTTAGCAAATTACGCAATGCCAAAACATTAATAAAGGGACTTAGTGCATCAATTTCTTCCAGAGAAAGCATATCTATGAGAGTAACCCTTTTTCCCTGTTGTGCCAGGAACAATGCCGCCTCACTGCCTGTCAGGCCGGCACCTACTATAACTGCACTATCTCCCACCTCCACCTTATTTAAATAAACATCTCCCACCCAAACCACATTTTCTCTTTCAACTCCAGGAAGATCCGGTATTATGGGTATTGCACCGATGGCTATAATAAGGCTGTCGGGGTTTTCGGCCTTTATGACTTCCGGGTTTGCTTCTGTAGATAACCTGACAGTAATATTGGGGGCATTCATGATGGTATATCTTGACCATTCCAAATATTTCCTCATATCTTCTTTGAAGGGAGGTGCTGCCGCCAGAATTAAATTGCCGCCGAGCTTATCATTCTTTTCAAACAGCACTACTTCATGCCCCCGTCCTGCGGCTGTTCTTGCTGCCTCCATGCCGGCCGGCCCACCGCCTACTACCACAACCTTCTTTTTTTTCTCCGGCAAGGGTAGGTTGACAAATTCTGCTTCGCGGCCGTTAAGGGGATTAACAGCACAACGCACTGCCAAATGGAATGCGTGTGTACGGTCAATGCAGGTATTGCAGCGCACACACGGTCTAATTAAACGGGCCTCTTGGTTTTTTGCTTTTTTAACACAGTCGGGATCGGCAAGGAAAGTTCTGACCATGGCTACAATGTCTGCTTTATTTTCAGCGACAATCTTCTCAGCCATTTCAAGATCAATAGAACCCACAGTAGCAACAGGTATATCTAGCTCTTTTTTAAACAATTCCGCAAAATGAACATTTACTCCCCGCGGAATATAAGTGGGTTGAATCATCATGGGAAGGGTTTCATCTTCATAAAGCTTTCCCGCGGAAACATGCAACAGGTCAATTTTATCTTGAATCAATTTAGCAAATTCTAGCTGCTCTTCAACATGAAGACCATCAGGGACCAATTCGTCAGCGCTAATGCGATACTCGATTGCCAGGTTATCGCCAACTTTTTTCCTGATTGCTTCCAATATTTCCAAAATAAACCTGGCTCGATTTTTCATCGTTCCTCCGTAAGCATCGGTACGGAAGTTTCTTTTCGGCGAAAAAAATTGACTGGGCAAATGCCCATGAGCACCGTGAATCATGATCATATCCATACCTGCAACCATACAGCGATAAGCTGCTTCGGCATAACTTTGAATAAGCATCTTAATTTGTTCGAGAGTTAAGTCCATAGGTGAATCCTGGACATGGTGGGACAATTCAATTGATGCTTTGGCGCCATATCTATGAATAGCCTCTGCCAATCTTTCCAGCCCGTTTATGCATTTGTCTGTCCCCAAGTTAAGACCATGGCCAACCCGCGGGGGGTAGTTGTAAATAATCGGCGTATCGCCTATTGTTACGATTCCCGCTCCGCCCCTGGCAAATGCTTTTTCCCATTCTATCAATTCACGTGAAATACCGCCCTCCATCAATGCTAAAAATGGATTGGCAGGTGCGGCTTCAATCCGGTTTTTAACCGTTATTTTCCCTATTCTTATCGGTGTAAAGATCTGTTTAAATTCAACCATTATAAAGCCTCCCCTTATAGTTCGCCATAGTCCTATATCTTAAATTAAAAAAGGGGGTTGAAAGGAGGCAACCCAAAGTGGCGAAGGGAGTAAAGTTTCTGCAAAAATGTTAATTTAGCCAAATATTCCGGGCAACTGCTATAAAAACTTGTTTATCAGAAGCTGCTTATAAAGTATGTTGCCTCCCAGCAAATTAAGATACATATAATTTATGAAGATTTTTTAGTTAATTCATTTGTTTAACGAATTCTTTAATTTCTTCATAAATTCTTCTTCCCGGCAATCCTTCTTTCTCCATTTCTTCTATCCAATTTTCTATATAACTCTGGGCTGCTTCTTCCCACAACTGCGCCTCTTCCTCTGTGATTTGTATCACTGTATGTTTGGGATCATTTTTATATTGTTCCGTATACTTTTGAACATCTTTGGTATTCCATCTTGCACGCTCTTCGCATGCCCATTGGTATACTTCTTCAAGCACCTCCTGTATATCAGCCGGCAAGCTGTTCCAAGTGTCCAAATTGATTAAAAATCCCATAGGTCCATAAACACTAAAAGCAGGCTCGAGTATAGTATGGTACATAAAAACTTCATCAGTCTTAAACTGGGGAAGGGCCAGTAAAGCAACAATTTGACCATTTATGACATTTTTTTCAGCAGAGCTGTAAATTTCTCCAGAGGCTAAATTGGTTGTTCCACCACCACCGGCTACAACTATGTCGGCAAAAACCCCTGTTGTATTTATTATCAATCCTTTAAAATCACTTGGTACTCTGACCTCTTTATTAACCATATTTACCGTATAAGCCGGCATGGGGCCTAGACTTAACCATCTCATTCCTGCCTCTAAATTTTCATTTTGAAACTCCGGAAATTTCTGTAATATTTCTTTAAAACCTTGAGCAGCCTCAATTTGGCTTTCAAACCCCAAGGGAAGTTTAAAAACTTGCGTTAAGGGTTGCACGCCGGGGGTCATGCCATGCATATAAAGAGCTATATCGGCAATACCTGACGAAACCCCACTATATACATTCCCATATTCAAGCAAACTACCTCCCCAATAAGGTGTTATTTTAACTCTGCCGTTAGTTTTCTCTTCAACCATTCTAATCGCTTCACTGTGAATCTGTCCAAGGTCCATGGCCGTTGTATGCCAGTCAGCATATTTAAGCTCAATGACCTCCTGCGTTTCTGATATTTCTTCCGTCGACGTTTTTTCCTTATCTGCCACCTTGCTGCCAGGGCTGCTACATCCCCAAAATGTTAAGCTGGCTACCAGTAAAGTGAACAACAATCCAAATTTAATTATTTTATTCATCATCATGTCCCCTTTAACATTAAATTGAATTTAACCTGTTCGTTCTTCTGTCAATAACTTAACTTTTTTCGTTAAAAAACCAGTTAACTTTCCCCCTAAATTTAATCAACCTTCATTACCGACAGTAATTATAAGACTATTACTTCATTACAAGTAAAAATCACCCCCTTTTATTTTATTCGTAATAAACTTTTTATAATCTAGTTAAAAAAAGCGAAATCTCTGGAACAGCAATTAATAGGGCTAAATGAAAAAAATCAGCTATTAAAAACGGCAGTATTCCGCGAAAAACAGTTCCGACTGGCACATTAAGCGCCCCACTGATAACAAAAACATTCAGACCAATAGGAGGCGTAATAAGCCCTATCTCATTAAGCCTAACTACAATAATACCGAACCAAATTGGGTTAATCCCAAGGGCTTGAACCGCAGGGAAAAGTAAGGGAATAGTAAGCAAAATAGCGGCATTGACATCAAAAAAACACCCCAAAAGTAAATACAGCACGATAACTAAAGCTATAAAGTGGGCAGGCGTTAAACCATATGTAATCATAATTTCGCTTAACATATTGCTCAACCCGCTTACCGCGATAAAGCGCATAAAAATAAAGGCACCAACTAACATCGGCACAATCATCGCTGTAACCTCAATAGCCTCAACAAGCGCATTACTAAATTTATGAAAAGTCATTCTTCCGGCAAAAAAGATTACCACAAGGGAAGCAAATGCCCCAATGGCCCCCGCTTCAGTCGGTGTAAAAACTCCAAAATAAATACCGCCAATTACAATAAGAAAGATCAAAACTACGGGGCCAGTCAGCTTCAAAGAAGATATTTTTTCTTTCAAGCTCGGACGGATTCCATCCCTCATATCAGGAGCCATTGACGGTCTAAATCGGCAAAGGAGATAAATAACAACCATATAAAATAGCACTTCCAGTATCCCTGGAATAAGGCCGGCCATAAACAGCTTTCCTATTGATTCTTGGGTGATAAGACCATAAACAATTAAGCCCAGACTTGGAGGAATCATGATGCCTATGGTTCCTCCAGCGGCAATGGAACCTACTGAAAGATAGCTATCATAGTTATATCTCTTCATCTCAGGATAAGCTATTTTTCCTATGCTGAGAGCAGTGGCTGTGCTGGAACCGGAAACAGCCGCAAAGGCTCCACAAGCGGCAACTGAAGCCATGGCTAACCCGCCCCGGATTCCTCCGATCCATTTAGAGGCGGCATCATAAAGATCCTTCCCTAACCCCGAGTTAGATATCACCGCACCCATGAGAACGAATAATGGGACGGTAGCAAAGGTAATGCTGGCGATCTGGCTGTATGGTTCAATACCAACCACGCTTGCAGCTCTGGCCCATCCCTCTAAATAAAAATAACCGACAAAACCAACTAAGGCCATGGCAAAGCCTACCCAAATCCTTAAAAAAACCAGAATAAGCAGCACAGCTATCCCAATAAAACCTATTATTTCCGGGCTCATTTTTTCTGCACCTCCCGCGTAAGCAACTTAACAATTATTGTCAACAATAAGAGAAAGTAACCGACAGCTATTACTAAGTAAAAAGGAAATTGCGGGATGTTTAGCCTTTCGGAAGCAGCTCCTAACTTCCGCATGAGTAAAGAACGTTGATAGCTCTCTAAAGTCATAACAGCACTTACACAACCGACCAGCAAATAATTAATATAATTAATAAGCTTTTGGCCATTGGGAGAAAATTTACTGACAAGAAGATCAACCTTAATATGACGGTCCCTCAAAGTAACCCATGCCAGTCCAAGAAAGCCAATACATATCATCATGGATACACTTATTTCATGTACACCAATAATAGGTTTTTTAAATAAAGCCCTTAAAAATACATCGGTAACAGTCAATAGCATCAGGGCGATTAACACAACACCTGCGGCTATAGCAGGCAACATCATCATACGCTGAAATAATGCCTCTTTTGAGTCCTTTTGACTTGATCTTGCCTCCATTTTTTTAAATGCTCCCCCCTGGTAGTTTTGGAGATCATTTTTTCTGCTTTCTTAAAATCCACCCTCCTTATCGCCAAAAAGCTTTAGAATCCTTAACAGTTCTGCAATTATGATAATTAAATTGAAAAACTTTTCTTACATTAACATGAACAGCATATTAAAAAGCATTTCTTCATAGCTCTGCAGTTTTTCAGCAATAATTGCCTCAAGCCTTGGATCGATTTCGGGATGTTCCCGCTTATACTCTTCCCAGGTCTTAAAATATTTCGATCTAATTTCAGGAATATATCTTTCGCTCTCATCAATTTTAGGTGAAAAGGAGGCCTCTTCTTCTGCCGGCGAACGTTCTCCCGCATTATCATATTTTGCATTTTCTGCTACATACCGAAGTACCGCCGCATAGTTTTCTACATTTACACTATTTAAAGAAACAGGGCTCTTATCGAATTCAAAAATATATTTTCCGCCGGGAGCCAAAATATCGATTAATTCCTTCGCCTTATCTATACACTGCTGTTTTGTAGCCGATTTCAAATAAGTAAGGGGGTAAAAACCGGATATAATATGTTTCTTCCCCAGCTTTTCTTTTACCAACTTGGGGTCCCCAAATTCAAAATAGAGCCTTGTATTTTCCGGCAGTTCATACAGATAATCAAGATATCGCATCCAATTTTGTTCACAGAACAGACGGCATGGCTGCCCTGCTTCATAAAAAGCATTAACCATTTTATAAAGTGTCGGCCAATAGAGTTTTTCAAAATCGCTATCCCTCAGATAAGGCCCCATATGCAGAGGTATAAATGTATGGCCAAACTTAGATGGTTTGGCAGGCATTCCTCTTTTGATTTGCAGCGGTAATACGGCCTCACAAGCAGCGATAATTTTTTCGGGGCACCTTCTTACATCCATCAAGATTCCTTTGAAACCCCTTAAAAAGTCAGCTAAAAAGTCAAATGGTGCCGTTACTGCGCTTGTCGATCCTTCAGGCGGCAAATAAAAACCGAACCTGTCAACCATTTTCTCATCTATTCGCTTGTACGCTTCGTGATAATCATAAAATGCTTTAAAAGCTTTCGCCAGAACATGTGAACGGGTTATGGGATCGGTTTTAAGCTCTGTATACAGCCTGGGTAGTATTTTTTCTAACAAACAGTCGTAGGGATTTTTAATGAAATGATCATAATCTTCTACTTCCATTCCTACCACTTCAGGGTGTTGAATAAAGCCGCTTGACCCCATTACAAACCCCCGTGACCCCAAAATTTGAAGATGAGCCGGGAATCTGTTAAAACCTGATGGATAGTAGTCTGAGCTTGTTATTTGGAGCGTTTTTTCAAGCGCTTTTTCAATACCGTTGAGGGTCCATTGGGTTTCAGCTAACGGAAGCCCTGCATATTCAATGCAAAATTCGATAGGTAAAAGTGAGATTATGGGCACCCTCTTGGGTATTTTACCGTTATATAAATCCTCAAAAAGAATTTTTCTTTCTTGTTGTTTCTGCTTAATTGCAGGCATAATATTTATTATGCACCACCTTACAAGCGATGCGATAGACAATATTTCTTATAGCCGGGGCTGAAGCGGCAGCCCTCCCGTAACAGGGATAACAGCACCGGTAACATATGCCGACAGGTCCGAAGCTAAAAATAAAGCAACGCCGGCGATATCCTCCGGAGTGCCAACTCTTTGTAAGGGAATTATTTTACCTATCTGGCTGAAATATGCTTCCTTTTCTTCTTCTGTTTTCGTTTTCAATACCGGTTCATAAAAGGATGTGCGAACAGGCCCGGGCAAAATGGCATTGACCGTAATATTATAGGGGCCTAGTTCACAAGCCATATCATAAGTCAGGCCCAAAACACCCGCCTTGGCGGCATTGTAATGAGGAGCAACCGCCGGAGGGTGAATAGCCCCGATGGAAGAGGTGTTGATTATTTTGCCGTAACGTTTTTCTATCATATAAGGTACTGTTGCCTTGGAACACAAAAAAGCTCCTTTTAAATTGATTTCTACCAGCTTATCCCATTCATTTTCAGGGATTGCCGTTATACTCCTTTTAGTCGGATCGGCTATATGTAGTAACGTTCCGGCATTATTTGCCAGGATGTCGATTTTCCCAAATTTGCTGATAACCTTGTTTACCATATCATTTACCTGCGTGCTGTTTGTAACGTCACATTCAATAGCCAGCCCTTCTCTTCCTTTTTTTAATATTTCGCTTAACGTTTCCTCTGCATCTTTCAAACTTATATCTGCAATAGCAACATGGCATCCTTCATCGGCAAATTTAAGGGCCATACCTCGCCCCATCCCTTTGGCTCCTCCGGTAATAATGGCAACTTTATCTGAAAGCAACATTTTTTCTTCCTCCTAAACATTTTAATTAAATTGTATTGCCACAAAATTTCCTTTAAATAATGTTTGTCTGATAACTTCTTATAATCCTCCTCCCATAAAAATAAAATTCCTTACGCTTTTACTGCTTCAAACAAAAAATTGCACAATAATCTCTTTCCTTATCTTATATTTTAAAAAAATTAAAATCTGTCGCTAAGCTGACATTTTTGGCTTATTGAACAATTCTAAACATACCTGATTGCAAGCAATTAATTCCCTGGTCAGTAATACTCTTTTTGTAATATTTGCAAAACATCCTCTACAGTAAACTCCTTGGGACAATGTGAGGCCCCAGCTGCCGTTAAAGTTTCCCTGGCAATGTCGGGAAAATCGGATTCCTGAATATTAAATTGCTTTAATGCAGGAAGCTTTATTTGTTTGTTTAGCTCTCTGACTGCGTCGCCAACGATAAAGCCAAGCTTTTTGCCAGAAAGATTTTCTGGGAAATTAATGCCCATCGCTTTTCCAATAACCCTGACTTTTTCCGGCATAATTTCTGATATAAATTCAATGACACCGGGAAGAACATTACCGCAGGCAATACCATGCGGAACATGGTGCGTTGCCCCAATTGCATGTGCAATTGCATGGCCAAGATGAGGGAAAGCATTAGAAAAGGCCATTCCTGCCAATGTAGATGCAAAACTCATTTTAGACCTCGCCTCAATATTTAAACCCTCCTTAACTGCAACAGGGAGAAACCTGGCCGTCAATGATATTGCTTCAATTGCCAATATATCAGACATGGGATTATTCATAGCTGATGTAAAAGCTTCTGCAGCATGAGCAAATGTATCCATACCCGTAGAAGCTGTTATATCCGGGGGCAGTCCTAAAGTTAAAGTAGGATCGACGATAGCCAATGTCGCTGTACAGTTTTTACCTATTACTCCCCTTTTTTTGCCCGCTTTCGTATCTGAAATAACAGCTACACCAGTTACTTCAGAGCCTGTTCCAGCTGTAGTGGGTATAAGAAATAAAGGCTTGCCGGGATTTTGCGGAATACTATGATCAAAATATCGAGAGATGGACCCGGGATTACCCAAAAGAACGTTAACCGCTTTTGCTGCATCCATACTACTGCCCCCACCGATCCCGATAATTGCTTCTACTTTTTCCTGCCTGGCTAGTTCACCGGCTGCGTCAATAATTGACTCGGGAGGATCCTGCATAACACCGTCAAATTCGATAACCTTTATACCCTCTGCCTTTAAAGTAGAGACAATCTTTTCGGCTATGCCCGCCATCTTTATACCCTTATCAAAAATACATAAAACCTTTGAAACCTTGTTCCCCTTTATTTTTTGTGCCGCCTGAAGATATGTTTCCTCCCCAAAAATTACAGGAACTGGATAGTTGATACTAAAATTCATTGTTTAAGCCCCTTTTCGAATGTATATAGCCTGATATCATCAGGCTTATCCATCGGTTTAAGATGCGCCGTTTTATTTTTACTATTGTACCAAAAACCCCTTACTTACTGCTAAGAGATCGCCAACCAGTGTCTCATAGTTGATCTTTTTACCTTGCTTCTTTTCCCTCTCAGCGATTTTCTCCTTATGGTAGTCCACTATGTCTTTAGAAAAAGGCAAATTGCCGAAATATAGGTACCTTATAGCTCCTTCACTGTCCTTTATCCCCAGAACTTTGCCCGCAGCAGCGCGATTGGCTGCAAAGGGGTTATCAAGGACACCAGCAGCGACTGCTTTGGCTGCACCCACCAGGACATCACCGTCACCGAATTCAAATACTTTATCTAAAATTGCTCTTACTTCTTTCTCTTGCATCTGGGACTCCAATTGAACTTCTTTTTTATCAACCTCAATCTTTTGATTCTCCAGGTAGTTTTGCATTACTTTGGCTGTTCTGAAAGTGCCGGCTATATCCTCCTTGGTTGGGATGGCTTTGGCTTCTGCTACAGTTCTAATATCGCTGATCTGAGCACCTACCAACTTGGCCATGAGCGTATTCATAAATACTACTGCAAAATTTGCCCCGATCTCAACCGGATATTGCATTAAATTAAAACTTAAACCGGAAAAAATCTCGACGTCACTATAACCCAATTTATCCAGATATTCACGCAGCAGACCCCGACGGACATTTGCTGTGGCCATATCCTGTACCAAATTGCCGTGGGCTGTACAGGCTACATAAATATGCTTTACACCCTGCTCCACTTGCAACAATAAAGAAATAATTGCTGTAGCCGTTTGCAAAGACGGCGGAATGCCCGCTCCATAGAACCCTTGGGCGCCGCTACAAATAGGGATACCTTGTTCCGTATAATAGGCCATCAAGCGGCATACATACTGATGGGTATGGACAACTTTTTCCAGAGGCACCCGGGCGGAATGCTGCCAGAAATCCATGAAAAGGTCTGGCGCTGAATTACTGCATCCCCCGGCCAGGAGAATCTCATCGCAGAGCCTGGCGTCGGCAGCACCGTAGCGTGGCTGAACAGGACAATTTACAGCTTCAACCAATTTCCTGATACCAGGGACACCGTGATTTACTACAGGAAAACCATTAAGCACTGATTTTCCTGTCTTTATACTCTCTTCCAAACCGCGTTGAGCGCTTTCATAATCGTTTTGTCTGGTAAGGCTGTCAGGAGAAAGACCCAACAGATCTGCCTGACCTTCTTTTTCTACATATTGTAATAACTCAATTTGTTCCCTAATAGTTGTTTTCCCCATACCTGTAGAAGCAAAGATTTTGTTATGCTCTTTGGCATATCTCAACTTTTTTACAAAATTTTTGTGGGGAGGCAAGTTTTTATGATATTCAATCGCTTCATTTAGATCGATCCCTTTACCTGTAGGCCATTGGGCCAGCACTTCTTCTCTTTGTTTGAAAAACTCTTCCTCGCTCAATTTTTTATTTCTTATCACTTTTCATCCTCCTTCTCAGGGAAATGTCCTCGATAAGATCTTGAACTGCTTTAGTAGGTGAAGTGCCGGGGGATACACCCTGTTAAAACCCAGCCCTTTAAATTTTTTTCTACCTCATCCCAACGTTCTTCGCTGAGGAGCAAAGATCCGCCATAGAAAGAACCATATTATATTAATCTGTACCTAAAAACTTACTTTTTTTACTCAGCTTGGCCGGGAAAATACCGAAGTCAAGCATTTGATGCAAGGGGATAAGAACATCTATAGCTACTTCCGGGCACAAAGTTTCACAAAAACAACAGATAGAGCACTCACCGGGATAGTCTACAGTAGGAAGCTGCTTCTCTTTGTCCCAACCAAATACTTCCATCGGACAATTTTCATAACATTCACTGCACCCGTTACAATACCTGTAATCTATTTTGGGTCCATAGTTGATCTCAACTTTTTGCATTTTCCTTCACTCCTAATTCAGATTCTCAATATCATAGTTGATTTGACCCGCTATCTTTCTCACTGTAATAATTTTGTTGTCCCACTTAGGATCCATATTAGGATAGTCTTCGCGATAGTGTATTGGAATTAAACGGCTCTCATCTCTCATCAAGGAAGACTGAGCATGTAGCTCGGAAATCTCAGCAATATGCTGCACTTCAATAGCTCTCATCAACTCGTGCGGATTGTTCGCCGTTAATAGCGGTACAGCTCCGTCTCTGGCACGCTTAATTAGTTCTATTGCACGCTCTAATTTAGATTTAGTTTTATAGAGACCCACATAATTATAATTAACCTGCCTTATATAATCTTCCAACTCTAACGGGTTGACCTTGTACTCGCTATTTCTTCCTAAGGGCGAAAATACCCATTTTTTAGCTTCTTCTACCTGTTGTATCTGCTCGCTGTCAAAGGCTAACTGCTTCTGGTCCTGTACTAATTGCGTAATATGATCAGCGATAAGACAGGCCCAAGTAAATCCGTGCGACCCACCGCTTCCTGTAACATTACCGGCAGCAAAAAGGTTCTTTACTCCTGTCTCAGAGTGTTCGTTCTCGCGCAGAACACCCCCGGTAGCCATGCCGATGCCGACCAGAACAGGAATACATTCAACAGGACTCTCGTTGGTAAGACCTCCGGCAAGTTTATGAAATTTTAGCGCCTTGGGCGGCTCGGTTACTGCTGTAAAGTAGACGGCAGCTATCTCATCATCGGTAGCATTGTGCTTGGCCGACAGAATCACGTCTTTCATAACTTCTGCGTTCTGCATGTCGGGCGAAAAAAGAAAGTTAACTCCCGGTATCATGCCTCCTGCTTTGGTAACCACTCTATCAGGATATTTGTCCTCAAGGTACTCCCCTTTTGAGTTGTACATTTTAAAATACCAGTTGCAGGCACCGCCTCCACTACTGTGATTAATGCCTTTTGATACGTTATATACGGTGTTCATTTCCATACAGTAAAGCTTGGCACCGGCATTTAATGCGCATATATGGCCGCCCCCGTGATTCACGGGTGAGGTCAATGTGTAAAACAAGTTGTTAGGATATGGGGCCCACGGATAAGGGTACAGCCTGCTTGCTGCGCCGGTTGCCAATAGTATAGCTTTTGCTTTGAATACTAAAAATTTACCTGTTCTTGTGTTGAGCGCAGTCACTCCAACCGCCACGCCATCACGAGTTATAATGCTCATTAACATTGTCCGATCAAAGACCCTGGTCCCTGTCTTGCGAACTGCTGTTCCCAATTTCATCTTCAGATCGGATGCTCTGGAGAAAGATCCAAAAAGGGGCTCGGTCGGCTTCCCGCTTTCGTCATACTCAACATGTCCCCAAACCGTCCCTTTTCTGTATCCCTGCAGCACTTTGAGCGTGCCGTCATCTTCACGAACTTTGACGCCGACTTCCTCCAAGATGGGCTGAGAGATATAAGCATTTTTCATGGAAATGGCATCCAATCTGAGGTCTTTTAGCCCTTTTAACCTTTCAGCACCAAATATGGCCTTTTTAGCATCGTCTTTATTAACATCTCTATGAAGATCTTCTTTGTGTAGGGGAACCTGGTTGAAGTTGTCCAAACCAACCCCGTCGCCACTGTACTCCATGCGGGCTTTGTCAATTATGGTAATATCAATATTTTTGTTATTCTTTTTGGCACGAATAGCAGCCATGCTACCAACCAGACCTCCGCCAACAATCAAAAAATCAGTTTCAATAATACCGTCAGCTAACTCCTCTAATTTCATAACCAATTGTTTCCCCTCCTAAATATGTATTTTATTAGTTTAGTCCAGCTTGACGCTGACACAACGAAGCTCATACATTTTGTGTAGATCTTCATAAGTTATGGTAGGTGCATCATAAAAGTGCAGTTTGAAGCAAAAATCGGAACAATATTCATGTTTCCTGCCTCTACGAACCACAGTTTCAGGGTCTCCCTTGACAGGACGTCCACAATATTCACACTTCAACGTTTCAGACATGTATTGTCTCCTTACTTTTTTGGTTTTGGTAATTTAGAATAAAGATACTACTGTTGTTTGCCTGACGTTTTAGAAGATTACTACTACATGTTTACTTTTTTCCTAACGTAACATCCGGGGAAAATATTACTTATTTACTCACTGTAACTATGGTCTTACCTCCACTTGCAAAACAATCATTATCTAAGAACGGATGGCAAATATAATACTATTTGAGGGATAAGCAATACCAACGCCATTAGTACTAATATTGCATAAAAAAATGGCATTACTCCGCGAAATATAGTAGCCATGGGTACATCACTTGCAATGCCCTTAATTACATATAGGTTCATACCAATTGGTGGGGAAATCAACCCGGCTTCTATTGATATTACCCCCAGCACGCTAAACCAGATAGGGTCAAGTCCTAACTCAAGAATTATTGGATATAGTATGGGTACAGTTAATATGATCATTGCTATTTCATCCATTATAGCCCCCAATATTATCCATAATATAAGGATCGCGCCCATAATAAATATGGGCGACAGAGGAAGGCTACTAATTATTTTTCCTACTTTAAAAGGAAGCATACTTGCACTTAAAAAGTAATTGAAAATCATTGCACCAACGAAGACTAGAATGATCATACCTACCATAGTAGTTGCTCGTTGAAGGGAAACAGATAATTTTTTCCAGCTAAAAGTTCGCCTAACTATACTCACAATTAAAACTGCAAAAGAACCGACGGCTCCAGCTTCTGTTGGTGAAAAATAGCCTAAAAAAAGCCCGCCGACGACTACAAGGAATATAACAACAACATCTATTAAACCTTTAAGTGATAATAGTTTCTCCCGCAAGCTCGTTGTTGTTGCCGGCAAACCCGATCTTTGGGATCTAATTGTTGATAATATATAGGCTGTAACGAAAAATAACCCCATAAGTAAAATGCCAGGCAAAATACCTGCTATGTAAAGCTTACCTATGGACTGGTCAGTAAGTAATCCAAAAAGTATAAAACCTACACTTGGGGGAATTAATATGCCAAGAACGCCCCCAGAGGCAATGACTCCGCAAGCGAACTCATCATCGTATCCGTATTTCTTCATCTCCGGCAAAGATATACTTCCAATTGTAGCTGCTGTTGCCGCCCCTGAACCTGATACTGCTGAAAAAGCCCCACAGGCAGCAATAGTAGTCATAGCCAACCCTCCACGGAGATTTCCCAGCCATTTGTGCGCTGTTTCATAAGCTTTCTCACTTATTCCAGCACTAAACGCCAA
>LSQX01288433.1_pt1 | contig 16909 bp, 9 predicted proteins | sample 654561 | NCBI WGS metagenome assembly LSQX01 (sample SAMN04489861, study PRJNA283612) | anaerobic digester metagenome | isolation source: 4 biogas reactors fed with cattle manure at either 37C or 55C with and... | place: Denmark: Kongens Lyngby | collected 2014
ATCGATGCTTGACGAGACACTAGTGCAATATCAACTAATAGCCTAATCGTCATAATTACTCCAGGCATAATCCCTTCATAATCAATTTCATCTGCGTCTTCAATGGGCTGAATCTCAAGCTCGAAATTAATAATCCACCATTTTTCAACCTTATAGATGAGATTAACAATTTCATTGAAGATTTGTCCAATATCTACTATAGGAGATTCCTCAATACTTTTCAAGAGTCTATGAGCTATTGTGTTTCTACAATCGGTGATTCGTTCAAACGCCTTTATGTCGTTTTCGTCGATAATTGAGTTTTGTTTATGCCAATTGATAGATGCCTGTAATTGCCTCTTTTTATCATCCAGTGACAGCACTTTTTCTTTATAATTAGTCCCCGTTTTAAAACCAGATTTGTTAAAGCCTTCAGAATAGAAAACAACTAGTCTATTAATCAAAGTCTCTTTCAACATTTCATAGCATGTAATAAAGACAGAGCAAAACAATAGATAAGGTTTGAGCTCATCAGGATTTAAGAATCTTTCCCATTTATCTTGAATATCGTCTATCATGTATTCCTCACTGTAACTTAATGTTTATTACCAACTTGAGTAGTTTGTTAACTGGTCAAAAAGAATATGTATATGTATAGGCCAATTATTCTTATCCCACTTCTCCACCGGAATGAAGCTGCCGTCCGCGGCGCAAGGAGGCCCGGGTGGCGGATCGAGAGTGGAGCGATATTCTGTGTTGGTGGCGAGACAGTGGGTCATTTGGTCGTAGATTTCCAGGATGCGGCGCTTGGTGCGATATTCGCCATATTCTTTTTCGTCTTTACGTTTTACGATTGGGAATGTCTCCATAATGTAATCTACAGCCTGTCGTGGTGTGGGAAAATAAGAAAGTAGGTTTTTGCTGCTCTGAGCCTGCCAGTCTGATTGAGTTCCTAGGTAGAGGTGGAAATAGAGGGCATCCAGTTCACAGCGGATTTCGAACCTCCGATCCTCGTCCCAGATAAAAGGAGGTCCAAAATACCCACAATCAACAGCGAAGGTCTGGAGGTCGTAAGAAGTATATGCCAATTCTAAAACAAGACTCAATGCAGTGTCAGCAAATCTTTTGGAGTTATACTCGTTAACAATAGCGTTAAGCATGTTGCAAATTGGTATCTGGTCATAAATGGATTTGCTGACGTTCGCGCCACCCTGTCTCAACCTTAGTAGATAATTGAAGCAGTATGAGTTGAAACATGAAGCTAAGAATCCCCCAAGAATGTAATTCAAGTCTTGTCCAAAGAAGCAAGATACACTTCCTTCTGCTCCAGAGGCTGGCAATATGGCAGCTATGCTAGTGGTTTCATTGGTCGTGCTTGCCTGCCTTCTCAATGCAACGTACCATTGTGGATAAAAACCAGCCAATTCAATCCATCTCTTTTGAACATCAGCCTCTCTAGCCCAATACAAAGTATTTGATCGGAAATAAGGATCTTTTTTTTCCAATGATGTTGTCGCACGAACAGCTTGGTTAGCTTGTGTGGCAAATCTATGGTCGAAGGTGTGAAAATACTCACCCTCATAAACTACTATATAACTTTCAAGCGATTCAATGCTGTCGTAGCGGATTTTTACACGCTTAGATGCAGTATCGAAATTATAGAATAATCTTGATTTTATAATATGGTTTAGATCGTGTAGCGTAGTGCTGGTTTGAGCAATCTTAACATATAATAATGCATCAATCTTATTTTTGAAATTGGGAACTGAAAATCGTGTTTTGGAAACTTCCTGTATTTCCTCAAAACCAAGCTGCCAAATGAAATACTCGTTTTTGATGGCGTGTAAATCGTTCAAATAGAATCCGAACCTTGCGTTGGTGCTTAAGGGATGTCCAGCGATAGTTATTAAAGATATTTTGTATTGAGGGTGTACACTGTCAAAGAATTTTTCTCTATAATCATTTCCTCTGTTTTCGAAATCATATAGCGAAATCAGCAACTTATCCTTTATTAGGTGTTTACTGAGCAACTCAGTGGGGTTATCAGTTACAATAGCCGTTGGCACAACCAAACCACATCTCCCCTCAGAAGTTATTAGTCCTAGCGTCAATTCAACAAAGATAGCAAATAGATTCTTTCTGTTTCCAGAGGTGAGAGGATATCTACCAGATGCGGATATAAAATGCTGAGTATGTGCCATTTCACTTATCTTAATATCAGTATCATTATCTTTTTTCTCGATCATATCCCAGGGTGGATTGCCCAAGACGCAATCGAAGCCGGATGGAAAATTGGCGAGATGGCGAGATGGTGAGGTGGCAGTTTGGGGAGATGGCGAGGTAGCGAGATGGCGAGGTGGTGAAACTGTGTCGGGAAAGACGTCGGGGAAGGCGAGATGCCAATGGAAGAAGCGATACTGTTTTGCCAGGCGTGCCACTTCCTGCTTTATAGCGTTGTTCACGGTTTCAGGATTGCTCTTGATGCGTTCCATGATACCGTGGGTGATGGGCTCGGGACGCTGGGAAGCGCCATCTTTAATCCACATAAAGGCGGCACACCAGGCGTCGTGGATAAATTTCGCATTTTGATATTGAGGGGACTGGATGAAATCCGCGTAGCCGCGTTCCTTGGCCTGCAGGCTTTGAAAATCATCATCCGCCATCTGGTTCACGGTGTCGAAGCCGGGACGCAATTCCCGCTTGCTGAGCCAATCCTCACCTTCGCTGCTGAAAATATCAATCACATCACCTTTGCTTTCGTCGCGGTTCAGTTTTTTGTAGCGCGCGCAGACGGATTTGTCGTCACCGGTGAGCGGGGTGAAGGCGGCGTCGGGAATACCGTTTTCCAAAAGTTCGGGGGTGCAGCCCAAAAGTGAATTTCCACATTGGATATGATGGTCCAGAAAAGTGAGGGGTTTGCCCGGGTCGAGGGCTTCCATCCAGAGGGAGATTTTGCAAAGCTCCACCGCCATGGGATTGATATCCACCCCGTAGATGCAATTTCCGATTACATCGCGCAGGGCGTTTTGGATGAGGGAGGGGGCGGGCTCGTCTTCGCCGGCTCGGATGGCAGCCAAGCGTTTGGCAATGCGATGAGCCGCTGAGATCAGGAAGTGTCCACTGCCGCAGGCGGGGTCACAGATTTTGAGAGCAAGCAGAGCGTTCTCTGGTGAGTGGTGAGTGGTGAGTGGTGAGTGGTAAGTGGTGAGTGGTAAGTGGTGAGTGGTAAGTGGTGAGTGGTGAGTGGTGAGTGGTAAGTGGTAAGTGGTGAGTGGTAAGTGGTGAGTGGTAAGTGGTGAGTGAGGGTTAGTTTCGCTGCTGTCGTTTTGCCACTTACCACTTACTGCATTGGCAATTACCGGTTCCAGAGCCGAATCGAGGAGAGAATTCACCAGGGAAGAAGGTGTGTAGTAGCTGCCGCTGGTTTTGCGCTGGGAACCGGCAACAATGCTCAGACTGAAATAGGCGGCATTGAGATTTATCTCCGGATGCATTTCCAGCAGGGATTCATAGATGGAGCCCAGTTCTTCAGAGCCGAGATTGCGATAGTTGATGGCTTGGAAAAGCTTGTTTTTATGGGTGTAACAGAGATATCTGACCGCGAGGAGGAGATCACTGTTGGCAAGGGCGGCATCAGCCAAATCCGGGGTGGAATCCGTGCTGAAAAGAAATGAGCCCAGGGCGGGCAGCCCGAGAATTGGATTGCCCGCGTGGAGGCTTGTAAAAAGTAGAAGTAGCTGTTGCCAGAGGTCGCTGTGGCGGGTTCCTCTTTTGCGGAGAGCGAGCTCGCGGATGCGGTAGGTGGAATAGTAATCGAGATAGGTTTGTTTCACATTTTCGGGGGTGTCGGTGGGGATGAGTAAATCCCTGTCTTCCGCCACGAAAATAAAGAGCAGACGATATACCTGCAGCAAAACCTGGTGATAATAATCCTGCAGGCTCAAGGCTCCATCACGCAGTTTGGCGCGCAGGGCGGAATTGGCGGGATGGGAAAGAAATCCCGCGCCGAGGGACTCAATGGCGGATTGAACGTTGTCGCGCAGTTCGTCCAGAGCGCGCACGCCGTCCTTGATTGAGGTGTGAAACCACTTTTCCAGCCAGCAATCGTGGGGGGCCGGATTGCCGTCGGAATCCTCGGTTTTTGCCTCCACCCGGGATTGATGGCAGAGCAGGAAAAGCAGAAAGAAATCGCTGTAGCTTTCGTTGTCCAGCATGGCCTGTAAATCAAATTCCACATACGCGGCGCGGGTGAGGGAGACGTTGTTTCGGAGGATGCGCAGTTTGTGGCCATTGGAGAGAAAACCCCAGAGATGATGGGGGCTGCGGTTGAGAAATTCCTGCATCAAGGCGTGGGGTGAGAGCTTGGTTTCGCGCCTGGCGATGGGATTGCGTTTGTCCAAATCCCATTTATAGCTGACCAGATGGATGGCGACGGGCTCGGCAGCCTTGTGGCTGATGGGGTAGCTTTTATACTCAATATCGATGGATTTTTGGGCTTGAAGCCTGCCGTATCCAAGCTCGTGGAAAAGGGGCAGCAGCCAGCGTTCACGGGTTTCCCTGGTGCCGATGGCCTCAGCAGGCAAAACATCCGCTGTTTCCCGAAAGGTGTGCCAAACGCCGATGAGCCGGTTCCAGGAACGGGTGGCGGCTTCACCCAGGCGTTCGCCGGGACTGAGATGATAATCGGTGGGGTTCAGGCCTTCCAGGGTAGCGTCTCCGCTGACGATTCTTTGCAATAAATCGGTTGGGAGGATGGCGCCTTCGGTGCGGACGGTGTTGAAGATGGTTGAGCGTTTAGACATGGGGTTTCCAGTAAGTGGTAAGTGGTGAGAAGTAAGTGGTAAGTGGTGAGGAGTAAGTGGTAAGTGGTGAGGAGTAAGTGGAGTTATGCATGTTTATCACCTTTGAGATGTCGCATGAATGATAGAAGCTGTTTGCTGATGATAGTGATCTCCTCCAGGATAGGGTTTATTGATATGGGATCGCATAACTTAATTCGGGAAGATAGGATTAAGTGAGATTCAAGCTCACGCAAACTTCCATGTGCGATTCTGAGAAAATAAGCAAATTCGTTTTTATTGTGCCTTGCCCAGCCCTCTGCTATATTAGCTGGGACAGATGCTGATGCTCTCCTGATTTGGTTTGTAAGCCCAAACATCTCGCTTTTCGGAAAAGATGCAGTGATCGAATATGCCTTTTCTGCCAGAGTCATGGCTCTTTGCCAAACGTTAAGGTCCTGATAGGATTGATTACTCATATCTACTCCTTCCTGCTGAGAAATGCAAAATCTTAGGAGGCTTAATCAATGGATTGGTATGTGTTTGAGGAATCCTGATTTGTAACTCTGAAGCAACTCTGAAGTTTATAGCTTCAGAGTTCTCAGAAAACTCCCACTTACTACTTACCACTCTACTACTCACTTGTGCTCCCAGGCAAATAAACATATATGCCGAGAATATCCGGTGGAAGTTCGGGCTTTATTTCCGGTTTTTGTGAGCGTTTCAGCATTGCCGCATCCCGCACTCTTAGATGGGAAGCCAGCAGCTCGGAGGCGCGCTGGTGGGCAAAGTTATTAATATGGGGCGAGAGAGACGCGAAGTTTTCAATCACACGTACGATCTGGGTCAGGGCCTGTTGAGGAATAACGTTGTCCGAGACTTGCGCGTTGAGCAGGGCTTTGGCTTCGTCATCCGTCAGCCATTCCGGGTTTTCGTGGGTGCCAGTGAAAGCCACCATTTGGTAATCTTCCGCCAAGCTGCGATGGGTTTTATCCTGGAAAACTTGAGTGAGGTGAAAGCGGTATCGAAAGAGCAGGAGGGTGGTTTTTCGTGTAACCGCCATGGTTCGGATTACTCCACTGCGCTTGGCGATGGAATGGGGGTTTTCGGCGTCCAATGCAGAACTCATCACCAAGTCTGCCAAACCTTCAACCACAGGATGGGTGCGGGCTAGATAGAGTTCTGAATCCCGCACAGGGAGATCGAAACTGACGCGGATTTTGTCGGGCAGATAGCCGCAGCTTTCCTTCACCAGTGTGGGGACGTGGCTCAGATCAATCTGGAAGGAGTTATTTTGTTCTTTAATCACAGCGTTGTAGCGTGTTAGAGCCTGGGTGACGAAACTTTTGATATCAAGCTGGGAGCCGATGGAATCCCGGATGGAATCGAGCTCGGATTTGATTTCATCCACTCTGGCGGCAAGACCCATCTGGGAAAACATGGTTTGGCTTCGTTTTTCTTTGTCCCTGGCAAGATCCCAGGCGTTGTGCAGTTTCTGTTTGTCTTCTTTGAAGAGTTCATCGAATCCGTCGATGAGGAGCTGATCTCCCCTTCCGGATTGTTCACGCAGCAGAAGACCTTCGAAGATGGCTTCCACAACGGCTTCGGTGTCGGCTGGGACGGGGATGGAGATTCCCAGGGAGGATTTTATTTGTTTGTGTTTTCGCAGAAGCACGTCCAGGACGATGCCGTCAATCTGATTGTCCCTTCCATAATATGTGAGCGTGCGGACGACGGGGTGGGGCTGACCAAAACGGTCCACCCTGCCTTCCCGCTGTTCGTGGCGGGTTGGGTTCCAACTGAGGTCGTAATGAATGACCGCGTCAAAATGGTCCTGGAGGTTTATGCCTTCGGAAAGACAATCTGTGCAGACCAGAATTCGGGAAGGGAATTGAGCAATCTCCAAGACGCGGGCTTCGCGTTCCTCCGGTGGCAGAAGCCCGGTTATGGAAGCAATCTGGATGGATTTTGGCAGGCGTTCCCGCAGTTGCTCCGCCAGGTATTCCGCGGTCTGGATAAAGCGGCAGAAAATGATGGGGCTGAAGCCATCCCTAATCAGATCTTTCAGATATGGTAAAATACCGAGCATCTTCGCGTCTTGATTTCCGTGCAGGGCGTCGGCGGCTTTTGCCATTGCCAGAAGTTTGCGGCGGCTGAGCGTGGTTTCATCAGTTTCCGATGTGGAATCGCTGCCAGGCAGGATGTCGCTGGCGTCGGTTGTGTCATGATCGTCAATATCCAGGATGAGGCGTCTGCCCAGTTCGTCTGCTTCGGAGATGGACTCTGTCTCCAAAGTGGCGCTGCGGTTGCGCATCGTCGCGGCTGCCGCAGCGGGACTGGATGCCAGAGCGCGCAATAAAGCCAGAGCAGACCACCAACGCACGCGTTGCCTGTGTTTGCTGTTTGTTTGGTCGGAGACAATTTCGCGGGCATAGTCGAGGGCTTTTTCAAATAAATCTCGATAGGGCTCGGAGAGATTGTAGTGGTGTTCTTTCGTTTCAACGCTGGGGAAAACAGTCTTTTCCTGAAGGTAGTTTGTGATATCCGCTCTGCGGCGCTGGATGAAATATTGGGCGATAACGCGGCGATAATGCTGGTTTTCTGTTCCGGTTAAATCTGGGGGGAAGTTGGCAATGTCTTGGTTCAGAATGCTTAAAAGGGACCTGAAGGCGTTTTCTTTTCCAGAGTGGGGTGTGGCGGTTACCAAAAGCATGTGACGGTCAGGGTTTTGGCTCAGTTTTTTTATGAGGTCATAGCGCTGATGCCGGCTACTGTTTCTGGAATCATCAAAACTGGAAGTGTGAGCTTCGTCCACGATAATCAGCTCGGGTGCAGTGCGCAGGAACTCGGCTTTGTGGCGATCGCTTTTGATGTAATCGATTGATACCACAGTGTGAGGATAGACCTCGAAGATGGATTCGTTGGCGCGGCAATTGCGCTCCAGTTTACGCACCGTGCTTGCCAAAACCATCTTGGCATCGATGTGGAATTTTGAGCTGAGCTCGGTTTGCCACTGCTCCGCCAAATGAGGGGGACAGAGAACGCAAAACCTGGATATTTCACCTCTGTCCAGCAGTTCTCTGGCAATCAAACAAGCCTCGATGGTTTTGCCGATTCCCACGTCGTCGGCAATCAAAAGCCGCACGGGATCAAGCTTTAAGGCCATTATCAGCGGCACCAATTGGTAGGGTCTGGGGTCAACCGCCAGCCTGCCGAAGCTTCTGAAAGGTCCGGCGCTGTTTCGGAAACCCAGCCTGAGCGCGTCACGCAGCAATCGACAGGATTGGTAATCTCCCAACTGGGAAGGGTCTGGCAAACTGAAGGAGGCTGGTTTTACCGTTTCCAGAGCGGTCAGGATGCCGGTGATCTCATCGTCGCTGCCGCCGAGAGGTTTCAGGATGATGAGTTCATCTGTGGATTCGGGCAATACAATCCACTCTCTGCCGCGGGCGGAGACGAGTGAACCGATGGAGTATTTCAAACGTTGTGGGTTCATCATTTCAGCATCATTATAAACCATGTTACTTCTCTACTCTGCTGTGGTCAAGATTTCATAAAGGGCTTTATTAATATAATAGTTCGATCTTCCCACTTTCTCTTTTTGAAGCAATCCATCTTCTGTCAAGGCTTCAAGATACTTGATGGCAGTAAGTCTGCCAATATTCAAATCCCGCATCAGAAAGTCTATCTTCGTATAAGGGTGATAAAACAGGTTGTTTATCAGGTCCTGGCTATAGAATTTATGCTTGGCTCGTATCAGATGTTTGTAGTCAAGAAGTGAAGACTTGATGGATTCAACAATTGAGATGGTCTGACGGGATGTGGATTCCACTGCATCCAGCATGAATAGTATCCATTCCTCCCAAGCTTCTTCCTCACGCACTTTTTGGAGCAACCGATAGTAATCACTTTTGTGTTTTACGATATAACGGCTCAGGTAAAGAACCGGAGAATCGAGCAAGTGTTTGAGTACTAAAAACAAGACGTTGATTATACGTCCGGTGCGCCCGTTTCCATCATAAAAGGGGTGTATGCTCTCAAACTGGAAGTGGATGATAGCCATTTTCACCAAAATGTCGGCATCATATATGTGGTCATCATTGATGAAAAGCTCAAGATTGCTCATGAGATCAGCTATATTCTGGGGATTTTGTGGTGGCCTATAAACAGTTTCACCTGTTTGTTCGTTTTTCAGTTCGGTTCCAGGCATGGTCCTAAAACCTGAACGATGATTTTCCAGCTTTGAGTGAATTTCAATAATGATGTTGGAGGTTAACAGGGAGTTATCTCGTACAAGCTTGAAACCCGCTTTTAGAGCAGAGGCGTAGTTTTTCACTTCTTTTGCGGAAGCATTCTCGGCAAACTGGGGGAAAAGTTCTTCCCGATAAAGATCGTCAGCGGTGGTGATGATGTTTTCTATTTCAGAACTATCTTTCGCTTCCTGAAGAGAAAGAGTGTTTATCAGAATGGATTGATTCGGGATGCTCGAAGAGATTCCCTTCAATTCTGCCAGATAACGATGAGCTGATGCTGCTTTTCTTAGGACTGTCTTAGTCTCTAAATCAACTTCAGGTGGAAGAAATCTTGGTGTGCTGCTCATAAAAATACTCCTATTGGTATATTAAACCCGGATTTTCTATACATATCACGACGGACATATATACGAAAGTGGCATTTTCTATACATATCACGACGGACATATATACGAAAGTGGCATTTTCTATACATATCAAAAAGAATATATAAGCAAAAGTTGTATTTTCTATACATCTTATTCAACTGCATGGGAAATAAAGCTGGTGGTAAATGTGATTGTAGAGGCAGTGAGACAGGATTGGCAGCAAAAAGGAATTCATGATCCTATTTCTCCCCAAAGATGTTTTTATTGGCGGCTATAATCTCTTGCCAATCATCATCATACCTGAATCTGATGACATGCCAGCCAGCATCGTCCAAGCATTTCTCTATTTTTTTATCTTCGCTTGCTTGATCCGGTGAATCATGGATGGGGCCATCAATGTAAATGACGACGAATTTATCGCTGTATAGATAATCCGGTTTGGTGTTACACGATTCAATGAGCGCTTGAGCGTGGGTCGGAAGGATATGGCCAGATTTGTAAATGAGGTCAAGCCATTTTTCCTCAAGGCTTGAGCCTGCCAATCTTTTTAATCTTTCAAAATGCTCGGTTCGTGATAATTCACTGGAAGAGCGGGATACGTTGGAATTGAAGAGGCTTATCAGGATATCAATAATCGCTTTGCGGTCCAACAACTCATGGTCGGTTTGGTTCGAATAGCTCATGAGGCAGTCATAGCAGGCGGCTTCACAGGTTTCTTTGGCCAGTGGGGATTTTTGCAGGTCCGCAAAGGTGGTCGGATCATAATGACAAATATCTATGGCTTCCCTGATAACTTGCTTGAAGTTTGGGTTGTCTATCACCTTTTTCAAAACTCCGGCTCCGCCTTCTGTGGCTTCGTAGAAGAGAATTACTTTTCTTTCACCCTTTGAAGGCAGCGATTCCGCTGATAATTCGTTATCCTCCAGCTCGAAAACCCTTTGTATGGCGTTTTTTAGAACCGCCTGCAGAGATGCCATTATGGTATCATTAACACCGAAATGTGGTTCAAACAACAGGCAATTTTTGGTGTCGCTTACAAATGGGCTAACCAGGATGTTCGATCTGCCCATGGGTGAATCATCATCGAGGTCTTCACTATCATATTTTCCCCAGTATCCGCGCTCTGTGTCAAAAACAAATCCGGGGCGCCGGGATTTATAGCCGAGGTTTATGCGCCAGATCATGGCGGAATCACCATAGGTCAATCTTCCCAGACAGTCATTTTCATTCATGATGTTTGCGTTTATGCAGGAGAGGCGGCCTGATCGCGACGCGAAGCGTAGGGTAGTGCGGATGTCGAAACCGAGTTTTAGGCGTTCTTCCTCGTCGCAATTTATCTGGTCTCTGCGTTGCGCCACCACATTCTGAAGCCTGAACAGGTTTGATAAAATATGATGTAAATCGCTGCCGCAATGTTCACATTTATCATATTTTTGCTTGTCCACGCCCTCTTCCAAAACATGCAGATAACCACATTGGGAGCAAATCTTTGCCGCGCTGGTGGCAACATTGTTTTGTTCATCCTGGGCGGGCATGATAACCTGGTGGATGATGTATCTGGAGCCTTCATGATAGACAAATGAGCGTGGTCCAAACTCTGTGATGGCCAAAAAACGAGGCCGGGACAGATATTCATCTTTACCGGTCTTGAGTCTTCTCCCTGGTATAAAGGCGGACAGAGGTAAGCGGGGGAAATTATATCCAGGCAAAAAGCCCTCACTGGCAAAATATCGATAGGAATAAAAATCGGAATGAATCGCCCCACTGGATGTGGTAAGGAGTTCCAACTGTGCTTCAGCTTCTCTCCTTAGACGTTTGGCTTGGTCTTTTTCCTGTTGTTTTCTGGAGGCGTCAAGGATAATTTTATTTTGGATTTCCTGCTGATTGAGAGCAGCTTTATATAAACCACGCCATCGATCACAAGCTTTTTGGAATTGCAGCGGAATTTGGGATAATGTGTCGTCAAGCCAATCCGGTGTGAACCAAACAGAATTCTTTAAACTATCTTCTATGGAACTTATTATTTTGGCTGCTCTGATGCGCGCTCTTTGTCTTATGGAAAAATCCGACAAAGCGTTCTCAATATCTGGCAAGAGTTCCAGCTTAGGTGGTTCACCAGAGATATCCACAATTTCTGTGAGTGTGTTACCCAGTTTCAACCGGGCTTCTGAAAGCCAGATGGCATTGATATGGGATTGCAACATATCTTCATTGGCAAGATCAATCTGCGGTGCCGCCACTGATCCTGAGACCATATTGACGGGACGTTTAAAGAAATATTGATCATGCGGACTTCCAGTTGAACAATAGGTGAAAACCAAGGCTGGCTGTCCGCTTCTGCCCGCGCGCCCACTGCGTTGCGCGTAGTTTGCGGGTGTAGGTGGAACATTGCGCATATTCACCACGTTCAAGCGCGAGATATCGATTCCCAGTTCCATGGTGGGTGAGCAATATAGGATGGGCAAAGTGGCTTTACGAAAGTCATCTTCTCTTCGTTCCCGTTCTTCGTATGAAACCTGGGCTGTATGTTCTCTCGAGTGGAGCCCACGCGTCGATGCCGCAACAAACTGGTAGAATTCTTTAAAATATTGATTAACTGGTTGTCCAGCCAAGGAAAGAGATGTTTGACGGATGGGATCATAAGCTCCGCTGGAACCATCTCCGGCTTTCCAAATCATCGAATCGGCCACAAGCTGATATCCCGGTACTTTTTCCGCTTTGGCATCCCGGACTTTTTCGATAATCCCGTAGGATAAAAGCCCGTCCAGCAGGTTTTTGATGATTGTACCCGTATCTTCCAAGGTAAGCTTGTGCATGTGGTTCTGGAACCTGTTTGCACGCCTGAGATATTGTCCAAAACCGCTCCGGGTGGAAAGATAGGTGTCTCCGCCATAATCTCCCTGTTTGCGAGAACGTGGGTAGAGTACCGAAGCGTGAGTTAGCAGTCTGGTCTGCTCGTTTTCATCAAAACCCCAGGGGGGGATAAGCCGCTGTTTGCCTTGTTGCAGAATCCTTTCCTGTTCCATTTGATCCAGGTAGGAAACTTTGATGGCGAGTTCCCTTCGCATCCAATCAAGCAGTGTTTTTAAAATGTTCAGCCTGGTTTGCGTGTCCGCCTGAGCCAGGGCGGGATGACCGGAAGCCCACTGCTCGGAATCTCCCGCCAATTCATCAATTGAAAGGTATTCAATCTCCAAAAGTCCCGTTTGTTCAAGGTTTGGAGCATTAACCCTCCATCCTCTTTTCAAATCACGATACAGGTGATATCCAAGAACGTTTCGTAAGGCTCGCTCAGTTTCCATTTTGGCAAGCCCTTTACCGGCATCAGGGTTTGAAGCGTACTCTTCAAAGGGCAGGTTCAAGCTCTCAAAGACAAGCTGGGTGAGTTCACTGTGTCTTACTCCCTCGCCGCTTTTTTGTGAGAGTGCGTGAAACAGGGCTCCTCTGAGAAGACCGACCTGTATGAAATCATTGAAATGACCCGACTGGAGAGAGGCATCCTGCCTGTTGTCAGTGAAGCTCAGCAGTTTGCGGGCCTCTGGGGGAAGTTCCATGTTGCGGATATGACGCACTGCGGAAAGGGATAAAATCGTGGTCGCAGTGCTTCTGCCTTCTGTACCTAATGCAGACAGTTTGGCAAAATCGCTTCTTTGATTGGCAGAATATGAGACTTGGCAAGTGGGGCAAAATCGAAAAGGAGCAGCAAGAAAAAACATCTGTCTGCCAGTGTTTTTTAACTGTCCGTCTGCTGTCACACGGATCGGTTTGGGAAGATATTCCTTGCGATTGTTGAGAATTTTTCCATCATGGCCCTTCCATTCGTCAGGGATTTTATCCATGTTACCGGTAACATCATCCGTCCATTCATTTGCATCATCAGCAAAAATAAAACCCGCTTCCTGATTCTCATCAAAAACCCGTTCATTCAGATCCCGGGGCTGGAGCCGCCATACTTCTCTTTCGTCATCAAAAATCTTAGTCACGGTGTAAAACTCTTGTCCACAGTGACGACAGAAGGCCAAAGGTAGAAGGATTTTATTCTTATTGCTGTTGGGGACATATAGCTGTCTTTGTATCGTGAGATGTCTTATTTCTTTTTCATCGAGAGACGCGTAGACGGTGTCTCCTCTGCTTATAAACTGGTGAAGTTTGAATGCGAAAACCGGAAACTGATTGGCGGGATTGATTGTTTTAAATCCCAACATCAGGGCATGCTGGATCGCTTTTTGGCAAATGGATCTGTCGATTCCAGTGATATTGCTGAGGCTTTCTGCTCCACCATCCTTGCCCCAGATACATTTTGCGGGTGAGCGGTATAATCTGCCGGAATGGGGGTCGGATTCAACCCCAAAAGTGGTTTCAATCCAAGAGAATAAGGTGTCCTCCTTGATGTCCTCAAAACTCAGGCTCTGTGTTTTAAGTGTGTTTTCAATCGAGTTCGCAAGTTTTGTGACAACGGATGAATCAGAAAAATCAAATTCCGGGGTCAAGCGTTGAAGATATTCACCAATCACATTGTCTGGTGTCACGTTGCTGCCGAAAAGTTGTGTGGCCACCCTTGAGATTTCAAGATTCTGTTTCGAGCGGTCACCGGTGCTGGATAATGTGGCGGATGTTCCGACGCGGATAACGTTTTCTGCCTTTGCGGCGTCTATTGTTCTTCTGATCAACATAGCCACATCAGCTCCCTGGCGACCCCGATAGGTGTGGAGTTCGTCCAAAACCAGGAATTTGAGGTTTTTACAGGCTGCCACGAGGGGCAATTCGTTGGGCCTGGTTAAGATGAGTTCCAACATCACGTAGTTGGTCAGCAAAATATCTGGAGGATTCGAGCAGATTTTGAGTTTTTCCTGTTCTGATTCCTGGCCAGTATAGCGTTTGAAAGTAACAGGTTTTGTGTCAGAGCTGAAGCCCCAGTCTATAAATTTTTTGAGTTCATTTTTCTGACTGTTTGCCAGCGCGTTCATGGGATAGACAATGATGGCTTTGATCCCTTTGCCGCTCCCGGTTTTAAGAATGTGGTTCACAATGGGAATGATGTATGCCAGGCTTTTCCCGGAGCCGGTGCCAGTGGTGAGGACATAGTTCTGTTCTTGGGCTGCTCGTTTTATCGCTTCAGTTTGGTGTTTATGAAGCTGCATCTGTTTGCCAAAGTCGGTTTCATCTTTCTTCATTCTGAATATCTGCCGACATAATGGATGTAAAATTTCTGACTCAATCAAATCATCAATTGAGTCTCCCGGTTCAAAGAATGGGCTTAGCTGAATCAGGGGGTCTGGCCAGAGTAAGCCGTCCTCAAGCTCATTGGAAATTAATTCTTTAATCGAATCATCTTTGATTGTGATAAAGCCCTTGACGTATGAGCAGTAATCCGCAATCAGTTTGTTTCTAAGCTCGAAAACATTCATGAGAATACCTTTCCTTTTACAAGACTTTAAGCATGAAGACCACTTGTATATCTTTCAGTTTTACGGAATTTATAAAATCGTGAATTTGCTATCGATATAGCGTGCATTTTTGTCCCACAATACACAACGTTACTGCTGATGCCCATGAAGGAGCGGATCTCTTGACCAGAAAGCAAACGGGCACTCATCTCATACATGATCTTTCCTTAACCATTTATATTGGCAGCGGGTTAAGCGGCACAGTGGACCTTTTCATCCGCAAAACCCTCACCAATTTATATGTTTCAAAACCTCGCCAATTCGTCAATAGATATTTTTGAGGATTGTCCATAATGGTGGAGGATTTCTAAGGATATATATTGAAAAGGAGTCGAGTTTGTTGTGTAATTAGCACGCATCCCCCCGAAATTTTCTGGAATGGGTCTGTGCAAGCTTTTACATAGGTTGATATAGACCTTTTCCGCCTTGAAAATATATCGGAGCAAACTGCTAATTGACGGCTTTTCAGGAAATTAAGGATTTTCCGGGTTTTGGCGGGCTGTTGATTAACATAACCAATTGGAGGACAGAATATTATGTGTATATTTTGTCCATTTTTTACTTGACAAAAAAGCCGGCTCTCTTTAATGTAATCTTATGTATAACAACAAAAAAGGAGCCAGCCAATGTTCAATGAACAACAAAAACAAACCAAGCAAAGCGTGCAAGTAAAATTTTCGCAATTCCTCTCCCAATTTAAAAAACAGGTCAGTTTGCCAGAATATCATTTCGTCCAGGATATCTGTTTGGGCATCTTGAAAAGCCAGTCCGTGATCTGTTTGCAGATCGCCAGAAGCTTACATGAAAAGGTATCCAACAAAAAGGTCTGTGAACGATTCACCCGGCATCTTAACTAAGCGGAATTAGGCTTGGGTATACAATCGTCCATCATCGCCAAACAATGCGGGGGCTTTGATTCGGATACAGCCATCATCGTGGATTCCAGTGACATCGTAAAGCCCAGGGCCAAGGCCATGGAGGGTTTGAATGTGGTCAGGGATGGCAGCACAGGTAAACATGACAAGTTGGGTTACGATCTGTTGAATGTAATTGCCTGCCAAAAAGGTGACAATGGTCATGAGATCAAACCCATCAGTTCTGATTTGATCTCTCGTGACTTGGAAGAGGACAGTCTGTCCCAACTCACACAAGATCGTTTGGTCGACATCAACCTTGCCAGCGGTAACCGCGGTGTCTATTTGTTTGACCGGGCTTATGACTCACGGCGTTGGCTGGAGTTTCTGCAGATCACTGGCATGGACTATATTGTACGCTCCATGGGCAGAAGAGGTTTGACTGTAAATGGCTGCGAACAGAACTTTATGCAGGTGGCCAAATCTGTGAAACTGGATCGGCGTCTGACTGCCAAGGGCTCCGGCAAACATTTCACTTGTGGAATCAAACGGGTGCAGATTCGCCTCAACCCACATCCAGTGAAAAACCCTGAGACGATGGATACTTGGCTGGTTGTGGTACGGCATGGCGGCTCCCGCAATACAAAGAAAGGATTCTTCTACTTCTTCTGTGATTTCCCCAATCAGCCGGAGTTGACTTTGGATGAGATCATGGATAAAGCAATTGAAATGTACAGACTGCGCTGGAAGATCGAAGAAGTACACCGCCATATCAAGCAAAGCTATGGCTGGGAGAAGATCCAACTGACCTCTTATATCAGGCTCCAGAATATGAACCAGTTGCTTCTGCTGACCATGTGCTTCCTATACTCATTGAAAAAGTTCGCATATTCGTATTTGAGCTCTTTTCCCAGTATCATGAGTTATACCAACAAAGCTTGGGGCAACATCTGCGACTTCATCTTCTATCGTTTGTCGCTATTGGTGGAGTGTTGTTTCAGTACAGTGACAAGGTACAAGATCAACCCCTATGCCGGAATATGGCAGGAAAGGCAACAGCTGATCCTGCCTTGTTTAAAAAATGGGGGAATGCCAATGATGGAAAAGAACTTGACATGGATTAACAAGATGAAAACAATGCAATTGGTCGTTTGGCCTGACATAGATTGTGAGTAACGAGGGATAGCAGATGCCCTCAACAAACCTGAGAAACAATGAGTTGGAATTTAC
>LSQX01092730.1_pt1 | contig 16908 bp, 14 predicted proteins | sample 654561 | NCBI WGS metagenome assembly LSQX01 (sample SAMN04489861, study PRJNA283612) | anaerobic digester metagenome | isolation source: 4 biogas reactors fed with cattle manure at either 37C or 55C with and... | place: Denmark: Kongens Lyngby | collected 2014
GGCAATTTAAGCGTCTCTGTCTATTATTTCCTCGGCGGCGATGAGAGACCTGAGGAGACTCCGGAAGATCAGCCGGCTGAGTAGTCTGGAAAAGTTTTCTGCCTCCCGCCAATTGGACTATATAGTGCGCCCACAGTAGAAGCTTGTTTCTGTGGGCGCACTTAATCTATGTCTGAGCCAACTTTCCTGCGGTACTCCGGTGCCGGGCGCTTAAATAAAAATACCGGGTGCTATATCTATTAAGTAAATCGGGCGCACACCGGCAGATCAACTATTAATATTTCGCACTTGCATTGTTTCCGGTTAAAGATCGCTGAGTTTCTTTGTGCCTGTACATATCCTGGTCAGCCTGGCCAAAAATATCCATGATTGATTCGCCTTTTACAGTTTTTACAGCGTAACCGATGGAGAGAGAGATTTTGTTCTCCCCCGCATCATAAAGAGCTAAATCCATAAGTAATCTCTGTTTAATCTGCTCTGCAGTTACTTCTGACGTTTTTGGCAGCAGAATACAAAACTCGTCGCCGCCTATGCGGGCAATGATGTCTTCCTTGCGAAATGCCGATGTCAAATAATCTGCGGTATTTTGAATCAGACTGTCTCCAGCGGCATGCCCAAAGGTATCATTAGTGGCTTTCAAATGGTTTATATCGACGATGATAATTGTCGTAGGCAGATTGCGTTCGACGTCCAGCCGCTGCAGCGCGTCTCGCAAATAATGTCTATTGTAGAGTCCTGTCAATTCATCATGCATACTGAGGTATTGAATCTCTCTTTGTTTTTCAACCATTTCACTCACATCTGTAAAAACGACGATATAGCCCACCGTTTGCCCGTCTGGAAGTCGTATTGGTGACACAGTGTGGTAGATTTCTATTACTCTGCCATCACGGACTCTAAGCGAAGTCACTTTATCTTTGTCCGATATAGGTTTATTTTCTTGAAAGCCAAACTTAAACAAGTTTGAGAGATTTATTAATTGCCCGCTTTTGGGCTCAATCAACTGGAAAAATTGATCGATCTTCTTGCCGATGACCTCGTCTCTCTCCCAGCCGGTCAACGCTTCTGCAGCAGGATTGAAGAGCAAAATACTCCCCTCATTATCGATAGAGATGACGCCGTCACCGACTGACAAAAGTGTCGACCTGATAACTTCCTTTTCTAAGTACAGCTCCTGCTGCGCCTGTCTGTATCTGGTAGTATCGGTAAGACTTCCGATCGTGCGGTAGTACCTGCCCTTCTTATCTTTTACAGGAATACCCCTGTCTACAATCCAGATAACGCGTCCGTCATCAAGGACCATGCGGTGTTCACTAAAATAAGGCTGTCTATTTTTATTTGCTTCTTCAGATATAGCGTTCACTCGATCGCGATCATCAGGATGCACAAGTTTGAAGAAATCGCTCATTTGGTGAGATCCTGCTTCTTCCGGCATGCCGAGAATCGCGCTCCATCCCTTATTGTGATAAACAATATCCTCGTCGTAATGCCATTGCCACAACCCTTCACCTGCTATTTCCAATGTCAGGCGCAAGGTTTCTTCGCTTTTTTCCAGCTCCTGCTCAATCATTTTATGCTTTGTAATATCTTCGATTATCACTGCGAGGAGAGATTCTTGCGGGCAGTATACCGAAAGCGAATACCAACGCTCTCGCTCTGTTGAGAAAAAATCAAACTTTTCAGTTTCTCCGGTCTGCAAAACTTGCAGCACTTGTGCCGATGAATCCTCATTGAGATGCTCTGTGAATGAAAGTCTTCGCGAAATCAATTCTTCTCTCTTTGTCTTCATCAATTCAGCGCAATGAGAGTTGGCTTCTACAACCTCGAAAATGTCCTGACCGGGCGAGCTTCCCGGAACAAGCTGCAATAACAAAACGCTCTTATTCATTTTTTCTAGAATAAGATGGAAGTTCAAATCGCTCTTGCACTCTTCCAGCACGTCTTCATCTCCGAGACAAATGACCTAAGCAACACTTGTATAAGAAGTGTTAATACCAGTATAACTTATAATACAGTAAATTTATTGCATGTGCCAGACTGAGACTTGCGCCTGAGACAACAGCGGGAGCCTGAATTAATTCACAGCAGACCGTAGTCATAAGACAAATCACTTTAAAATTTACAGGGCTTTGCGGCTATAAGCAAGAAAAGGCTTTTTCGTTATAGACTTCTTCGAAGAAATTGTGATTTTGAGAAAAAACATCTACGAGCAGTGGCTCAAAGTGAGTTCCACGGCCATCGGCGATGATATCGCAGCTGACTTCATGACTGTAGGGTCTCTTATAGACTCGCTCTGAACGCAGCGCTTCATAGACATCAACCAGTGCCATAATTCTGCCCGAAAGAGGAATCTCCTCCCCTTTCAAACCCTGTGGATAACCGGTGCCATCCCATTTTTCATGATGATATTGAATAACATCGATACCCATATTCAAAATATCACTGTCCGGGATTGTCGCCTGCAGGCCGTCCAGAGTCATCAAGCCAATGTCGACATGGGTCTTCATTATGTCAAATTCATCCTCGGTGAGTTTTCCGGGTTTCAAGAGGATAGCGTCGGGTATACCGACTTTACCGATATCGTGCAGCGGGCTGACCAGACAGATGGTTTTGCAGTAATCTTTGTCAATGATCTCTTTATAAGTACCTTCACGCCAGAGGAGTTCAGCCATCAGCTCGCACAATGCGGATGTTCTTTCAACGTGATCGCCCGTCGATCTTTCTCTAGACTCAGCAAGCCTGACCAGCGCAAGTATCACGGCTTCCTGAAATTCAGCAAATATCATTTTTTCTCATCAGCCATTTCTATGCAATATTTTTTGCTCAGAATGTCGAGAATATTCAGCAGTTAAAAATATTCGGAAAATATTTCTAATTAATTGTCTGAAGCGATTAAATTCTAGCATCCGGCTAATATTTATTCAATTGTTTTAGGGGTCATAATCTTTCAGAAGTTTTACTTTTTGATATCAATTGTGATTCATTCCGCTCACTTGCCAGGCTTAATTCTTCTTGTTTCAGGCATTTAAGAGTTCGGCACTGCTGTTTTTCATTTCCGTGGAGAGGTCAGGTATCACAGGCTAACTCACTCAAATTATGGTAATAGCGCTTGTCTTTATACATATTTTCATCAGCTTTTCGATAAAGCTCTTCGACATCCGGTTCTTCGTCGGTTTTGACGGCAAAACCGATAGAGACGGAGAGCTTCTCCGGGTTGGGGTCGTATGGCTCCAGCTCGCTCTTGATGCGGTCAAGTATGCTCTCAGCCGTCTTCTGATCAGTTTTGGGCAAAAGAACACAAAACTCATCGCCCCCGGTACGCGCGATAATGTCCTCTTTGCGGAAGATGCTCTTTAGATAGTCAGCTGTCATTTGGATGTGGCGGTCACCGACCGGATGGCCGTATTTGTCGTTAATCGCCTTCAAATTATTGACGTCCATAATCATGATCGTGAAGGGGCGGTTTCTCTTGGAATCTAATCTGCGCATGGCATCCATCAGATAACGGCGATTATAAAGACCTGTCAATTCGTCATGATAGCTCAGATAGGCAATGCGCTTTTGCCGTTCAATCAGGGAGCTGATGTCGGAAATTACGATGATATATCCGGCCTTCACGTCATCTTGCATTATAATGGGTGTGACATGGTAGTGGATGGACATCTCTTTGCCGGTATTAATCATTACTATCTGCGCCTGAATGTTCTCGTCTGCTTCTTCCCTAGCATGCGCCAGTTCATCTAAGGACTCTGTGTATAATTCAGCGGTAACAGGGTCGACGAATCTGAAGATTTCATAAATGCTCTTGCCCTTAACATCCTCCGCTTTGCAGCCGGTCTCACGCTCGGCGGCAGGATTCATCATATAAACCCCGCCTTCGACATCTGTTGCTATCAAAATATCACCGACAGAAAGAAGCGTAGCCTGCAAGATTTCCTTCTCCAGATAGAGCTGCCGCTGTGTCTCTCTATAGCGGGTGATATCAATCATGCTGCCTATAACCCGCTCAATCTCGCCGCTCTTAGATAGAATAGGGATACCGCGATCTTCGATCCAGATTGTTCTGCCCTCAGGCAGTATAACTCGATACTCTATTGAGTATGGCTGATGTTTAATAAAAATATCTTCCCAGGATTTTTGAATTTTCCCTTGATCTTCAGGATGGACAAAATTGACGAATTCCTGGAAACCGTGGCTGCCGGTATCGTCAAAGCCCATGATACTATTCCATTTTTTGTTGTGATGGATACGTTTATCTTCGGCGTGCCATTGCCATATTCCTTCTTCTGCGACATCAAGTGTCACGCGCATAGTCTCTTCACTCTCTGCCAGCTGCACTTCAGTATTTTTGATTTCAGTAAGGTCGTCACAGATAACAGCGATTAAAGATTCCTGGGGACGATATATTGACAATGATAACCAGCGATCGAATTTCTCGTCAAAAATTTCGCATGTGTCAGGCTTACCGGTAGTTAAGACGCGAGAAGTCAATTGTGATAGCTTCTCATTAATTTTTAATAACCGCGAGGCATCCTCGCCGTCAAAACAATTTGGGTCTCTGCCAAACATTTGGCAGAAAAAAGGATTTGTACAGACAATTTTGTATTTTTTCGGTTCTTGATCAATATCTTCGCATCCAAGAAGCAAAAAACCCATATTCATTTTTTCGAATACAAGGAAAGGATCGATCTCAATTTTGTTATCGTTGTGCATTTCCTGCCCCAAAGGATTAATAGATGTATCTGTTTATTATACCATAATGCCGGCAGTATCAGCAGCCTTAAGCTTTGTATCTTAAGGATAGGGATTTCTCAGCCCCGAGTGGTCGCCTGCCGGGCGACATCTGCATTTATTTTATAGGCGGCACGGTCGGTGTCAGGCTTTGGCGTCAACTTCTAATTTTGTCATGTCTTGCCGGCCGGCAGTTGAAGGCATTGCATTACTCCTTAAATAGCTGTCATAAGACTCTGCTGCGATATAGCTGCTATAGGCGTATTCGATTAATGAGTTTCAAGTCCTGTGGTTTAATTAGCCCGGGTTTTAGTGGCTATGGCTAAAAGACATCCGTTCATCTTGCGCGGGATCATAAACAGCGCTGCACACTCTATTGCGCCCAAGGCGTTTCGCTTTATATACAACTCTATCTGCCAGATCAATTACATTTTCATAATTGCGAATTTGTTTTTTGCCTGAATAGGCCACCCCAATACTCACAGTCGAACTATATCCATCAAAATCATTGTTTTGCACTGTAATCCTTAGCTTTTCGGCAACAGAGGAAAGCCGGTTTTCGTCGTATCCATATGCCAGAGCAACAAATTCTTCACCGCCATAACGATAAAAATCTATGCGATTATCTTGTGAGAATTTTGAAAATATTTTACCGAAGTTGCGCAGATAATTATCACCTGCGGCGTGACCGTGGGTATCGTTGAAGGTTTTAAAGTAGTCTATATCAATCATCAGTATGCCCGTCGGTTTTTCCGCATCTGCTGTTTCCAGAGCCACCAGGGTGTCAAACAATTTGCGTCGATTGTCTAAGCCGGTCAGCACATCGGTTCCCTTTTGTATTGTCAGCAAACGATTTGCTTCATAACTGTCTAAACGCACCCAAACCATCTTATTGCCGATAAAACACCCAAGAATGGCAAACAAGACTGTGTTAAGAGTATCGTCGAGGGCATACTGTGGTTTCAGAATAAAGGCTAATACCGAATGGACTGTCAGCCAAAACGCCACAAAAATGTTCATTCTTAAAGGTCGGTCAAGAAATCCCAGAGGCATAATGCAAAACGAGCCCAGTAAAATTGTCGCGCGCATATTCGGCGAGTGTATCACACTAAAATAAATCGTGAAAGCAAAAAAGATGGAAAAGCTTGTGTATAATCCAATCAGAACATACTTTTTCATAGTCGCAGATTTGAAAAGAAAGAAAAGCGTAAAAAACAACATGGCGGCAATAATATAAACAGGTACTGCATCTTTCTTGGTATTGCTGAATGGCACTGCCATAAGTGTCAGCAAGATCAGCAGCCCTCCCAGCAGTGTCAGTGTGGATAACATACTCTCGTTGTAATCACTGATCGCCTTGCTGTTGTGAGAAGCAAGCTGCCTATAATCTCTATCAAGATTCAAGATTGAAATTAGTTTTTTTCTCATTTTTCCCTACAATACGATTTTTATCCGGCAAACTATGCGAATAATATTCTCTATAACAATTTATACCTCATATATGCATATTAAAGCCAAATTATCCTAAGGCTGCAAGCATGCCTTCTCACGGTTTAAGTGTACAATTATTTTGCCATTGCGTCATAACTGTTTCAACGCATGCCTTTCACAGATATTGATGCACTTGTTTTTGTCCAATCAGTTTTTTGCTGCCTAAGCATGAAAATAAAAATGGCACAGCGCCTTATGAAGTTTCTGTGCCATTTATCTGAGCTGTCTTTAAAGCTCACTGCTTAAGTTTTGTAATCATCGCCTTTAAGAATATGAACAAAAGCTTAGGACTTCTTGATGTTTAATTTCTTTGGCGAAATCTTTTAACAATCTCCTTATACATGAGCATTATCTTCTGCTTTCAAATTCATTATAACCTCCATATCCTTCAGGATTGCCTGTGCCGTTTTGCTGTTCCTGCCCCGCGGGATACTGCTGCGCAGTTTGCTTTTCTTGATTTGCAAGGACTTCCTGCTTTTGTTCGCCTATCGTTACCTGAATGTCTATGATTTCTCCGTTTCTATGTACAGACATCTTAAGAATGTCTCCCACAGATGAAGATGAAATAACCTTAGCCAAATCATTACTGCCGGAAATGGAATTTCCATCAATTGCCGTTACAATATCATTTATCTGCAATCCTGCTTGTTCAGCAGGGCTATCCTCAGTGATCTGTTTGATGGCTGCGCCTCCCGGAAGTCCGTAGTCTTGCATTTCCGTGCTTACATCAATTACAGAAACTCCAATGTATGGTTTAGAGATATATCCATCTTCTATGATGCCGGTAACAACTTGCTTTATCTGATTAATTGGAATAGCAAATCCAATGTTATCAATAGATGCCTCCGAAGAGAAACTTGAGCTCGAATACTTCGCGTTCGTTATTCCAATAACCTCACCATAGAGATTAAAGAGAGCGCCTCCGGAATTGCCGGAATTTATGGCACAATCTGTTTGCAGCAAGGTCATAGTAGTGTTGCCCGACAAAGTAATTTCTCGGTCAAGAGCGCTGATTGCTCCGGTTGTCAATGAAAATGTCAATTCGCCTAAAGGATTTCCTATAGCGAGCACGCTGTCTCCAACATTCAAATTATCCGAATCACCCAATACCACAGGCGTCAAATCATCCGCCTCAATTTTTAATACCGCAATGTCGTTGTTTTCATCATAACCGATAAGCTCAGCATCATAGTCTTGTTCGGAATATGTTGAAACGGTAATAGACTCCGCCCCTTCAATGACATGGTAATTGACCAAAATGTTGCCGTCATCGGTTAAAATAAAGCCCGAACCGGATGATGACGAAGTCGCCTGATATCCCCCAAAATTTGTGCTGGCAGAGGTTGTGATGCCTACAGTTGAATTTACATTCAGAGCATACACCTCGGCTGCAGTCATAATTTCACTAGTATTGACTTGCGCAATTTGCACAATGGAATTCTTACGATTGCCCTCTAAAATTGTAGAAGTATCGCCTGTCGCTTGTACTTCAGCTGCTTGATTTTGATTGTCCTGAAAATATATATTGGCCAAAAATCCACCGCCTGCACCTGCCACTCCGCTGACAATAACACAAGCAATCGCAGTAAGAATTATGCCAAAACGCTTCCAGACTGTTTTTCTTGTTTTCTTTTTACTAGTCGGTATTTCCATTGGCAAAGAATCTGCCGGTTGTACCTGATTTTGTGTGTATTGTTGTCCATATTGGAAATTGTCTTCCATAATCGTTTACCTTTTCCTTTCGATTCATCTTGTTGTTATCCATACCTTACAGCGCGCACTTGAAATGTATTTAAAAATTCATGTGACAGATTTATGAAAAAAATAAGCACTGTCACTTGGGCAAACAGTGCTTTTGTATTTGTTTATCTTGTTAAAAGTATTAATCTACTCATCTGTTTTCATCAGTCAAAGGTGTAAACCAAAGCATCCGCATAACGATAATATACACTCTGGCCTTCTTCCAGCCCCGCCAAGATCTCAACATTCTCTCCGTCAGAAACACCTGTATCTACTTCAACAGCAGAAAAAAGGGTATCCGTCTTCTCGTCATAATCGGTGTATACAAATACTTCATTACCATTTTCAGATAGTGCCGTCACAGGTATGATAATCACATTTTCTGTCTTCTTCGTAGTAATCCGGACTGAGGCATTCATACCGCCAAGCATGTTTTCCGTACGCGCCAGTTCTAAGGTCACCTTATATTTAGTACTGCCTCCTTCGTTGACACCGATTGTATCGACCGACGTAATTTTTCCATCGAAGCTTTGTCCGTTGACAGCATCGAGAGTAATGACCGCCTGTTGTTCTTCGGCGATCGACAGCACATCCAATTCATCGACACTGATGCTCAGTGACATCACGTCATTGGGGGTAATCGTGCAAATCGTCTGCTTTGAAATGCTATATGCTTCTGTCTCTAGCTCTTCTTCCTCAGCTGCCACAGATTCTTCTTTGGATGGAACTTGAGGAGTTTGACTATATCCGCCACCGCCATCAGGGATTTGGGGAACATTCTGTGACTCCTTTTCTTCCGGCTGCCCGGTAGTTTCTGATGGCCCCGTGGCTTCTGAGGATCCGGGAAACTCTGACGGTTTGGAAGGCTCTGATGGCTTGAGAGTCTCTGACGGCTCGGGAGTTTCTGACGGCTCGGGAGTTTCTGACGGCTCGGGAGTTTCTGACGGCTCGATAGGCTCTGATGCTATGATTGGAGTATCACTTCCGCCCTTATTCGCAAGCAGCGTAATTTTATTTTTGCAGGATGAATCTGTATTTGTGCACAAAATTTCTTTATCCCCGGTTTGCGCTTTATCTGCGCTTGAAAATACGCTGCTGCCGCCGGAGGCAATATTTTCCATACTGAGCAGCGCGTTCACATCATCATCTTGCGTAACTGATAGTTCGGTATATTTTACACCACTTTCAATGCCGTATACGATCCCGTCGCACTCTGCATAAACATAGTCATCACGATTCATAACCATGAGTTTCTTCATTTCATTGACAAGATCCTCGCGTTCATTTGATAGCTTCCGGTATTCTCCGGTATATTCTGTGTTCGACAAGGTAAGTAGATTTTTACCTACGGAGACCATGTTTTCTTCGTAAACATGAACTGATGAAATAGTTCCTAAAAACCCGGTTATTTTGAGCTCATTGTGAATGTACAATTTGCCGCTGCCAATTTCATTTCCGCTGTCATCCTTCACCCTTACTGTTTCATCATATTGGGGACCGTCATCCGTAAGTGTAATGGTGACGATATCACTGTCCACTTCAATTACTTTGCCGGTTTCCTCACTTCCATCCGACAATATGACAATTACGCTTTGACCTACACTGCAAGTGACGTCACTTTGCACATTTACTGCCATACAGCCATCGAGAGAGATCAGCATGAGTGCATTATTTTCGCACATTATATCCGTTACACTCTTGTCCTCTTCAGCATAGATACGCTTCACTCGGCCGGAAGAGGGCGCCTTTACAGTGGATGAAATAGCATCAAAGCTCGCTTCCTCAATTTTTTCATCCAAAGCATCCATCGCATCTTGCAGCTCAATAATGGCTTTTTGAAGGCTAGTTTCATCGATTATCGCTAAGGGATCTCCTTTTTTAACAGTGTCCCCATTTTTAACAAAATATGAAGTTATCTCAAGAGAGCTAAGCACGCCTACAGCTTCCGCTTTAGCATCTGTAAGAATTCCGCTTCCATTAAGTGAAGAGGCTATTACTCCCATTTTCGCCTTTTCATTAATCACCGACTCTTCGGGTGCGATATTGCCGCCGCCTGTACTACTGTTAATTCTTGGCAGAACGGCAATGACAATGGCAACTACAAAGATGACTATCAACAATACAATCCAAAATCTCTTTTTGGGTTTTACATGCGCATCATTATCATCTTTCTCAGAACTGACAGAATCCTCTTCGCCGTGTTCTTTCCTCAAGCGTATGAGCATGAAGCCACAAAAACTGTCTATCAGCAGACAAATAATGAGAATCGGTAAAAAAGCACTTTTAATAAAGCTAATAATGCCATTTCCCGATCGGCTAAAGCCGGAAGGACCCCTCTCTAGGTTGGGATTTTGTTCAAAAGAGGGCATTTCTCCATCGAAATTTTCAAACCCGCTTTCTCCCTCGGGAAATTCAGGCATATCTTCTGCATTGAAATTGCCCGGCATATTGTCCTCGGAAAACTCCGGCATATCTTCCGCATCGAAATTACCCGGCATATTGTCCTCGGAAAACTCCGGCATATCTTCTGCATTGAAATTGCCTGGCATATTACCTCTGAGGCCTGTATTAGGAATGGCAAAATATACCACAAGATCTGCGCACAGAATTAATGAGAATATAATTAATAGTATGATATATATGACTTTTTTCTTAAACATCGTGCTATTACTCCTTAACCACCGTAGTGCAATGCATCTATGGGCTGCATCGCTGCCGCCTTATTTGCCGGATAAAGTCCGAAACCAATTCCGATAGCGAGGCAGAAGATCACGGCGATGACCACCACATTCCCTTGAAGACTGAAGGTCAAACTTGTCGTTGCCACCACTACACTTATGACTTGCAGCACTGCCCACGACATAAAAATTCCTATTGCGCAGCCAATCATACATAGGGCAACGGCTTCCAGCAGAAACTGCTGCAGTATCACAGCTCTATGTGCTCCGATAGCTTTTCGAATACCAATTTCACGAGTACGTTCAGTTACTGAAACCATCATTATGTTCATAATACCGATACCACCGACAAGCAAAGAAATTGCCGCAATACCACCGAGCAGCAGAGTCAATGTCGATGTAACACTGTCCATGGCGCTTTCCAATTCGTCTTGGGAGATTACGCTAAAAGCCTCGTCATCCTCATCAAAACGCTCCATCAACAGTGAAGTGATTTTTGTTTGTGTGGTTTCCAGATTTCCATCATCTTCAGCACTCACATAAAAGCTTGTAATATCTGAAGAGACGGTCGCACTCAAGCGAATAAGTGAGGTATAAGGAATATAAGCAACCATTGAATCGCTGCCAAACACGCTGGTTAAAGAACTGTCATCCTCCTCAAGGACACCTACTACAGTGTATTTTGTGCCGTCGATTGATATCTGTTCTCCCAGGCAATCGGTATATCCTACGATATCCGAAGCGGTTGCCTGATTGATTACACATACATTTGTATGGTTTTCCACATCTGAACTTCTAATAAATCTGCCCAATAGCAGGCTTAATTCCTGAATATCATAGTAGGATGCAGTTGTTCCATACACATCAATAGAATCATTGGTTGAACCATATTTCCCTGTCAGGCGTTCTTGCACAATTGGAGAGATCTTGCCTATTCCACTCTCATCCGTCCATTCCTGTAGATCCTCCATGGATATAGGAGTACCCTTGTCATCAGAAATACTGACTGTGAGCAAATTACTACCAAGTCCGGATATGGTATCCGTAACAGTTTTTGTTGTCCCGTTCACCAAACTGACAAGGATTACCAAGGCCATAACACCTATAATAATGCCAAGCATGGTCAAAAACGCTCTAAGTTTGTTTCCTGCAATAGATTTAATTGCCATTTTGAGAGATTGTGTCATACCTTCATCTCCTTGGCTCTTCCGTCTAAAAGCTGGATAGCTCGCTGAGCCTTGGCGGCCACCTCCTCCGAGTGAGTTATCAGTAAGATAGTGTTGCCCGCGCGATGCAGCTCGTAAAAAACATCCATTATATCTTTGCTTGTTTTGGAGTCAAGATTTCCCGTAGGTTCATCCGCTAAAATGAGCGACGGGTCTGCAACAATAGCTCTTGCAATAGCTACCCGCTGTTGCTGGCCGCCCGAAAGCTCATTCGGCAGATGCTTTGACCGATTTTCAAGCTGCACTTTTTTCAAAGCTTCCGCTACGCGAATTTTTCGATCGGCTCTGCCCACCTTCTGATAGATAAGCGGCAATTCCACGTTCTCCTCGGTGTTAAGATTGGAAATTAGATTGAAGCTTTGAAAAACAAAGCCTATTTTATGGTTGCGCACACTCGCGAGATCTTTTTCCGAATAATCCTCTATAGGGGTATTGTCAAGCAAATATTCGCCGCTGTCCGCAATATCCAGACAGCCAATAATATTCATTAATGTAGACTTTCCACTGCCCGATGGACCTATAATGCTGACAAATTCACCCTGTATTATTTCCAGGCTGACATGGTCAAGAGCCCATACATCCTCTGAGCCTACGGTATATACCTTACAAATATCTTTCATAGTAATCATAAGCTCACCTTCTCAATTCCCGGGCTGCATGTTGCCTTGGTAATTGCCTCTGTCTCTGTCTCCGGACGAACTCCTGTCACCGCTTGGCATACCGGGCATACTATCGCCGCCTGGCATATTATCACTGCCGGGTATATTAACGCCGCCGGGCATATTGCCGTCAAAAAAACTGAAACCTTCTTCAGCTTCGAAATAATAAACAATATCGCCATCACTGAGACCCGAGATAATCTCCACGAATTTTCCATTATTTAGGCCTGCAGCAACTTCAACCATATCGCTGAGTTCACCGGTTTCTTCGTTATAAGAGGTATAAACGTAGGAAGATGAGCTGGTTTGTGTTAGCGCATCGCTGGGAATTAAAAGCGCATTTTCTACTCCATCGATATTAATTGCCGCAGTGGCCGACATCCCTGAGAGCATATTTTCAGCTTTATCAAATGTAATAACCGCCGTATATGATGTGACACCATCTGAAGAAGTTCCAAAAGAATCAATTCGAGTTACTGTACCGGAAAATCTTCATCACTATAAGAGTCTGCGCTAATAGTGGCTTCCTGCCCGACGGCTAAGGCAAGAATGCTTGACTCGTCAACATTTACCGATAAAGACATGGTTTTTCCGGGGCATATACTCAATACTACCTGCATTTGCAAATTATCTTTGTCTTCATTCGAGTTTTCTTGCAGATTGGTGGTATTTTGCATAGCGTACGCATTCGTTGATGTCGCTGAACTTTCATCTTCATTAGCCGAAATTATGCCGGCCATGGGAGAATAAATCGCTCCCTCTTTGTAAATCACCAAAAGATTTTGGAGCTGTTCCTCGAGTTCTTTGCGCTCTGCCAGTAAACTATTGTAATTACCGCTGTATTCGGTATCAGATAAAAAAAATAGCTTTTTACCCGCGGATACTTTTGTGTTTTCGCTAATAAAAACATCTGATACTGTTCCGGTATAAGCTGTTATCGTCAATGGTTCATGGATATACAATTCGCCATCACCGACATAATTGCCTACACTGTCAGTAACGGACACATTGTCTCCCACGATCGTTCCGTCATCTGTAACAAGCACGGTGGTCTTCTCGTTGTCCACGGAAGAAACACTTCCTTCATATTTCTTTCCGCCGGAGTCAGTCACAGTTACAGTATCACCGACACTCAGCTTGATAGTTTCAATGTCCGCTGCTAAATATCCGTCAAGGGATATCACTGCCAGCGCACCCTTCTCATACATAACAGTTGCGACATCATCGCCTTCTTCAGCGTAAATCTCTTTAACACGACCGGTGACAGCCATTTTAGGAGAACTGTTGGCGGAATCATCAGATGCATCCTTCAATTGCTCATCAAGCGCATCAAGTTTATCTTGCAAATATGATAAAGATGAGACTACTGATGACATTTCAACTTTAGCAATAAGGTCCCCCTCTTCAATCCTGTCTCCGATTTCCACAATAATCTCTTCAATTTCCACAATTGAGAGAATTTCTACTGCCTCAACGTCCTCGTCTTCCATATTGCCCGAACCGGATACAGTTGTACTGATGCTGCCTAAGGATGCAGTCGCGGTCTGTATTTTTGCATCTGAATTTTCACCGTATTTCTCTGTCACCTTATTTTTTAAAATCAGTACGCCTGCAGTCAGTGCCGACGATATAATCACAATGCTAATGACAACTCGTATGGTACGTCTTTTAGTGTTTTTTTTATGTACGGCGCTCATAGTGTTTGTCAGTTCTCCTTTATCTTCGATAAGAAATATAAAAATATCAAAAAAACATGATTTCTTTTATCTCGCAAATCCACCCAAACACCGAAAAATTTCAAATGCTTTTTATTTCCGGTAATGGTATATAACAACGCCACCAGTGCGAAATTTTTTGTCTGCCTTTTTCGAACTCTGGGCGGGCAGGGATCCCAGTGTAGCCCGGCTCAATTCGAACTGATGTATGTGCTCGTCTGTGCGAACAAGTCCGAACAAAATCTAACTATATTACTTGAAATCTATTTGAAAAAAATTGTGAATAAATTAGAAACATTCAAACGAATACGCTTATTGCTGTATCGGAAGGTCACAATATAAAAAACATATCTAATACATTTCAAGCTGATTTTAGCTAAGATATATATAATTACTGTAATAAGAAAGCTGTAATAGCCTTATCTGACATATGTACAGGGAGGACATGCATGTGCGGGTTTTAATCGCAGAAGATGAAGTATATATTGCAAAAGCCTTAAAGGTCATGCTTGAAAAAAACAAATACACCGTGGATATGGTGCATAACGGCGTCGATGCGTTTGACTACATTTCTTCCCTCAGTTACGACGTTATCGTGTTGGATATCATGATGCCCGGTATGGACGGAATTGAGGTTGTGAAAAAAACTCGAAGCAAAGGCATATCTACACCTGTATTGCTTTTAACCGCAAAATCCGAAGTCGCGGATCGTGTCGCGGGATTAGATGCAGGTGCGGACGATTATCTGCCGAAGCCTTTTGCCTCCGCAGAGTTTTTGGCAAGAGTACGAGCCTTGGTCAGACGGAGCGAAACATTTGTTTCTGAGGTATTGACCTTATCAAATACAACTCTCGATTGTAATCAATATGTTTTATCCGGGCTAAACGGAGATGTACGCCTTAACAACAAAGAATTTCAACTCATGGAGCTGTTTTTACGAAATCCCGGTATAGTATTTTCCTCGGATGTTATTATGGAACGCATATGGACTCTGGATTCTGAAGCGGATATTGGAGTTATTTGGACATATATCTGTTTTCTAAGAAAAAAACTGAAGGGAATTGGCGCAGATATTGAGATTCAGACAATTAGAGGAGCCGGATATTCGCTGGATGTAATGACATGCTAAAAAAAATGCGTTGGCGATTCGTTGCGGCTGCAATGGCTGCAATCATTACTGTTGTGCTTGTGCTGCTTTGCGCGATAAATGTGTGGTATTACGTAATTGTCACAAGGCAACAAGATAATACTCTTGTGCTTATATCGAATTTGCATCAGGCTGAACCCCTTCCATTTGGCAATGGCAACTTTAAGCCGCCCGGACAATTTGGCGGATTATCAATCGAGCAGCAATATATGATGCGCTTCTTTTTTGTTACTTTTGATCAGGATGAAAATATTACATCGGTAAATGCTCAAAGTGTTTCATCAATAACACCCTCTGAAGCTGCCGCACACGCAAATGAAGTTTTGCAGTCCAAAAGCAATTCCGGTTATTATGATAATTACAGATATTTGAAGTCAACAAAAGGCTCCGAAGTCACGCTAACATTTTTATATTCTGAAAGAGAGCTTGCGACTATCAAAAACCTTTTGCAAGTATCAGGTATTGTGGCATTTTTCAGCTTAATTGCAGTCTTTATATTGGTTATATTCTTCTCCACAAGAGCAATTGCGCCCTATGTTCGGAATATCCAAACTCAAAAGCGGTTTATTACCGATGCAGGACACGAACTAAAAACTCCTTTAACAGCTATTGTTACGAGTGCCGATGTTTTAGCGATGGAGAACCCGGGAAACGAGTGGATAGCTAATATACAGCACCAATCTTCTAGACTTTCCAAGTTGATTACCAATCTTGTAACACTTTCACGCCTGGATGAGGATAAACCTTTTTCCGAACAGGATTCATTCTCTTTGAGCGATACTCTATGGGAAATTTCCGAATCAATTCAATCAATTGCCTATGCAAAAGGCAAACAATTCGAGTGCGACATTGAGAAAGATTTATTTTTTTACGGCAATAAAAACGAGATACAGCAAGTAGTTTCCATTCTTCTTGATAATGCGATCAAATACTCGGATGATGAGGGGAAAATAAATCTGAGCCTGCACAAAAAACAGCGCAAAATGGAAATACTGGTTTCCAACACCTGCAAGCCGGATTTAAATATGGATATCAACCGAATTTTTGACCGCTTCTACCGTCCGGATCAATCTCGTTCCACCAATTCCGGCGGTACCGGAGTCGGTCTTTCCATCGCTAAAGCCATAATCGAGTCCCAGGGAGGGAAAATATCCGTAAAGCAAATTGAAAATAGCAATGGCACTGTACTACGGTTTTCAATAATTCTATAGATATTCCACTAAATACCCGTGGTCGCTTCATGACAACGAATAAAACAGGCAGCCGTCTCTCAACCTTCTTTATAGCGAGCTAAAAATTGCTTTGTTCTATTTTCTTTGGGGTTGCCAAAAACTTCCTGGGGAGAGCCCTGCTCGACAATCGAACCATCATCCATAAAGATTACACGGTCAGCCACTTCTCGAGCAAAGTCCATCTCATGAGTTACAATAATCATTGTACAGTTCTGATCTGCCAAGCTTCTAATTACCTTGAGCACTTCACCGGTAAGCTCCGGATCTAAGGCAGAGGTAGGTTCATCAA
>LSQX01127122.1_pt1 | contig 16908 bp, 11 predicted proteins | sample 654561 | NCBI WGS metagenome assembly LSQX01 (sample SAMN04489861, study PRJNA283612) | anaerobic digester metagenome | isolation source: 4 biogas reactors fed with cattle manure at either 37C or 55C with and... | place: Denmark: Kongens Lyngby | collected 2014
AGGATATTTCGGCACGACAAAAATCTGCAAAAGGAGGGCGCTGATGAAACCTATGGAGCGAACAAGCAGAGTGGTATTCTGGGGCGTTTTACTGTTTTTCTATGTGCCGATATTAATCCTTATGGTTAATTCATTTAACGTATCGCGTTTCGGAGGTACGTGGAAAGGGTTTACCCTGAAATGGTATACAATGCTTTTCAGGGATAGAGTTATTTGGAGAGCTTTTATGAATACGGTAAAAATAGCCCTGGCTTCGACGGCTATTTCCACGGTTCTCGGAACTACTGCGGCATTGGCATTACATAAATGGAAGGGAAAGTTTCAGACTTTTCACTATGGCTTGATTTATACGCACCTTGTTTTGCCTGATATCCTCATGGGGATCAGCCTTATGCTTTTTTTTATTGCCGTAGGGTTGGGACAGAGCATTTTTACGATAATATTGGCGCATACCACATTTTGCCTGAGCTACGTGGCAATGTCGGTACTTGGCACTCTGCAGGATTTTGATGACAGCCTGATTGAGGCGGCAAAAGATCTCGGGGCAAATACGTGGGTTACGTTCTGGAAAGTTCAATTTCCCCTTATATTGCCGGGCATAATTGCAGGCGGACTTCTTGCATTTACACTTTCGATTGATGATTTTGTTATTACTTTTTTCGTGGCAGGTCCAGGTTCAGGTACCCTGCCCGTCGAAATTTATGGTATGATAAAACGCAGTCCGAATATACCGATGATCAATGCTTTGTCAACGATTCTGCTGGTGGGTACGGCTTTAGCTGTTATAGTGAGCCGTATGCTTCAGAAGAAGGGCAAATAAAAGAACAGTTTACAGGTAAGCCTGAGTGTATAAACAAGTAAATGAAGTTGATATCATGAGAAAAGATTTTAAAACAGAAATAATAGAAGTAGATTTTTGTGTTGTAGGTGGAGGTTTGGCAGGCATGGCAGCCGCTGTTTCTGCGGCACGTCATGGAACGAAAGTGGCTCTTGTTCAGGACAGACCGGTTCTGGGAGGTAATTCGTCGAGTGAAATCCGGATGCATGTTTGCGGTGCACATGGTGATAATAACCGCGAAACAGGAATTCTTGAAGAGCTCGCCCTTGATAACCTTTATTACAATCGCACTCCAAGTTATTCGGTCTGGGATGCGGTGTTGTATGGAAAAACCCAATACCAGGAAAATCTGACCCTTATCCTTAATGCTAGCGTTAATTCATGCGAGATGGATGGCAATACCATCACTTCCGTGAAAGCATGGCAGACAACTACGGGAACGTGGATTGAGATAAGAGCCAAGCTTTTCGCAGACTGCAGCGGAGATGGTATTCTGGCACCGCTTTCAGGTGCGGACTTTCGTATGGGACGAGAGGGACGCTCCGAGTTCAATGAAAGCATTGCGCCTGAGGTGGCTGACAAAAAAACGATGGGCATGAGCTGCCTGTTTCAGGCACGTGAGTATCCTGAAGCCCAGCCGTTTACTCCATTCCCGTGGGCGAACTCTTATGGAGAAAAAGACATAGAATGGCTTGAAGGCAGGAATATAGACGTGTACAGTACAAACTTCTGGTGGATGGAAGTCGGGGGCGAAGTTGACAGCATCCTGGATACAGAGCGCTGCCGTGAAGAGCTGTTGCGCATCGCTTTCGGTGTTTGGGATTACATTAAAAATCATTCTCCCAACAAGGACAAGTATGCTAACTTTGCGCTGGATTGGCAGGGGTTCTTGCCGGGCAAGCGCGAAAGCCGCAGATATTATGGAGACGTTATACTTTCCCAGAACGATATAGAGGCGGAAGGAAGATTTGAAGATCTTGTGGCTTATGGCGGGTGGTCGATGGATGATCATTTCCCGGCAGGCATACACCATAAGGGACCGGGTACTATTTTCCACCCTGCACCAAGTCCGTTTGGAATTCCATACAGATCGCTTTATTCAAGGAATATAGCAAATCTGTTTTGTGCCGGGCGATGCCATAGCGCAACGCACTCGGCGATGAGTTCGACTCGTGTGATGGCAACAACAACACTGATGGGGCAGGCTGCGGGAACTGCGGCAGCGATAGCAGTGCGAGATTCGCTGCAGCCGCGAGGGGTCTATGAGAAACGTCTTGGTGAACTGCAGCAGACTTTGATGGATGATGACTGCTGGCTGCCGTGGCAAAAACGTAAAATCTCCGATTTGTGCACAGATGCAAAACTTGCTGCCTCAGCTGGAGATCCTGAAATGCTGAGAAACGGGGTGGACCGCCAGCGCGAAGATAGCGCCAATTTGTGGCAGGCACCGATTGGAAGTCACGTCGAATATATGTTTGATTCAGAGGTGGAGCTTTCCAGTGTACGAATCGTATTTGACAGCAATTTAAACAGAAAAGATCCGAGTCGGAATAATAGACCGCAACTGAATATGCGCCATGTCATATGCCTGGACGATACTCCGCTTGCGCCGCCTGAAACGCTTGTGCGGTCATTCAGGATAGAGGCTATGGGGGCGGACGGTGAATGGCGAAAGGTGTCGGGGCAAGCCGAGAATTATCAGCGTCTTGTGAAGGTGCCTTTATCGTGCAGGGCGAAAGGGGTGCGCATCGTTCCCGAGACAACCTGGGGCAGCCCTGAAGCACGTATTTTTGCTTTTGAAGCGGATGTCAAAAAATGACACAAATTCTTTTGAAAAACGATCCTCCACTGACCTCGACTGAGTTTTCGTGGGAAGATCCGGTCTGGAATGCAAACTGGATTGAAAGTCCGTCATGGGATGGAAAATCGGATCATGTATGTGTTTTCCGTAGAGTTTTTGAACTTGGAAATGACAGTATTGTCCGCATTCATATTACGGCTGATCAGCGTTATGTGTTTTATGTTGACGGCAAGCGGGTGGGATTCGGACCCGATCGTGGAGATCACTATAACTGGTTTTATCAGACACACGATTTAAGCCTGTCTAAAGGTTCTCATACGATTGTAGCGATGGTATGGTGGCTGTCGAGAGACAACAATACAATGCACTGGGGTCACCTTGGCTACCGTCCCTCATTTTTGCTTAATGCCGACGGAGAGTTTAACGCATTACTTGCTACCGGTTCATCTGACTGGGAAGTTATGGAAATACACGGTATAACCTTTACTCCAGCAAGCTTCAACCGCCAGTTCTGTCTTGTAGGAGGCAGAACGAATATTACAGCATCAGAATTTCCTGTTGGATTTGAAAGAGGAGATGATTCTGCCGGTACGTGGGTGAAGGCAAAGAAGGGACCTGCCGGTTTTCTGCGTGAACATCTGATGGAAACATATCCTTCATACCGTCAGCTCAAATGCAGCATGATACCGGCAATGTATGAGGGGGTTATAAGTGCAGGCAAGGTGAGGCATGCCCAGATTCTGGATAATGCAGAAACAGGAGAGTCATTAAAGTTTTTCGAGAAAGATAATAACGCGGACGTTGCCAACGCATTTCAGAAGATGCTCGATGGCGGGGGAAAGTTCACGCTTCCGGTGGGGGTTTCGGCACGGATTCTTATAGACGCAGACAACTACGTATGCGCATGGCCTGTAGTTTCTCTTGGCGGGGGTAAAAATTCCCGCCTTGAAATCGCATGGGCAGAAACTCTGTACCTTGACACGAAAATGTATAATAAAGGTAATCGTGATGAGATAGAGGGGAAGTTTTTCTTCGGACTTTCAGACTCGTTTGTCATGGATGGTTCGGAGGAGCGGGTCTTTGAACCTTTGTGGTGGGAAGCGGGCAGATATATACTTGTTACGATTGAGGCACCTGAACAGGATTTGGACATAAATTCATTCAAGCTTCGGGAAACACATTATCCTTTAGATTTTAAATCATCTTTTGAATGCGATGATGATCGCTGGGAGAGTCTGTTTGCCATTTTTAAACGCTCTTTGCAGATGTGTTCCCATGAGGTCTTTTTTGACTGCCCATACTATGAGCAATTAATGTATGCGGGTGATACGCGCCTTGAGATACTTGCTACGTATACTGCGGCAGCTGATGACAAACTGGCGCGCAAAGCCATTCTGCTTTTTGATGAGTCACGCGATCAATCCGGGTTGACATTGTCGCGCACTCCGACTGCTACACGTCAGGTTATACCACCTTTTTCGCTCTGGTGGAGCATGATGGTTTACGACTATGCGTTTTGGCGTGATGACCTCAATTTTGTTCGTGCAAGAATGCCGGGAGTGCGAAGTGTGCTTGATACTTTTATACACTCGATCAGCGAAGAAGACGGGTTGGTGCACACACCGGATGGCTGGGCGTTTACCGATTGGGTAGATGCCTGGAATCCGGGCGGCACACCCCCGGGTGCCCAGCGAGGGGTAAATGCTACTATAAACCTGCATTTCATACTGGTGCTGCGCCATATAGCGCAACTTGAGGAATTCTTCGGAGAAAAGGAAATGGCAACGCGTTACAGGCGAATTGCAGGAGAAGTAAATAACGCTGTAGTGGGACATTACTGGGTTAGTGAAAAATCTCTTTTTGCAGAGGACAAGGAGAAGACTCTTTTTTCAGAACATGCGCAATGCATGGCTCTTCTCGGGGACTCATCGCCTGATCCTGATGCCAATTTGAAGGCACTCCTTGAAACTCCCGGGCTGGAGCGGACAACGATTTATTTTTCGTATTATCTTCTGGAAACGTTTGGGAAAAACAACTTGCCGGACGAGATATACAAGAGGCTGGATTTCTGGTTCGGGCTTCGCGCCAAAGGACTGCGCACAACAGTGGAGAGGGGAGACCCGACACGTTCGGATTGCCATGCATGGGGAGTTCATCCGATGTTTCATGCATACGCTACGCTGGCTGGCATACGTCCCTCGGAGCCGGGATTTAAAAAAGTTGAAATTCGTCCGCAACCCGGACCACTCAAGCAAATAGAAGCTTCCCTGATACATCCGTGCGGTGGTTATATAGAACTTGATTTAAAAGTTGATTCTGCTGGGAAATACAACGGTTCGGTGAGTGTTCCTGACAGTATAGCGGCAGATCTTGTCCTGCCGGGATGCAGAAAAAGCTGGACCGGCGGCAAAATAACATTCTAAAATATTTGCAAACTATATGTTGGCTTGGAAAAAAGAGCGCATTTTAATTAGCGCAGAATGAAAATCATTGACTTTATTCTGATTAAATCAGATATTAACATGCACAATTTTAAGGTGAATAATAATGAGTAAAAAGAGTAAATCTAAAGAACAGACGCAGACAATGAGAGGTGTGATCAACCACCTGATGCAGCTGCAGGAACTTATTTTAATACGAGATGAGCAACGGGCGATTCATGGTCCGGGAACAGATTTGGGGGCTATCAACAAGCATATCGATGATATGACTGCATCACTCGATCCCAATGCTGCAACAATCTTCAATAGATTATACAAAAAAGATCATATAATTATGGCGCCGATGAGTGATGGCTCCTGCTCCATGTGTGGTATGCATCTGGCTATTTCCCAGATACAGTCAGTAAAGCTTTGCAGGGAGATTGTACCTTGTCCGAATTGCGTTCGGATTATTTATGATCCGACTGGACCGAAGTGGGTTGGAGATCAGAAAAGAGGTACGACAGAGCGCAAATCCGGTATAGCCCGTTTTTCATCTCCCGATCTCATGATCCCGGAGCTTGAGGGTGATACTGCTGCGGAAGTGATTTCCGAACTTGCTACAGCACTTGAAAAGGCTCAGTTTGTTGATGATGCCTCGAAGCTTACACAGGGGGCGATCGAGCGGGAAAATATACTGGGAACAGGAATCGGTCACCATATGGCTTTTCCTCATGTACGTGGAGTTGAAGGCGGGGGACTGGCTCTTGTTTTCGGTGTAAGCAGAAAGGGAGTTGACTTTGGAGGTGTTTCTAAAACACCGGCGAATCTAATATTTTTCTGTACGATTCCTACTGCGGTCAGTGCATTTTACCTGCGCCTGCTTGCAGGTATATCTGACTCTTTTGCGAAGGATGCCAACTATAAGGCTGCGATGGAGGCAGATTCTCCCGAGGTTTTGTGGAAGGTTCTTACAAAAGCTACACGGTATACTATCAAATAGGCTTTTACTTTTTTACGGATTTTTACCGAGCGGAGTGGACGTTATCATTTTTCCATCCATCCAGGAAGCCTTGTATAATGTCCCGTCATTTCCCATGTATATCCCCTGACCGGAAATCATCCGTCCTTTTTCCCACACGCCCTTGATTTCTCCGCCTGCGGCAAATGTGAATACTCCGAGACCGTGCGGTACATCGTTCTTCCAACTGCCGGAATACTTGTCACCGTTCATATAGGTGAAGTTACCGACACCGTGTCGTTTGCCCTTGTGCCATTCACCCTGGAAAAATTCGCGATCATTTTTACAGAGGGTGCCGAAGCCTTCAAACTTGCCATTTTTCATTTCACCCTGATAAAGTGATCCATCGCCAAGCTTGATTGTGTTCGGATCGTTAAGGAAACGTCTGTATTGCTCGCCTATGGAAAGCCTGTCTTCTATCCGTTTATTTGCAGCAACCAACGTATTTGCAGTTTCTGCTTCATCTTCTCCGTTTTCCTCTTCTGAAGGTGTTCCCATTTCTTCTTCCTGCATTGCTTCGTGTGCGATGTCTTTTTGTCTTGTTATCGGTACGGAAGGTGTTACTGTTTCAGCTGCCGCAAGCAAGGCAGTTTCCTGTTCGTCGAAAGACCGGGGGAGAATAATTGGTTTTTGAACGGGAGGGCTGAATTTCTCTGCTGCATCGCCTGTAGCAATTTGTAGAGGGGTTTTTCCTGTTTTATTTTTAGCTTCCTGTGATGCGCCTTTTTCAACAAGAAGTTCAACAGTATCGACATGACCTTCGAGTGCTGCCAGATGGAGGGGTGTGTTTCCAGCCTGATCAACAGCATCTACTTTGGCATCAGCATCAATGAGGTACCGTATGATTTCAGTATTTCCGCTTCGAGCGGCAAAATGCAAGGCAACGTAACCGTTTTTCGCCTCCGCTTCAAGATCCGCCCCATGGAGAAGCAGAAGGCGCAGTGTATCTGAAGCTCCCTTGTCAGCAGCCCAGTGAAGCGGAGTCGTCCGGCTGCCTTTTGTAGGTAAATTAACCGGCATCCCTGCATCAAGCAGACGAAATACAGACTCCGTGCTGTTTAATGATGCTGCGTAATGTAGTGGAGTAATTCCGCCTCCGGCTACAGCAGTAACAGCTGCTTCCTTGTTGGTGGTCAGCAAAGCAGTGAGTGTGTCCATATCATCCAGCTTTATAGCGGCAAAAACATCACCCGCCATGGGGGTCTGGGCTGCAGCGCAAACAATGGTAAAACAGCATATAATTGCAGATGTTAAAATTTGTTTTGTGTTCATTATTTTTCTCATTTAGTTTTATTTTTGTCAAGATGTTGCTGGAGGTGAGGGTACGAGTATGCGAAGGGCAGCAGGGCGGACAGAGATTTCCAGGTTTTTGGAGCCTTCCCGCAACTCGCCATCAAGTTGGATGTGCTGCGCCTCTGCTCTCTCTATGCGCACATGCCGTATTTTGCGATAAATTACGTTTGGCAGGTTCATGACTCCACGCGTGAATACTTCCGCAATTTTTGCAAGCAGTAAAGGTGCGTCTTTCTGATTTGCTGCTACAAGTTCCATTCGCCCGTCGCATCCATCCGCCTCTTTGTCTATAAGAGCGCCAAAACCCCAGCCGCTTAGATTTCCAATTGTGAGCAGCAGCGGACGATCTATATCTATTGTTTCCGAGTTGTCTACAATTATACGTACGGGTTTTGGAGAAAATTCAAAAAAGGTATAAATTCCTGCTATTACGTAGGAGCCAAGCCCGCGCATTGGGGACATGTTGTATGCTTTTACGAGTGCAGCATCCCACGCAGCACTGGCACTCACGAGGAAAGGGGAGTCGTTCACATAGCCGACATCCATATTTCTGATGCTTCCTGATGCGAGTCGCTCTATTGCAGCTGACGGGTTGAGCGATTGTGCGAAATGACGAGCCAGACCGTTCCCACTCCCGGTAGGAACAACGCCGAGGCAGACATTCGTTCCAATGAGTTTTGTGCCTATGGAGCTTACAGTGCCATCACCTCCGCACACAATCACACAGTCTGCTCCGTCATTCAATGCAGCTGAGAGCATGGAATCCGACTCAGCTTCATCGGCGGGGAAGTACCATGCGAGATCTTCAGTTTTTTCTCGCCAAAAGGAGGAAAAAGCTTCCTGAATTCGAGGCAGGGATTGACCCCCTACTCCCGATCTTCTATTGTAAAATACTCTAACTTTGCGAAAATTCATTGCTGTCCCGCTACAACTTGTTTCGGTAAATAGTACTATAAGTATGTCATAAAGGGCAAATTTAAAGTCGTTATGCCTCACATGCACCCTGAAGGGTGTTGTGAAGCAGTCCCAATTGGGTCAGACTTGTCAGACATATCGGACAGGTCAGACTCGAAGTCCTGAGTCTTCAAGTCAAAAGAGCATTCACCGGGCGTCATGGTGTTCTGATCGCATGGTGTCAAATATTGCTGGAGGTCTCATGTAGCTGCCTTGCAATAACGGCGGTTTGCAGAGAAATGCACGGTATTGGCAAATGATTGGAAAGTAATAAACGTTTTTTACATTTTTCGTTTGAATTAGATCCCCCTTTAGGTTACTATACGCATTTAACTGATTGGCGGAGGTAGGTTTAAATTCTGCCGAGTCCGGTTTTTGATAATAGGGTAAACGAAAGGTTCACAGATGAAGAATGTAAAAAAACATATAATCGCATTGGCGTTGTTGTGCATTTATGCAGCGTTCTCCTTCAATAATGTATTTGCCCAGGCTGCAGCTTCTCAGTCATCAAGTCAGGTGTTGAGAATAAAAAACATAACTAAGCTTGGCAGGGATACTCTTCAGCGAGCCCCAACTATCGGAAGCCGGAGCCCCAGGGCGAAGGACTGGGGCGTGATTGATGTTGAATTTGATACGGCTGCCGAGTGGCTCGATGAAGTTTCAGTTACATTTACTGTTATGACATTTAATCCCAAGGTAAATGTGAGGGATGGTGAAAAACCGATGTCTTTGTTTTCCACTACCTCATCTTTCAAGAATATATCTGCCGGACGCGGGCACAAGGCAGGCGTAGTTTTGTTGCCGTCTACCTTGGAGCGCTACGGACCGGTTGTAGGCATTGGAGTGCAATTTTATCTCGGCGGCCAGATTATAGCTGAAGAAGGCATAGGTGATGCGAGTGTTTTCAAGGATCAGGCCCAGCGGGCTGCCTGGTGGAAAATTTCAGAAATTACAGATAGTCCAAATGTACAAAAACGAGAAGGGTTTTTGCTGGAGCGTACTAAAACAATTTTTGCTCTTGTTGATCCCGACAGCTACGAGGTAAGTCACTAGTGGCATCGAAAAAAAGAATTCTTGCGCTGGATGCCGGTACCAGCAAAATAATGCTTGCAGAGTTCATCGTCGAAGGCGATGGTATCAAGCTGGCAAACTATGCTGTAAAGCCCCTCGATTCGCTATCGCAGGAGGCGGGGATGCGTACGCTGTATTCCCTGTCGGGCGATGTGCGTGATCTGATGGCAGAAAACGGCATCAAGCCCGGTCCTGTCTATATGGCTCTTTCAGGGCAGTCTGTTTTTCCGCGATATGTCAAGTTGCCACCTGTAGCGGCTGACAAAATCGACGAGATGTTGCAGTACGAAGCTCAGGAAAATTTACCTTTTCCGCTGGAAGAGGTCGTTTGGGATTACCAGGTATTGCCTAACGGAATTGATGAAGTTGACGCTCTTATAATAGCGACAAAGCGTGATACAGCTCAGGAGGTAATCCAGTTTGGTGAACAGACAAAACTGCGTGTTGAAGTTATAGACTCTGTACCTTTCGCGTTGTACAACAGTATGCTTTTCAACTATCCCGAAGATGAGGGTTGCGCAATTCTTCTTGATATCGGAGCACGTTCGACGAATCTTGTATTTTCAGAGAATGGAAATATTTTTACACGCAGCATAACGGTAGCTGGCAACACAATTACAAATGAAATAGCGCGCGGACTTTCCATTTCTGCTCAGGAGGCAGAAGAGCTCAAGAAGGAGATAGGAGTTGTAGCGCTTGGAGGCAACTACGCTGTAGCAGGTGATGAGGTGGCAGACAAAGTTTCGAAGATAATTCGAAGTGTTGTAACTCGCCTGCATTCCGAGGTAGATCGATCAATAAACTTTTACCGGAGCAAGCAGGGCGGCTCTGTTCCCGTAAAGTTATACCTTACAGGCGGCGCATCCCTGACAAGGCATATCGATACATTTTTCCGCGAAAAACTGGATCTGGAAGTAGAGTACCTGAATCCGTTCAAAAACGTTCCGGTTGCTCCCGGGCTGGAGGAAGATAGTGAAACGCTGTATCTGATGGCGTCTTCTGTCGGGTTGGCTTTGCGCGGTGGAGTAAAGTGTCCGATAGAACTGAACCTCATGCCTGCAGAGATACTCGATGAACGCAGGTTTGCCGGTCGTTTGCCGTTCTTTGGGGTTGCCGTGGTAGGTTTGGTTCTTACGCTTCTGTGTTGGTTCATTTTTGCAGCCAAGCAGGAAGAAGCATTCAATTTCCGGAACGATACTGTACAGGAACGCATTGCTGTGCGCAGGAATTTGCAGGGGCAAATTGATACAATAAAGAATGAGGCTGACGAGTTTGGGCGAAAATGTGCATACCTTGCGGAGCTTGTAGCTGCCAGAGGATCATTTGCTGAAGTTATGGAGGCAATTCGCGCAGCCATGCTGCCGGATACCTGGTTGACAGAGTTGTACTACGAAACTGATGCGAACAATGTAACTTATGCCAATATAATTGTCCGGGGATATAAAAAAGAGCTTGATGAACGAGTCAATAAATATGGCGGGTCGGCAGCTGAGCTTATGGTGACAAGCATTCTCAGGAACAAAGAATGCTTCAATGAAGAGGGAACAAAAATACTGTCTGAGAAATCTGTTGAGAATGATTTGCTTAGCGAACTGAATTTGAAAGTGGCTTTGAAACGAACTCCCGGTGTGATTGATGGGAACTGGAGTGAGAGGTGGATAGAAGAATGAGTAAGACAAGAATTGCTGTAATAGTTGGCGGAGTTGTCTCACTTATCCTGGTTGCCATAACCGCTTGGTTGACTTTTTCACGTATGGGGAAAGCTTCAGAAGTCAGAAGTTCGCTCGATACGGCACGCAGGCAACTTGCATCATATTATGACCGGAATCCATTCCCCAGCGAAGACAATATTGGCATCGAGAAGGTGAATCTGGAAAAACTTCGGGAGCGATATGAATATTTGCTTGAACAAATTTCTACAAACGCGGTTTCGATTAAAGATGAGCACTCTCCTGGAGGTTTCGTTACATTGTGTGAGGAGACAGTGCAGAAGCTTCGGAATAAGGCTCCCAAAGGTGAAAAAGATGCTCCGATAGCAGGTGCTGATTTTTACTTTGGATTTGATAAATATGATCGTTCCAAGGAGGGTGGAGGTGTTCTGCCGGACAAGGGAGATGTGCCTCGCCTGGTGCGCCAACTGAAAATGATGGAAATGCTTATAAACAGGCTGTACGAATCTAAAGTCCTTAAATTGGAACATTTTGCACGTGAGGAGTTTGAGGCTGAGGATGCTGCAGGGTCTTCTTCCGATACTTCCCGTCAGATAAGGCGACGCAAAGGTTCGACCCGCTCAAGCTCCGGAGAAGGTTTTGCGTTCAGTCTTGATCTGGATCCGCTCACGCAGGGCGATGTTCCAATGGTGAGGGAAAGTTTCAGTCTCGTATTTAATTCGAAGGAAGCGGCTCTGTTTGACTTTCTCAACCGAATCGGCGGGATGTGGCCCTACGCTCAGATAGCCGGCGTGAAGATACGCAAAACTGGCGATGATGTGGTACTGCTTGCTGAAGAGAAAACTGCAAAAGCTCAAACGACAGAGGATCCTTTTAAACCGACTGTAAAAGTACCGCCTAAACCGCGCACTTCACGTCTCATATCCGGATCTCTCAGGGAGTCACCTGTAAGAGTTGCGCTGCAAATAAATATTTATACGTTCGAAGAACCGGTAACAGACGATGTTGGAGATGGTGATTTCGAATCCGGATATTCTGATCAAGGGTGGTAATTATGGCACGCACTGTAAAAAGAAATTTTGTGATGGCTCACTACGATAAAATAATCGTCGTGGGAGTTCTTCTTGCGCTGTTGCTCTCGCTTGGAATACTTATAAACTTGTCAAGTTCGCAACGGGCAACGGAATCAAAGTTTGAAGCGGATCTCAATGCCCTGAGTCCCAAGTATGAAAAGAGCGGAGAGACAGATCCTTCACTTTATAATGCTGCCATGGCACGACTTGCGAAGCCTTACGTAATACCGGAAAGCGGGAATAACCTCCTGATAGCTTGCGAGAGGGTCGCCTGCATCAATTGCCAGCGTCCAATCCCCTTTGAGGCAGATGTCTGCCCGTATTGTGATGCAACTCAACCACCGGAGGATGGCACAAATGCCGGCTGGGACTCGGATGGGGATGGAATGCCTGATGAGTGGGAAAATAAGTATGGATTGAACCCTCTGGATCCTTCTGATGCTCATGGAGATCTTGATGGAGATCTGTTCTCCAATCTGGAGGAATTCCTGGCAGGTACAGATCCTGCCGACCCCAAATCGCACCCACCATATATAAATTATCTCAAGGTTGAAGAAATTAATGCAATACCGTTTCCGTTCCGATTGCAGAGCAGGACAAAGATGGGAGAAAATTATAGCTTCCAGCTCAATTCAAGCTTGGAGTCAAGAACGCATTTTGTTAAAATCGGCGATAAACTGAATAAGACGGATTTCAAAGCGGTTTCTCATACAAATAGAATGGTGACCATAAAGGCGCCCGGAGTACCGGATCGACGGAGCGAAGTGGCTGTTCTAATTGTGTCGGATGGAAAAGATACGCTGGAACTTGTTCAAGGTGCACCGAGCCCCTGGAATAGTTTTAATGTAACTTTCAAGTGCGACAAAATTGCCGACTTTGAGCCGATTGCGGTTAACCAGAACGAAAGTTTCAATTTTGATGGAGACTCCTATACAGTTGTCAAAATCAATAAAGACCCCAACTCAAACACAGGGACTGTTGTTATAAAGCAAAAGTCCACACAAAAGGATATAAAAGTCCTGAACTAAATAAACAAAAAAGACGTAATGAAGTTTGATTTTCAAGGAGCAGTTCTTAAAATGAAGAAAATGATAAAGGTTTGTAGCGTTTGTGTCGTCGTTATTGCGGCGCTTTGCGTGACATATACCCTTGCACAGGATTCTAAAGTCGTGCTTAATGCCAAACAACTTGGCATTGAGGATCTTGACCTTGACTTGGGGTTGGACGAAGATCTTGATGTTCAGGACATGGTGGAATCAGCAGAAAGTGATGGCGCAGAAGCTGAATTTACAGTAGATACAATTGAAGAAATTGATATTGCTGACTTTGATGCTGTAGAAATACCTGACATTGAAGAAGTGCCGGAAATTATCGAAGAAATAGCAGAGGAAGCAGAGGCACTTATAGAAGATCTTGACAGCACATTCACAGTTGATGAAGTTGTGGACGCAGTTGAAGAGCTTGCAGCCGACATTGATGTAGATGAACTGGCTGTTGCGGTCGAAGAACTGGCAGAAGAAGTTCCGGAAGTTGTAGAAGAACTGGAAGTGCTAGTAGCCGACGTTGATGTGGAAGCTGTACAGGACGAATTTGACGGTGTCGTTGCAGAAGTTATAGCTGATGCACAGGCTGCCACAGAGGAAACCGTTGTTGAAGCAGCAGATGTAGAAGTAGCTGTTGAATTTGATGTCGATCCATTTGAGGAAGTCGCTGTATTTGCACCGGAAGTTGACGAAGAAGTTATTATAGATGTAGCTGAAGTTGCTGAAGAAGCTGTCGAGGACGTGTTTGAGGTTGTCGACAGTATGGAAGAAATGGAAGTTGTTGCAGAGGTTGATGCTATTGAGCATACACAACCTGATATGCTTCTGGAAATTGATGATATTCTTTCTGATACCGGTGTTGAGGTTGCCGAAGAAGCGGCTGTTGTAGAACTGCCGGCAGTCGTAGAAGTGGTGGTGGGAGAAGTACCGCAGGAAGATATTGTTGCAGAAGTTACAGAAGTTACAGAGGAAACCGAAGAAACTGTCGATGAGACTGTCGAATTTGCAGAAGCATTTGCGGAAGAAAGTGTTCCTGCAGTTGAAGAAATTGCAACGGCTCGTATTGAGCTTGATCCTGAAATTGAGCAGCGTGTTTCCGAGCTTGAGGAGCTGGAGGAAAGCCGCCGCAAGTTGTTCGATCAGCACGGTCGTGAAAGCATCGAGCAGGGGAATGCTGCCCTTGCAGTTGCCAACTGGAACAGAGCTATCGAAAAATATAATGATGCCTTGGACTTTTTGCTTCCGAAAGAAGTGGAATCCAGGAAGGCTGCCGAAAAAGGGCTTGGAGAAGCTTACTACAGATTGGCACTGGAGCATCGTTCAACGAAAAATTATGACGAAGCTGAAAAGGCAGCCCGTGAGGCGCGCCACTATCGCCACCCAAAAGGTGAAAGCCTTCTTTTTGAAATTCAGAGCGAACGCGAAAGCCCTCCGCCACCGGTTGTCCCCCCGCGTGAAAAGCGCTGGATACAGCCTGAGTACAAGAGTGCCCAGTCAGATATTTCGAAGAGGATGAAAATTGCCAAAGAGTTTTATGCAACAGGTGAGTTGCGTGACTGCAGGCGTGAAGTTGAGCTTTTGCTGCAGAAGTATCCTTGGCACAAAGATGCGGTAGATCTTCTTCGCAAGGTTAGTGCTGCCGAGCATAGTTATGTCGATAACGAACGAATTACCACACGTGAGAGCATGATCAAGGACGTTACTGCGATTTGGACGCCGCGCACTTACGGTCAGGGTTTCAGTGAAGGTAAACGAGCTGGTGCAACAGGTGAAGTTACAGCACCGGTGAGCAGCACGCAAGAACAGCGTATAATGAAGAAGATGCGCGAAATAACAATTCCTGATCTCGATTTCCGCCAGGCAAATATCAGCGATATAGTAGGATTCCTCGGTGATGCATCGCGCGAATTTGATGATCCTGAAGTGCCGGCTGATGAAAGGGGTATCAACTTTATTTTGAATTTGGGAGACGACTCTCCAGGTTTTTCATCTGCTCAGCCAGAGTTTGATCCGTTTGCAGTACAGACTGCTGTCGGACCTTCAGCAGATGGAGCCACAAGCTCATCTATAACAATCAAGGCTCGGTATGTTACGCTTCTCGATGCACTCGATATGATTATGGATATGGCAGGTCTCAAGTATCGTGTTCGCGGTAATATGGTCATGATCATGCCGAAGACAAAAGCTGATACTGAATTGATCCACAAAATGTACAATGTGCTTCCCAGTATTGAAGATCGGGTGCCGTCACTTCCGTCTATGGGCGATGAAGGCTTCGGTGCTTTCGGAGGCGGTTTCGGTCTACAGACTTCAGATTCAGAATCAAAAGACTGGAAAAAACTCTTCGGCGACTTGGGAGTACCCTGGCCGGACGGATCTTCATGCCAGTACATGCCTTCGATCACTAAGCTGATCGTTGTCAATACCGCAGAGAACCTCGCTACATTGGAGTCAGTTCTGTCAATCTTGAACGTTACACCAAAGCAAGTGGAAATCGAAGTGCGGTTTGTAGAAGTAATGCAGTCGGATCTCGACTCACTCGGTCTTGAATGGATGGTAAATGATGACTGGGAAATTGCTGAAATGAAAGCAGACCGAGGTTTGCCTCCGGCAAGTCGTCGCCGTGTTGTAATGGAAAGAGGCAGCATAAATCGCGGATTTAATTATCTGAATAGGAACACTTCGAAAGAAATTCATGAAGGTGAGCCGATAATGGATAATATTGCAACAATTACGTCGATCCTGACGAATCCCGAGCTTTCTATGGTACTGCATGCGCTGTCATCAAAGCAGAGCACTGACCTGCTGTCAGCGCCCAAGGTGGTTACTAAAGCCGGTAGTCCCGCTACAATCAAGGTCGTTGTAGAATATATATATCCTACTGAGTACGATGTTGAAATGCTTGAAACAACGAGTGACAATAATGTGACAACATATAGCGGAGCAGTTGTTGAACCGCAAAACTTCAATATGCGTGAAGTGGGTGTAATTCTTGAAGTTACTCCTACAGTTACAGATGATGGCTCAATGATCGACCTGGCTCTTGCTCCGGCAGTAGTGTCTGAACCCACATGGAAGAACTATGGCTCAACATATCCCACTGATCTGGGTCCTGTTATTCTCCCGATGGAGCAGCCTTTCTTCCCAGTCAGGTCTGTTGCAACTACCGTGCAGATTTATAACGGGGCTACTGTAGTAATGGGTGGAATGATAACTGAAGAGCGGTTCACCAATGAGGATAAAATACCTCTCCTCGGTGATATACCCATTCTTGGACGTTTGTTCCGCTATAAGTACGATCTCAGCGAGAAACGCAACTTGCTGCTGTTTGTAACAGCTAAGTTGGTTGACCCCGCAGGCCGCCTCATGAAAGATGTAGAAGATACTGATCAGAAACTTGCTGAAATGTTCCTTGGAGAAAGAAATTAATTAAGCAGGAAGTACAGATATAGTGTAAATTTACGGGGAGGGCGGCTTTAGGGCTACTCTCCCCTTTTTATTCGAAAGAGGTAGCAGTATGGCATTAGCAAAAATAATTTCAGGAGCAGTATCTGGTATAGAAGCCTTTCGGGTGGAAGTTGAAACGGATGTAGGAATGACCGGTGACCCCCAAATCGTTATAGTCGGTTTGCCTGACGCTGCTGTAAGAGAAAGCCAGCATCGTGTTTCTTCAGCTGTTGCCAATTCCGGCTATGAACCCTTTTTCGGACGTATAACAGTAAAT
>LSQX01281881.1_pt1 | contig 16908 bp, 14 predicted proteins | sample 654561 | NCBI WGS metagenome assembly LSQX01 (sample SAMN04489861, study PRJNA283612) | anaerobic digester metagenome | isolation source: 4 biogas reactors fed with cattle manure at either 37C or 55C with and... | place: Denmark: Kongens Lyngby | collected 2014
TTTTTTGTTGGTTTTTTAAATGATAATCAACATTTTGATAGTAGTAAAGAATTCTTGTAAGGGTATATTCAAACAATTCTTGTTCGAGCCCCTTGGTCACTCGAGTTATAACCGTATTTTCTTTTAGTGAAGGATTGTTGACAGCCCAATCAACACCTGCTCCGAGAGACTGGATCCATTTGATGTTTGAAAGGTCAATTGTCTGATCTAAACCGAAGGCAATTAGTCCTTCATAATCTTTGATTCTTTCTTTGAGTCTTTGATAATTGCTTTCATAATCAAAAGCGTATTGTTTTAACCTTTCTTGAAATCTTTCTGTTTCATTATTAAAAAGTATTACTCTCATCTTTTTCACCACCTATATTTTATATTTTATCATAAATTATAATTTTTTTATTGTAGCTTGTTTATGCTCTTTTTTTTGGCTTTTGAATTTACATAAAAAATGATTAGTGTTATAATTTAAAAAGAGGATGGTAAATTTTAATATGAAAATAAAAATATTTGATGCTCATGCGGATATTTTGTTTGATGTCTATCAAGCAAAATTAAGGGGAGACAACAAGCGTTTTAATGATTATCATTTGCCTCAACTTAAAAACCGGATTAGCGGTGGAATTTGGGCTGTTTACTCGTCTTATGAGTTTGATTTAATCAAAGCCTTAAGCGAGAGTAAAGAGTTGGTCGATTTAAAAAATTTTGAAGTTATTTTAGGTATAGAAGGATTAAGAAATTTAAAAAATCTGGCTGATTTGCAGACGATTTATGAATTAGGTTATCGGCATATTATGCTTACTTGGAATGAGGCTAATGCTTATGCTACTGGAGTTGAAGGACCTAGTGATAGAGGTTTAACTGAAAAGGGTTATCAAGTCTTAGATTTCATGATTAGCCATGATCTGATTATCGATGTTTCACACTTAAACGATAAATCTTTTAATGATGTCCTTAATTATACAAATAAAAACATTATCGCATCTCACAGTAACCTTAGAAGTCTCTGCGATCGCTCACGTAATTTAACTGAAGAACAAGTTTATAAACTAAAGGAAGCTGATGCTCTATTAGGTCTGACATTTGCTGGTTCTTTTATTGCTAAAGAAATTAAAGACCGAACCCTAGATAGTTTTATGCTCCATTTAAAAAAAGCAATCTCTATTATGGGAATAGACAATGTTTGCTTCGGGTTTGACTTTATGGATTATTTCAGTTATAAGACTACTGCTAACATTGAAGAACTAAAAGATGCTTCAATGGTTCAAAACCTAATTGATAAACTCTTTGCTGAGGGTTACAAAAAAGAGGAGATTGAAAAACTAACTTATTATAATTTTATTAATCGTTATCAAAGACATCTAGTTAAATAAGTTTAATGCCCGCGAATTTTCGCGGGCTTCTTCTTTTTATTCTCCTATTATTTTGACTAAAACTCGTTTTGGTCTTTTTCCATCAAACTCACCATAAAAAATTCGTTCCCAAGTGCCAAAATCAAGTCTACCGTCTGTAACTGCGACTACGACTTCTCGACCCATAATTGTTCTTTTTAAATGAGCATCAGCATTGTTTCCATAAACATTATGACGATATTGATTGTATGGTTTTTCGGGGGCAAGTTTCTCTAAAAAAACTTCAAAATCATGATGTAGACCTGATTCATCATCATTGATAAAAACACTCGCGGTAATATGCATTGCATTACACAATAATAATCCTTCTTTAATTCCACTTTCTTTAAGACATTGCTGAATTTGTGGTGTAATATTAATCAATGCTCTTCTTGTTGGTAAATTAAATACCAATTCTTTTCTGTAGGTTTTCATTGTCTCCTCCTAATTTATTTTTAAATCACTTCTTCTATTTTATAGTTTTCTTTAGTTCCATTGTTTTTAAAATTTTAACAGCCTCTTTTATTTCTTCTAATGGTAGTGCTAAAGATAGTCTTAAATAATTATCCCACTTCTTACCAAAGGCTTTTCCCGGGGTAGCGACTATCCCATGTCTTTCTATTAAATACTTGGAAAATGTTTGAGAGCCTTGTTGGGTTTTACTGATATCAACAAAATAATAGAAAGTGCTTCTTGGTTTAATCCCTGTTAAATATGGGATTGTTTTAATTTGTTTATCTAAGTAATTAACCTTTTTTTGTAGTTGTTTAAGATATGTTGCAAGATGCCCTTTATCGTTTTCATAAATTGCGAGACAGCCTCTTTGAACAAAGGTGTTTGTATTGGTGTTAGTATTTTGATTGAAAAGATTCATCTTCTTAACTAAATCTTTATTTGCCAAAGCATAACCTATTCTAAAACCTGTCATTGCGTAAGCTTTTGAAAAACCATTAATAATTATTAGTTGATCTTTAATTTCTTTAAATCCTGAAAAACTTACAAATGTTTCCCCTTCAAAGATTAGTTGATCATAAATTTCGTCGGCTAAAAGATAAATTTCTTTTTCTTTAATTATTTGAACAAGCTCTTTCACTTCTTGTTTTGTTAAAAGTTGACCCGTAGGATTGTTTGGATAATTTAAAATAAGAAGTTTGGTCTGCTTTGTAATAGCCGCTTTTATTTTGTCGATTGGCAATTTGAAATCTTTCCTTAAGGGAATCTCAATTATTTTACTCTCTACTTCTGCAAGTTTAATCAGTGGTGGATAACTGACATAATAAGGAGAAATAATAATAACTTCATCATCTTTTTCAAGTAAGCTTGCAAGACTCGCAAAAATTGCTGCTTTAGCTCCAGGAAAAACAATTATCTCTTCTTCACTATAGTTAGCATTATAGCGTTTTTTATAATCTTCTTTGATTGCTATTCTCAATTCAATTAAACCTTGGGGTGTAGAATAACCAGTGTAGCCTTCTTTTAAAGCTTTTATTGTTGCCTTAATAATAAATTCTGGCGTTTTAAAATCGGGTTCTCCCACGGCAAATGATATTACTTTTTTTCCTGCTTGTTTTCGCTTTCTTGCAATCTCAGCTAAACTTAAAGTCGGACTTTCTTGAACCTCTTTGGAAAACTTCATAAGCTTGCGCCTCCTATATTATTAATTAAATTATAACACATTTTATTTTTTAATGTTTTGTGTTAAAATAAGACAACTGCAGGAGGTTTTTTATGAAGAAATTTCATCTAACAAAAAGGTATACAATTATCAACTTTGATGCGATAAACTTTTCTAGTCAAGCTCAAATTTTAAGTTCAAAAGAATTTGCCTTAGTCTTAAAAAACTTTCTTAAATCTCTAGAAGCGAAAAAGAGTTTAATTCTGAATGATTTTAATGGTGTTTCTATTACTGATTTAATTGATTTTTTTAAAACACTTTTGGTCTATGATTTAAACGACGCTTTAAACCAAAACAATTCAATCACGACTAACCATGTTAAACCACTATATTTGTTGACGGAAGCTCTTTATGATTATTGGCGGGAAATTGAACGTTTTGGAATTCTCAAAGGATCAAAAAATTATGACCCCAACTTAAAAATACCTGATCTTGTAAGCAATAATGAAAAATTTAATGAAACAATTATTACCCTTTACCGAACAATTAGTCAAAAGCTTTTGCAAGCTAACTTTCATGTTTATCGACAACTCCCTGCTAGAACCAATGCTAATCTACTTTATATTAGACATCGCTTCACTACTAATAAAGAATATGAAAATATTCAAAACATTCCTTTTGTTACAAAAGTACTTACAAATCCACCTTTTATTATCAATTCAAAGAGCAATACTAGAAGTGGTCTTTTTACTGAAATAACTTATAATCCTTTGAAGCAAATTAAAATTAACAAATCACACTATTTCGCTTTCCCAGTGATGGTTGGTCCCCTGCTGGCGTTTGTCTATACTCATCGCGATTTTTTACACCAAGCGATTGCTCTATCAAATCTTTTTGAATTTGCAGATTATAATAGTTTTAAAACTCGTAAGCCTGATTTAATTTATCTTTATGGGATTAAAGAAAATGAATTTGATTTGAAATATTATTTTGATCATTTAAATAAAACTGTGCTTGGGTTTGTAAGTAGACTTGATAAAAATGATTATTTTGGTTATTTAAAGAAAATGCTGCTTACGCTTCACAATGTCTATATGATAAATGAAGGGAAATTGCCTATTCATGGGGCAATGGTTGAAATTACATTAAATGATAACACTCAAAAAAATATTGTCATTATTGGCGATAGCGGAGCTGGTAAAAGCGAAACCCTAGAAGCTTTAAGAGTGGTTGGAAAGAAACAAATAAGAGCGATGAGAGTCGTCTTTGATGATATGGGAATCATGAAGTTTGAAAACAATCAAGTTGTCGCAAACGGAACAGAGATTGGTGCTTTTATTCGTCTTGATGACTTAGATACTGGTTATGCTTATCAAATTATGGACCGAGCATTATTTTTAAACCCTAATCAAATTAATGCTCGCGTTGTCATTCCAATTACTTCTCATGAATTTATTAGCAAAAACCATCCAGTCGATATGGTCTTTTATGCGAACAATTATAGTAAAAATAAGAATGGTATTAAACTCTTTTCAAATTTAGCTGAAGCACTTGAAGTTTTTAAAAAAGGAGTCAGAAAGGCTAAAGGAACTACTAGTGAAGTTGGACTCGTCTCTTCTTATTTTGCTAATCCTTTTGGTCCGGTTCAAGAAAAAGAAAAAACTGAAGAGTTGTTAATAAAATATTTTAAGACACTACAAGAAAACAACGTTTTGTTGGGTGAAATTTATACAAAACTTGCGGTTGATGGCTATCAAACGAAAGGTCCGCAAGAAACCGCTAAACAAATACTCACCTATTTGGAGGAAAAATAAAACTATGAATAATTATTTAACTGAGCTTTACCAAAATCTTAAACAAAGATTTCCCACAGAAAAAGAATATTTAAATGTTGTTTGGGAGTTTTTAGAATCAATCGATTTTTTAATTGCAGACTATCCAGAAATAGTTTCTTTAAATATCGTTGAAAGACTAATTTATCCAGACCGCGTTATCAGTTTTAAAGTTCCTTGGCTAGATGATAACAATCAAGTTAAAGTTAACATCGGTTATCGAGTTCAATTTAATAATTTAATCGGTCCCTATAAAGGTGGAATAAGATTTGACTCTTCGGTCAATGAATCGATTTTAAAGTTTTTAGCTTTTGAACAAACTTTAAAAAATAGTTTAACCGGTCTTCCTTTAGGAGGAGCCAAAGGAGGAGCAGATTTTAATCCAAGAGGTAAAAGTGATTTTGAAATTATGCGCTTTTGTCAAAGTTATATCGCTGAACTCTATAAATATATTGGTCCTGATGTTGATGTTCCAGCAGGAGACCTTGGAGTCGGTAAAAAAGAAGTTGGTTATATGTTTGGAAAGTATAAAAAAATAACCGGCAAGCATCACGATTCGTTTACAAGTAAAGATCCCTCTTCTGGCGGTAGTCTATTAAGATTTGAAGCGACAGGATATGGCTTGGTTTACATAACAGAGGAAACTTTAGAGACTTATTTTAATACCTCTTTAAAAAATAAAAAATTAATTGTTTCTGGAACCGGAAATGTTGGTTACAATGCAGCTTTTAAAGCTCAAGAATTAGGTGCTAATTTAATTGCTGTTTCTAACATTCACGGTGTTATTTATGATGAGAAAGGGATTGATGTCGAATTAATTGGTAAACTTGAACAAAATAAAGAACATCTTAAAAATTATTTAAAAGCTTATCCAAAAGCCCAATATCATTCTAATCCTAAATCGCTGTGGGAAATCAAAGCTGACGTCGCGATGCCTTGTGCAACTCAAAATGAGGTTGAACTGGCTGATGCTAAAAAACTTCATAAGAATAATTTTATGCTCGTTAGTGAAGGCGCCAATAAGCCACTTACAGGCGAAGCCTTAAAGTTTCTTTTAGCAAATAAAATATTAGTTTTACCATCAAATGCAGCTAATGCTGGTGGGGTTGCAACTTCTTCTTTTGAAATGACACAAAATGCTACTTTTGAAATTTGGAGTAAAGAGGAAGTTGATAAGCGATTAAAGGCCACGATGAATAGAATTTTTACTTTAATCCACCAAGAAGCGCTAGCTTTAGGGGAAAAACTTAATTTAACAAAAGCTGCAAACGTTGTTTCCTTTAAAAAATTGCTGAAAGCGATGAAACACCAAGGAATTTAAACACTTGTTAATTATTTTAATGAACTTGACCTTTAATTTTTAGAGGTCAAGTTTTTTATTTTAGGTTGTTTTTTTTGCTGAAATCCTTAAGAGAAAATCAAAAATCCCATTATTTTTACATATTGCCAAAAATTGTAAAAATCTTTTTTTAAGCAGTAAATAGCACAGCAAAGTAATAACCCATTTTTAGAAAAAAACTTTGCAAATTTTCTAGTAGAAATCCCAATGCAAATAGTGTTATAATCGGTATAAAGATTTTGTTATATGACAAAACTTCAGTGTCGGTTTAAGTGCTATCTCTTTGTTGATGGCGCTATTTTATTATCAGAAAAAAGCGGGGAAACAGTTATGTATGTAATTAAAAGAAACGGTAAATTAGAAAAATTTAATAAAGAAAAGATTGTAGGTGCCTTAAAAAAGACCTTTGGTCATCCAACCGATGAAACTTTATTAACTGAAATCGACTCAATTGCCGATTATTTAGAAGAGAAATACAAGAAAAGAAAAATTGAACAAATTCATGTTGAGGATGTCCAGGATGATGTTGAGCTGATGTTGATGAGAAAAGCTCATTACAGCTATGCTAAATCCTTTATCACTTACCGCAATAAAAAAACTGAACAACGAGAAAACCCTTGGGCTGATAATGATGATCGCCAGGATATTATTTTAGAAAAATATTTAATTGAAGGTGAAACAAAAAAAGATTTTATTACGAGAATTGGCTATGGCCATACAAGCTTAGAGAAAATTTTCCGCAATAGAGAAGCGATTTGGGGCGGAAGATTATTGTTTGCGATTGGTAGAGATGGTAATATAACGGGATCTAATTGTTATGTGGCAACAGATCCTGAGGATAGTCTTGAAGATATTTATCGCGCTGATTATGAAATCGCTAAAACTTACTCCTATGGTGGTGGCCAAGGTTTAAATCTTTCTAAATTAAGACCTAAAGGGGCAAAAGTTAATAATACTAGTAATACTACACCAGGAATAATGGTTTTTGCTGAGAAATATTCTCACACCACATTAAACACCCAACAAAAGAATCGCCGTGGAGCTTTGATGCTTGTTTTAAACATTGATCATCCTGATGCGATTGATTTTATTACTGCGAAACTTGATTTAAATAAAATAAACGGCGCAAATATTTCTTTAGCTGTTACTGATGATTTTATGGAAAAGTTTAATGCTGATCAAGATTGGGTAATGAATTTTGATTCGCCACATGAAACAATTAAAAAAATAGTTTCTGCTAAAGATTTAATGAAATTAATCTCTTATTCTGCTCATACAATGGGTGACCCTGGCGTTTTATTTATTGATAAAATTAATAATTATCATCTTTTAAGTGAATATCCTAATGTTTCTTTTTCTGCAACTAATCCTTGTGGGGAACAGCCTTTAATGGCTAATGGTTCTTGCAACTTAGCGAGTATTAATTTAAATGCCTTTGTCGTAAATCCTTTTACCGAAGAAGCTTATTTTAATTATGATAGATTTTCTGAAGTTGTTAAAGAGATGATTTGGCACTTAGATGAAATGCTTACAATCCTTGGTGAGCGTCATCCTTTAGTTGAACAAAGAAAACATGTAAAAGACTGGCGTGAAGTTGGTTTAGGGATTATGGGGCTTGCTGATTTAGCACTCGGTCTATCTAAGGGATATGGCACAGAACCGTTTTTAAAGGAACTTGAAAAGATTATGCGGACAATGGCAAACGCTGCTGCAATCTCTAGTGCTTTAAAAGCCAAATCTCATGGTACCTTCCAAAATTATAACTATGAATATATCAGTTCTTCCAGTTTTTATAAATTTGCTTATGATAAAAAAACTAAAGATTTAATAAAAAAACACGGCTTAAGAAATTCAAGATTATTATCGATTGCTCCAACAGGTTCAATAAGTAATATTATTGGTGTTAGCGGTGGAGTTGAACCATACTTCATGCTCGGTTATCAAAGAACAATCACTTCTATGTTTGAAAGCGACAAAACTGTTTGGGTTTATGAGAAAACTCCTCTTAAGTTGATGAAACATTTAAAAATTGATCATCATGAAAAACTGCCCGAATGGGCGACAATTACTTCCCAAAATATTAGCTTTGACAAACGCGCAGATGTTCAATCATTAATTCAAAAATATGTTGATACAGCAATTAGCTCGACTTTTAATCTTCCGAATGAAACTTCGACAGAAGAAATTGAAAAAATTTATTTAACTTCTTGGCAAAAAGGATTTAAAGGAGTTACAGTCTTTCGAGATAATTGTAAAAAGATTGGCATCTTAACTGGTGGTGGCGAACACTTAGACAAAAATCCCGCAGAAAAACCAAGTGTTAAAGTTTATGAAAAATGGTACGATAAAATAACCCATGAAACAAGAGAATTTGTTACTGTTATTCAAATAAACGAACACTCTTATTCAAAAGTTCAGGAGCTAATCGAATTATGTCCTGAATGTAATTCACCCTTAATAAAAAAAGAAGGTTGTACTTCTTGTAGTAATCTAGATTGCTTTTATGAAAAATGTGCAATATAATTAAGTAGGTAGTTATGAAGATGGAATAACGTGAAATTCGTTAAGGCATCCGGCACCGTTAAACTCGGGTCTTTCTGAATAACTCAATACGAACATAACATTGAAAGGAGATAGATATTATGTCGAAAACAAAAAAGCTCTTGTTAACTAAAATCATTTTAGGAACTCTAACCGCATTAGCGTTTGTGTTAATCGGATTAACTATATTCTTAAATGGAAAAATTAATCAATTAAACAAACAAAACAAAGCCTTAAAAGAACTCAATGAGTCTTATGAAGGCTTTTTAGACGAACTTGGTGTCGATAATTACGAGCATTTTGTGTTTTTAACTTACATCGACCTTGATGGTAACGAAACAATCTATTTTGTCGACAAAAGACTAGAATTATCAATCTATGAGTTTCTGCTAACAAAAGATTTCTCAGTTGACGATTTTGCTTCTTATGATGGCACCAATTACTATTTTGCAAATGCGATGACAGATGTTTTAGGTCTCGACGAGTCTTACTATGATGATTACGGTTGGCTCGAGGTGGGATTACAAGCCATTGTTATTGATGGCGACTATACTGTCATTAAATCAAAATACCCTGATCTATCATGAAGACGAAAGAGTTAGCCTTAACGTCGCTATTTATTGCGCTGTTAATTGCCCAAAACTACATCTTATTTAATTTTCCGTTAACTCTTACTTATGCGATTTTGTATTTTCTAGCTAAAAAGTTAGAATCTAAAAATCTTCCTTTTTTAGCTGTGCTTGCTTTTGTCATTATAAAAAATATTATAACCCCAGCACTGCCAACAACAATTATTGCAGATTTAATTGGTTTGAGCCTTTTCATTTTAATTTGTAAAATTCCAAGTAAATGGCTTAATTATGTAACAATCCCTTTTGTAATTGTCTTTCATGTCCTTTTAATGGATTTTTCAACTGCTATTTTAGTCGCCAATCCACTTAAAGTTTTTTTAGCTAATATTGGTTATGGCTTTATCGCCTATATCTATGCACCTCTATCAATAATCATTATCGTTTTAATTGATGGCATTGAAGTATTAACTAACTATGAAATTAATGAAACAAGATAAAAATTAAAAATTGCGTCTTAAAGTTTTATTTAGAGCCTTATTATTGTACGCTTTTTAGCGAATAATAAGGTTTTTTTTCTGATTTGTAGCACTTAACTTAAATTTGTTTGTCTAACCTCAAATTAAGCTTTTTTGCGTGTTTATAACCTTCTTGATATTCCTCGTAACTCAATCTTCTATTTAAATCCTTATCAGAAAAGGCTTGATATGCTGGATAATATTGATCCATTAGATTAAGGTAGACATCAACTGAAAGTTCATTTTTAATAAAGTTTAAGATATTTTTCGTGTCGGCTAAAGCTCCCGGCAACATTAAATGTCTAATGAGAAGGCCTCGATAAGCAATATTTTTTGCATCAACCATTAAACCACCAACTTGATAATCCATTTCTTTTATCGCCATTTTTACTATTTCTGGATAATCTTTAACCTTTGAATATTTTAAACTAAGGTTTGAGTCTAAGTATTTAAAGTCGGGCATATAAATATCAATAACTCCAGCTAAAAGTTTTAAAGTAGCTAGACTTTCATAACCACCACAATTATAAACAAGTGGTAAACTAAAACCTTTTTTCACTGCGATATAAAGTGCCCTTAAAATATTAGGAACAAAATGAGTCGGAGTTACTAAATTAACATTGTGACAGCGATAACGCTTTTGAAGAGCAAGCATCATTTCAGCAAGGCTTTCATCAGAGACTTCTCTTCCTCTTCCATAATGACTTAAATCATAATTTTGACAAAAGATACATCTTAGATTACAAAAAGAGAAAAAAATAGTTCCTGAGCCGTTAGTGCCGACCAAAACTCTTTCTTCGCCAAAATGAGGTCCGTAACTTGCGACAATCGCTTGGGTTTTCGCTTTACAAAAGCCTACTTCTTCTTTTCTATTAACATAACAATTATGAGGGCAAATAACACAATTTTGATAAATTTTTTCCGCTTCTTCAACTCGCTTTAAAAGTTCTCCACTTTTAAATAAGTCTAAGTATTGAGGCTTATAAATCATCTTTTTTCTTCTCCTTCTAATAATATCTTACCATGGAGCCTTGAAAGTAAAAAAAATGAAAGTTTGAGCTTTCATTTTTTTAAATTGCTAATCTAATATTTTTTTGTTTGTTTTATGTTCTTTTTTTAGTGTGAGCAAAGAAAATCATTAAGCCTGCTGCGAAATATAAACCGTAAGTATCAGCCATCATAATTAATTCTTTTTCTGCAGGTAGATAAACTCCATTTTTTATTGAGGTTCCATAAATCAAAGCTAGTGGTGCTAAAGCGAAAAAAATTAAAAGAATTTTACCGAACAATGAGCGGGTGCCGCCAAATAACGCTAAGATGAAAAACAAAACGCCGAACACACCCATCGACAAAATTGCCGAAACCCAAAGAGTAGTATCAAGACCGATTGTTTGAATAGTATCTAAAATGCTTGAGCTTTCTAAAGTTTCATAGATTGATACTAATTGATCCAAATTAAGAAAAACTGTTTCTGCGATAACTATTAAAAGTGGAACCATTGCAAATCGCGCAGACTTTTTGCCTCCCACCATAATAAACAAGGCAGTTAAGGCTTTAAGTCCTAAAACTGCATATACGATAACCGTATTAGCAATCTCTGGTAGCGCTTCATGATAAACAACCTCTAAATCATATTGATAATAGACCCTAAGTGCTACTACTCCTACCATTGCCACTGCGATTATTCCAGAAATCAATTTACCTAACGCTCTCATAATTACATTTCTCCCTTGTATATATGATATTTATAGTATACACTTTTATAGCAATAATTTCTACCAAATTTTAATTACTTAACTTTTAATCTCTACTTCTAATGCTTTTTTGCGTTTTTCGGATTTACCTATTATTAAAGTTATTAGGTAAGCTAACAATAAAAAGCTTAAAACACCTAAAGAATCGATTAAAACATCTAAAGCAGCTGAGCCTCTTTCGGGTGTGAAATATTGAATGATTTCATCAATTAATGCGACAATAAAACCGTGTCTAAAGGTTTTAATATACAGCTCATGATCTTGCCAAAAGCCTTTATAAAACATAAACCAAGCAAACCCTAAAGCGAAAAATTCACTAAAATGAGCTAGCTTTCTAACAACAAGCGAAACTGTTTCTCTTTCAATAGAGAAATTCATCTTTATTAAAAAATTATAAACTGGTGTTGTAAAAAAGCCACTCTGAGCGCTTGAAACAGATCCAGTTAAGAGGGATTGACTAAAAATAAATAAATTGATTGTAAGAGCTATTATTAGCCAGATGATTTGTCTTTTTTTCATTTTATCACTTACTTATTATTATACTTAATTTAGGACTAAACTTAAATAGTTTGTTATTTGATAGAGATAACTAGGTTTTGTTCCATCATAAACTAATGTAATATGGATTCTGTCGTGTAAATATTTTAAATTTATTTTATAATCTGTTTGTTCGATTGTTGTAAAAAGCTTTTCACCACTAATACTTAAAGATGCTTGCGGATTTAAAATTAAAGTAATTGTTGTTTTAGTTTTATCAATTTTTTCGACACCAATTTTACTAGCTAGTTTATAAAAAAGTTTCTCATACATGTATTCTTTTAATTCTTTAGTCACTACACCAAAGCGGTCTTCCAGTTCAACCACTAAATTATTAGCATCGCTTAAATTGTTAATTTCAGCAATTCTTTTATGAATTTCAAGTCTGACCTCATCATCTGAAATAAATCTTTTATCAATATGTCTTTTCGATAAAATAACTTGATCATCAACAACTTCTTCTTTTATAATTCCTTTTTGTTCAGCAACAACTTCTTCTAATAGCTTTAAATACATCTCGAGACCAACAGATTCAATGAAGCCTGATTGTTCTTGACCCAAAAGATCACCTGCGCCCCTAATTGATAAGTCTCGCATCGCAATTTTAAACCCACTCCCTAACTCTTGAAAATCTTTAATCGTCTTTAGTCTTTTTTCTGCTTCAGGAGTTAAAATTTTATTTTTATCATACATTAAATAAGCATAAGCAATTTTATCGCTTCTGCCGACTCTACCTCTAATTTGATAAAGTTGCGCAAGTCCTAAACGATCTGCATGATGAATAATTAAAGTGTTAGTATTTGGAATATCAATTCCGGTTTCAATAATTGTTGTAGCGACTAAAACATCAAACTCTTTATCAATAAAAGCACTGATCACATTTTCAAGTTTTTGTCGATTCATTTTACCGTGCGCATAAGTTATTTTTGCCTCTGGAACAAGACTTTTTAGTTGCCTGACAACTAACTCCATATCATCAACTCTATTATAAAGATAAAAGACTTGTCCCCCCCTTGCAAGCTCTCTTTGAATTGCTTCTTTAATAATTGTTGGATGGCGCTCTATAATATGAGTTTGAATTGGATAACGGTTCAGTGGTGGGGTATCAATCATTGATAAATCTTTAATTCCCACAAGTGACATTTGCAGAGTTCGCGGGATTGGAGTTGCTGATAAAGATAAAGCATCAATACTAACTTTTAACTCTTTAATTTTTTCTTTATGGCGAACACCAAAACGCTGTTCTTCATCAATAATAAGTAAGCCTAAATCTTTAAACTTAACATCATCAGAAAGAAGTCGCTGAGTTCCTACTACAACATCAACAAACCCTTTTTCTAATTTAGTCAAGACCTCTTTTTGTTCACGAGCACTTACATAACGCGATAATAATTTAACACTTACCCCAAATGGATTAAAGCGTTCTTTAAATAAATAATAATGTTGTCTTGCAAGAACTGTGGTTGGTACTAAATAGACAACTTGCTTGCCGCTATAAACAGCTTTGAATGCTGCTCTTAATGCAACTTCAGTTTTCCCATAACCAACATCACCACAAATAAGTCTATCCATCGGCTTGTTGCTTTCCATATCTTTTTCAACATCTTTAATTGCAGCGAGTTGATCTGGTGTTTCTAAATATGCAAAATTACTACTAAACTCATCATGCATTGCTTCATTTGGTAAGTATGAAAAACCTTTAGCCTCTTGTCTTTTCGCATAGAGCTCTAAGAGACGGTCAGACAAATCAGTTAATTTTTTCTTAACTCGTTTTTTAGTTTTTCGCCACTGATTACTTCCTAATTTATTTAATGTTGGAACATAACCTTCACTTGAAGAATACTTTAAAATTAAATCGACTTGATCAACTGGAACATATAAATAATCTGTCCCTTGATAACCGAGATGAATATAGTCTCTTTTAACACCGCTTAACGCCATTGTTTTAATTCCTTTATATTGACCAATTCCATAATCATAGTGAACAACAAAATCCCCAACCTTCAGTTGGTCTACATCGCTAATTTTAACTGTTTCAGCTAAAACACTTTTATAGTGGAGATGTTTTTTATACCCTCTATAATCATAAATATCTTTTTCATGAATAAAGTTTATTCCTTCATAATAAAGATTAAAGCTCGCTAAATTTGCTGGATATAGTAAATTGATAAAACCTTTTTTTATTTGTTTAGGATTGACAACATATTCAAGATCAAGAACTTCTAAACTGTCAATCAATTTTAAATACCTAAATTCATTAAAGATGCTAATAACGTTTGTTTCTTTGGTTGTTTTTAAGCTATTAATAAAAACATGATCATTGCCGTTATAACTTATTACGTCTCTTGCGGAAACTGGTGTTGTAATGCTGTTTTCAAGTTTTCCAAAAAGTTCAATTTCATGATGTTCATAATTCAACAATTCCTCAATCCGATGATAAAAGGAAACTCCTTTAATAATTTTGTTATTGCTAATAAAATCATACTCAGCTAAATCTTTAAGCATCCGCTCTTGGTTGATTAACATCTTTGAAGGCTCATAAAAATAAAGCTTTACATTTTCTGCAAAATCAAAAATTGAATTGTTTTCTAAACTGAAAAATCCAATAAAATGACTTTTGTTTTCTAATTCCTTTTTTTCATACAGTTCATCAATTTTAAAATTCAAGACTTCTTTTTCCGCTGTTGAATAATCAAATTCGGTTAAATGGTTTTCCATTATGGCAACCACTTCTTCTTTTTTTTCATCTGAATAAAAAAGCTCATTAAGTGGTAAAATAATCACTTCGCTTGCCTCGCCAATTGATCTTTGTGTATTGGGATCAAAGATTTTAATTTTATCGATTTCAATATCGAAAAAATCAACTCTAAATGGTTTTTCAAAACCAATCGGATAAATATCTAAAATCGATCCACGTAAACTAAACTCGCCTGTTTTTAAAACTGTATATTCTCTTTTATAGCCAATCTCAACTAATTTTTTGCTTAAATAATCAAGCTCTATTCTTGTCTCTTTTTTGAGCTTAATAATTCCTTGAAGCCATGCTGTTTTATCTAAAGTTTTATACATTACCGCAGCTTGATTAGTAATTATTAATTTTTTCTTATTTTCTAAAAGCTTCCCAATTGTATAAATTCTTTCAGTTTTAAAAGCGGTACTTGAGAGTGCTAAAAGTGAAGTTAAAAACTCATCCGCAGGATAAAAAAGAACATCTTCGGGATTAATTAAATTGCCAATTTGATCATAAAATTTTTGAGCAAGTGAAATGTTTGGCAAGACTAAAAAGATAGTTTTCTCTCCTTTTACAAAATCTAAGGCTACTAAATTTTGGACAAAACCCTCATTGAGATCGGTAAGTTTTAAACCACTATCTTTGTTTATTATCTTAGAAAATGTCTTCAGTTGTTGGATTATTTCTAGCTCTTTTGACATTTATTTCTCCTTTTAAGCGACAAAACCCGGACAAACTAAAGTTTGCCTGGGAAGTTATTTTCTTTTATGAGATGCTTAATTATATTGATTCATTATTTGCTCAAAGTTTTTACCAATAATAAAAAACCTTATTGCTTCACTAATGTTTTCTAAAGCGACATTTAAAAGTTCCTTTTCTTTTTGAGAAAATCTCGCGAGAACATAATCAATTATATCATCGCCTTTCGAAATTCCGATTCTAATTCGCTTAAAATCTTCAGATTTAAAATGTTTAATAATACTTTTAATTCCTTTGTGCCCGCCACTACTACCTGATTTTCTAAGTCTTATGTGGCCAAGTTCAATATCGACATCATCATAGATTACTAAGACTTCATTTAATGGTATTTTAAAGTAATTAATAACCTTAATAACACTATTGCCTGATAAATTCATATATGTTAGTGGTTTAAGAAATAACACTTTTTCACCTAAAAATGAAAGCTCACCAACAAAGCCTTCAAATTTAGATTCATATTTAAATTTAATATTATATTTTTGACTAAAGTTATCAAGTGCTAAAAACCCTGCATTGTGTCTTGTATTTTCATACTTTTCGCCTGGGTTTCCTAAACCTACTATTAATTTCATGATTTATTTCCGATAAAAGAATTGTTCAAAAACTTGACTTATCGGTTCATCTTTAATAATGTTTAAAACTGTTTGTCCTAAAAGTTGGCCGATTGAAAGAACGACAAACTTTTTAGAATCTTTTATTTTCTCATGATAAATTGTGTTGGTTACGACAATCTTACTAATTTTTGAAGCTTCTAGTTTTTCCATCGCACCGCGAGAGAAAACTGCATGTGTTGCTGCTGCTAATACTTTTTTTGCCCCTCGTTTTAAAAGTGCTTCTGCACCGGCAATAAGGGTTCCACCAGTATCAATAATATCATCAAATAAAATACAAGTTTTATCTGTTACATCACCGATTACATTAATTACTTCAGCTTGATTTGGGGCCGGTCTTCTTTTATCGATTATCGCAATCGGAACATCAAACAACCTCGCAAAAGATCTCGCTCTTGTTACTCCTCCATGGTCAGGTGAAACAACAATTAAATCATCTAAATAGCGCTTATTAAAATAACTTGCCAAAAGTGGTGCTGCAGGAAAATTATCAATGGGGATATCAAAAAAGCCTTGAACTTGAGCGGCGTGTAAGTCAATACAGATTACTCTATTGGCGCCCGCCGTTTGAATTAAATCAGCAACTAATTTAGCCGTTATTGGTTGTCTACTTTTCGCTTTTCTATCTTGCCGAGAATAGCCAAAATAAGGCATTAAAATCGTTACAGATGTCGCACTAGCTCGCTTAAGTGCATCAATCATAATTAAAAGTTCCAT
>LSQX01065062.1_pt1 | contig 16905 bp, 9 predicted proteins | sample 654561 | NCBI WGS metagenome assembly LSQX01 (sample SAMN04489861, study PRJNA283612) | anaerobic digester metagenome | isolation source: 4 biogas reactors fed with cattle manure at either 37C or 55C with and... | place: Denmark: Kongens Lyngby | collected 2014
CCGGGGGCGGGATGCCACATGACAAACAGACAGCGGCGGAGGGGCACCCGTCTCCCCGCTACGCCACCCCGATCGACCGCAGGTAGCCCATGCACTCCACCACCACGGCGTGGCGGCCGTCCACGTCGAGATCGCGCATGACCGGCCCCTCAAGCTCCAGCGTCAGCGGGCCATCGAAGCCAGCATCCGCAAGCGTGCCGAAGATGCGCTCGAACTGCACCACGCCCTGCCCCAGCGGCGGGAACTGCGCGGACTTGAAGCCCCCGTCGGTGTCCTTGAGATGGACGCTCGCGACGTAATCCACCACGCTCTCAAGCTCATCGGCGCTGTCGAGGCCTTCGTTGTAGTAGAAGATGTTCGCGGTGTCGAAGTTCACGCGGAGGCCGGGGTGATCGACCGCGTTCATCGTGCGGAGCATCCCCTCCGCGTTCTCGCAGTAGGGCGGGTGCGTCTCCAGCGAGATGACGACGCTTCGGCGCGCCGCCTCTTCGGCCATCTCGCGCAGCATCCCCGCCGCCCGATCGTGATCGTCCTCGCCCGAGGCGCTGGTGAAGAAGATCGGAATGCCGAGTTCCTGCATGACGTCGAGGGTGGAGATGTAGCTCTCCACGGACGCGTCATCGTTGAGCTTGAGGCCGCCCGCGACGGTCATCGGCTCCACGCCACCGGCGCGGGCTGCCGCAACGATCTTGCGTAACTCATCCGGCGGTTTCACGCTTACTTCGAGGCCGTGGATGCCCGCGTCCGGCAGCAGACGCACGGCATCCTCCCAGCCACGGTACACCGGTTCACGGCAGGAGAACTTGCTGAAGGACATCGCTCATCTCTCCCGAGAACTGCAGCCTTGTGCGACCGGAGCAGGTCAGCCGCCATCAGCGTTTTGTGCGACTAAGCGTCATCTCGTGGGCAAGCTGCTCGAGCATCGCCGCGGTCGCAAGCTGTGCATTCACCTGCGCGAACATCAGCACCTGGTCCACTGTCTCGATCTTCTCCGCCGCCTGCTTGAGCATGCTCTTCGCCTGCTCGGTGTGAAAGTCGTAATGCTTCTTCATCTTCGGCTCTCCTCCGGGTGCTTCACAGTCGCCGTCAGCAACGGATAGATTGACCGGCGTACGCGCGGATACCTTGTTCAGCTACCGGTAAGATTGCCGATGGATTTGCGCAGATCGGCGGCGTGACGGTCAATCGCCGCCCAGGGGTCGCCGCGTCGGGCGAGGCGTTCGGGGATGTTGCGGAGATTCCAGCGCTGCGGGCCGAAGTCCGGATCGTCAAGCTCCTCCCAGTCCACGGGAGTTGCCACCGGAGCGCCCTGCAGTGAGCGCACCGAATACGGCGCCACCGCTGTCTGCGAGCGGCTGTTACGCCAGGGGTCGATCAGCAGCCGGCCCTTGCGCTTCGCTTTGCGATGCTCGGTGGTGAGCACCTCCGGCTGATGCTGCGCCACCACCTGCGCCAGGGCCTGCGAGAAGCCCGCAACCTGCTCTACCTCCACCTCGGGCTTCAGCGGCGTGACCACGTGCAGGCCGCGCGAGCCGGTGGTCATCACGAAAGCCGACAGGCCGATCTCCTCCAGCAGCGTCCGGATCGTTCGCGCGGTCTCGATCACCACGGAGAACTCTCCTTCCTCGGCTGGATCGAGGTCGAGGATCATGCGGTCGGGGTAGAAAAGCCGCTCGCGGCGACTCGTCCAGATGTGCAGCACCGGCACGAGGTTCGCGAGGTAGGCCAGCACCTCCGGGCTGTCGGCCACGGGGTAGGAGATCGAGTCCCCACCACTGCCGGACTCGACCACCACACGCGGGATCCACTCAGGGAAGTACTCCGGCGCGTCCTTCTGATAGAAGCTCTCGCCATCGGGGCCGTCGGGAAAGCGCATCATTGACAGCGGCCGGCCCTCGATCAGCGGCAGCATCACCGGCGCCACGCGGCGGTAGTAATCCACGAACTCGGCCTTGGTCATGTCCGGATCGGCAAAGAGCACCTTGTCCGGGTTGGAGACCTTGATCTCGCGCTGGAGCGCTACCGGTGCAAGCGGCTCCGGCTCAGGCTTCTCCGGCTTCTCACAGACCACGTCCCGCGGGTTGATGTCATCGCGCAGGCCGAGGAAGCGCGGGTGGCGCAGCGTGCCCGCGTCCGTCCATTCGGCGTAGCCGACCTCGCCCACCAGCCGCGGTTCGAGGAAGTGCGCGTCCTTCGGCAAGTCCTCACCCTCAGCGTAGGGTGAGGCATCGCGCGCGAGGTCATCAAAGAGCGCGCGGATCTCGCGAAGCTGCTTGTCGCTGAAGCCCGTGCCTACCTTGCCGGCGTAGCGGAAGACGCCATCCTCATAGTAGCCCAGCAGCAGCGAGCCGAAGCCGCTGCGCGAGCCACCAGGGTCCGTCCAGCCGCCAATCACGAACTCCTGCCCGCGTACGCACTTGAACTTCAGCCACGAGCGCGTGCGCCCCTCGATGTACTTGCCCTCCGCCTCCTTCGCGATCAGGCCCTCCCAACCCGCCTCGCAGGCCTCCTCGTAGAACGCCTCGCCCTCCTCCCGACGGTGATCGCTGGGGAAGAGCGGATCGCGCAGGCGGAACGCGGTGGTGATGAGCTGCTTGCGGTGTATGAGTCCCACGCGCGTCGTGTCATAGCCCTGCAGGTGCAGCAGGTCGAAGATGTGAAAGCGCACTCTCACGCCGCTGCGCCGGGCCTTCGCCTCGCTCTTGACGTGCATGCGCCGCTGTAGCAGCGAGAAGCTCTCGCGGCCCTTATCATCAACCGCGATGATCTCGCCGTCGAGGATGAAGTCGTCACGCTCAAGCGCCGCGACGGCCTCCACCAGCTCCGGGTAGGCGACGTTGATGCTGTTGCGGTTGCGCGACATCAGCCGCACTTTGTCACCGCGACGGAACACGAGGCAGCGTTCGCCGTCGAACTTCTGCTCGTAGATCCAGTCCGGGCGGGAGAAGCGCTGATCGGTGAGGGTGGCGAGCATCGGGTTGATCCACTCGGGCTGCTCCGCGGGGATGAGGTTGGCCCGTTCATCAGGCGGCAGGCCGCCAAAGAGTTCGTCCGGTCCTGAGCCGGCGCTCTCGGCAAGCTGGTCAATCGTGCGCCCGGAGATCACCGACTCGGGCCGCTCGGCGGTGATGTCACGCTCCGGGTCGGCGTCAGGACCTTTCATCTTGAAGAAGAGCCACTGATCGTCATCGCCATCGCGGCCGGTGCGGATGAAAGCCCAGTCGCCCTCGAGCTTTTCTCCATGGAAGCGGACGGCCAGGTGCCCCTCATCGAGGCCGTTCTCAGCGGGGCCCTTGCCCTCGTGTGCGCGCTCCCACGTGCCGCGATCCCACACGATCACCGGCCCCGCGCCGTAGTTGCCCTCGGGTATGACGCCCTCGAAGTCGGCGTAGCTGAGCGGGTGGTCCTCGGTGCGGATGGCGAGGCGCTTCACGTCGGGGTCGTAGCTTGGGCCCTTCGGCACCGCCCATGAGACCAGCACGCCGCCGATCTCCAGCCGCACATCGTAGTGCATCCGCGTGGCATCATGCTGCTGAATGACGAAGCGCGGCTCTCCCGGGGAGGGTTGGCCGCCCTCCGCGGGCTCAGGGCTGCCTGCGAAGTCGCGCTTTTCGCGGTAGGTCTTCAGGCTGTCGCTGGGTGGTGTCACGATGGTTTACAGGAGCGACTATGCTTTCTGCATCTGCTCAAGCGACTTCTTCAGCGCGTCCACCAGGTTCTCGGTCTCGACCTCTTCGGCTTTGCGCTCGGGCACGATGTACTCCTTGCCCTCGGCCTTCGCCTCCAGCAGTTCGCGCACTCTCTGCTGGTACTCGTCCTGGAAGTCCTCCGCACGAAAGTCCTGCGTCATGGCGTCAATTAGCTGCACCGCAACCTTCAGTTCACCCTTATTGACCTCAACGTCCTCGATGCCGATCGCGAGGTCCTCGGTGGGCCGAATCTCCTCCGCGAAGCGCATTAGCACCAGGCAGAGCATGCCGCGCAGGGGCCGGAGGGCGGTGAGGTGCTCGCGCCCGTGCATGACGAACTTCGCGATCCCGACCTTTCCCGCCTCTTCCATCGCCTGCATCAGCAGCTTGTAGGGCTTGCGGGCACCCTCGTCGGGCGTGATGTAGTAGGGCTTGTCCCAGTAGATAGGGTCTATGTCGGCGATACTCACGAACTCGGTGATCTCGATCGTCTCGCTGCGCTCGGGCTCGAGGTCGTCAAGCTCCTCGTCATGGACGATCAGCCACTCGCCGGTATCAAGTTCATAGCCCTTGACGATCTCGTCGCTCGCGACCTCTTCGCCCTCGTCATTCTCTTTCTTGTAGCGGATCCGCTGCCCGGTGCTCTCCTGCAGCATGTTGAAGCTGACCCGGTTGTCCTGGACTGCCGTGACCAGCCGCACCGGGACATGCACCAACCCGAAAGATATTGCGCCCGTCCAGATCGCTCTCGGCATCGCGGCACCTCCGCTTGGAGTTGTCCCGATCAGGCCTTCAACATGGGCGCGTATCTTCCTGCCGCCTGCTCCGTCACTCCTCCCCCGCAAGCGCCTGCAGAGCCGCGCGCCGCGCGAGGTTCCGCGCGACTGGATCGGCGGCGTTGCCAATCGTGCGGAAGCGGTATATCTCGCTGGTGGACCAGTCGATCGCCAGCGGCGCCTCGCCATCCTCCTCGGACATGATCCGCCCGAGGGCATCATCGCCGCGTTCGCGCTGAAGCTGGGCAAGCAGCAGCGCGTCATGCCAGCCATCTCGGTAGCCGCAGTAGGCCGGAGAGATGGTGATCTCCCCCGTCTCCTGGTCAAGCCAGATGATCCGTTCGGTCTCGTTCCAGTGGTAAAACGCCCAGAGGGCGTATCCATCGAAGTCATGGTAGAGCGCGAGCAGCGGGTAGATCCAGCCGCCGTGATAGGGCCTGCGGTAGGGGTGCGAGCCGCCGCCGTAGGTCCACAGCACGTCGCTGTCGTCTATCTCCACCAGCGGCTCACCATCCGGGGAGGGGCGGCGGACGGTGATCTTCAGCGTGTAGGTGTGCTCAGCGGGGAGGCCTTCACTCGGCGAGATGTAGAGCACATCATGCAGCGCCCCGCCGGTGATGACCGTCCCGCGCTGGTCATTCCCCCACGGGCTGCCGCCCTTCTTCTGCATCGGCTCGCCATCCTCCAGCATCTCGAAGCTCTCAACCTGCTCCGGCGATACCTCAACCGGGTTGCCCTCACCGAACACGCGTATGCTCCAGGTGTCCTTCGCGCCGCCATTGCGATACTGCACCCAGTCGTTCGGTAGTTCGTGCGTTTCCTCGATGACCTCGTAGCGCGTGGTCAGCAGGTCAACGAAGGTGTCCTTGGAGCCGAAGCCGAGTTGCCACTGGTCGCACCACGGGTCCATTGCGTTGATATGCTCGGCGGTGCGCGCGATCATCCCCGTCACGGTCGTGAACGGTCGCCAGCCGGCCTCCCGCACCAGCTTCGCCGTCTCGATGTAGCTTGGAATGTCCTCCGGCGAGATCTCGTCACTGACCTTGCCGAAGAAGCCGGTGAAGCCGCGCTCCTCCAACTCCCGCCGCATCTCACTCCAGAACCAGACGATGATGCGCTCCGCTTCAGGCGAGCCGCCCGCGACACGATCCGCTCCGCAGAGCGGCGCGAGTAGCTGCCAGCCGATCTTGGGATGATCCGCGGACATCACCTGGCCCTGCACCTCCAGCACCCCGTACTCCCGGCACAGCTCAAACCACGGGTCGAAGTATGAAAAGTCGAGTTCCGGCATATTGCCAATCTGCAGGCGCTCCGGTTCATTCGCGGCGACGTCCCGCAGTAGCTCCCCCGTTTCCGCGATCCGGAGGTTCTTGATGATCTGTGGCCAGTTCGCCGCCCAGTCGAAGACGTCGCCACCGAGATCGGTGAACGCCGCCAGGATCGCCTCGAGATTGCGCAGGTTCTGCTCCGTCACCTCTTCGCCCGACCAGACCGTGAAGCCGCCGGAGTATCCCCGCACATGGAAGGGGCGCTCGACATCCACCTTCACCGGCCACACGCGCAGGCGCAGCGGAATCTCCACCTCCGCCTCGCCCACCTGCAGCGTAAGTTCAGCTTCATGCGCCCCCGCCGCGAGTTCACTGCTGTCCACCCGCAGCCACAGACTCTCGCGCGAGCCTGAGGTGATCCTCAGCGCCTCCCCCGGAATCGGCAGGAGTTCACGCCGGATCTCGCTGGGGACTTCGAGGAAGGGCGTCACAGCCTCGGAGACCTCGTCAGGCACGGTGACCGAGACCGGCGCTGAAAGGTTGCCGAGACTGTTCAGCGTGACCTCAACGTAACGCGTTTCCTCCAGCGGCAAGTCAAGCTCCAGCGGCTCGGGCAGACGCTGGCGGTGATCTCCATCGCCCGTGGACAGCCAGAAGCCGCGCTCGCGCTCTGCATCGGTAACGCCGAAGCGCGTCGCCTCATCTACCCAGCCCTCCACCGCGGCCAAACGCGGGCCGCGCAGGTCGGCCGCGTGCTCCTCGGCCAGTGCCGCCCAGTCGGGCGCGGTCGTCTCTCCCTCCACGGTGACCAGCGCCGCCTCGGCGGTAATCTCCTGCCCCGGCGCCAGCGGCTCGTAAATCCACTCGAAGGTCGGATGCTCGCGGCTCCCGCGCCACAGGTAGAAGCGATCCACACCCGGTGCATGGACCATCACGCCGTCGCCGGTCTGCTCGTCCCACAGCGCCATGACGTTCGGCTCTGTCGCCTGGAAGTAACCCGCGGCGTCCGGTGCGCCATCCGCGGGCTCCTCGGCGCTGATCCAGTAGCGATGCGCGTCCGTCTGCGGCTGCGTGCCGGGGAGGAGGAAGTTGCGGATCCACAGCGTGCGCTCCGCCTGCGTCCCGTTGCTGAGCGTCCACGTGATCCGCAGAGTTGGGGACCCGGCAGAAAGCGAGATGTGCTTGACCAGACTGAGGCCAGAACGGTCGCTTGCCTCGAAACGCAGGATACCGACGTCAGGTCCGGTGCGCGTGATGGCGCCGTCATAGCGCTGGGCGGTGAAGACCGCGCGGTCGTCGAGAGCGCCGCCATCCTCTTGCGCCCCATTCCACAGCGCGACCACCTCGCGGCCGGAGGGCTTGAGCGTCCATGAGCGGACGCGCGCCCCTCCTGCGGCGTCCACCTCCACGCGCATCTGCTCGTTCTCAAGGATGTAAATGTCCCGCTCCTGGCCGGTCGTGACCTCAGCCAATGCGGGCGCGGCGATGACTGCGAGCGTTGCGACGAGGACTGCGCAGAGCCGTAGCATGAGATGCCTCCCGAATACTCTCACCGTCACGTGAACCTGTAGCACGCCACGCTCGTTCGCCACCGATCGGCCACGACCCTCTTCTGCAGGTGCCGGCAGAGCGCACGTGGAAGGGCGATGAACCGCTCACTGTCGTCTGGGGAGGCGATCTGTGATGTCAATGTCCCACGCGATGAAGACTGCAGCCACCGTCTCATTGGCGCTGGCACTGACCGCCACGCTCTGCTTTGCCACCGAAGACCTCGTGATTGATGACTTCGAGTATCCCTCCGCCGAGGCCGCACAGGCGGTCTGGCTTCCCTCTGAACGTTCTCAGCCCGCCGGTATACTCGAACGCGATGGTGGCACCGCGCTGAGGCTCAACGCGGACTTCACGGGTGATCTGAGCCGCGCGGTCTACGACCGGAGCGTGGATCTCGACCTGAGCCGCTGGGGGCGCCTCAGCCTCGACGTCTACGTGGATCAGCCGGGCCTCTTCCGCGGCATGACGATCTACTTCCGCTCCGGCGGAGGCTGGTACGGCGCCTCCGTGCCGATGGGCCGGCAGGGCTGGAACAGTGTGAACCTGACGCGCTCGTCCTTCCGCACCGAGGACAGCCCCGGTCCGTGGAGCGAGATCGACACCATCCGCCTCTCGGCATGGCGAGGCTCCGATGAGACCGGCTTCTGCGCGGTTGACAACCTGATGGCGCACCGCGAGCCGTACGCTCTGGTCATCGGCAGCCACACCATGAACAAGGGCGGCGCCGAGGCGAAGGGCGTTCAATCGGTGGCCGATACCGTCAGCAATCTCCTCGCCGAAGCCGGTATCCTCACTTCCACCATCGGCGACGAGGATGTCGAGGCCGGATTTCTCTCCGACTACGAGTTCGCAGTCTTCCCGTATAACCCCGACATGACCGAAGAGGAAGTTGCCGCGATACGGGAGTACGTCGCCGGCGGCGGCCGCCTCATGGCCTTCTACCAGCTTCGGTCGGACCTTGGCGATCTGCTCGGCGCCCGCAGTGTCGGCTGGCAGCGGCAGGAGTACGCCGGGCAGTTCAGCGAGATCCGCTTCGAGGGCGCTGATGAGTTCGAGGGCATACCGGGCAGCGTGCAGCAGAACTCGTGGAACCTGACTGTCGCCGAGCCAACCGAGGCTGGCCGTGTCATCGCGTGGTGGCATGATGCAGACGGTGAGAACACGAACGTCCCCGCCTTCATCGCCTCGGATGCGGGGCTGTGGATGTCGCACATCCTGACCGACTCGGACCGGAGCGGAAAGCAGCGGATGCTGGTCTCGATGCTGGGGCGCTATCTGCCGGAGATCTGGCCGCAGGCGGCGCAGCGGGCGCTGGAGCCGCCACGGCAGATCGGCCTCATCGGCGATCCGGACGACGCCGTCCGCTGGATCGAGGCGCATGCCTCAGACGCGCCGGACGCGGCAGGTGTCGCGGCGGCGCTGGTTGAGCACCGGCGGATGCTGGCCGATGCGCGCGAGGCGCTCGGCGCAGAGGAGTATGCCCGCGCCACCGACACCGCCTCCGCCGCATGGGATCGCCTGCGTGACGCCTACCTCATGGCGCAGAAGAGCCGCGACGCCGAGTTCCGTGGATGGTGGAACCACTCCGGGACGGGAGCCTTCGACACGTGGGAGGAGTCGATGCAGAACCTCGAGACGAACGGCTTCAATGCTGCCGTCCCGAACATGCTCTGGGGTGGCGCGGCACTTTATAGGAGCGAGTACCTCCCGGCGCACCCGGTCCTGGCAGAACGTGGGGATCAGATCGCAGAGTGCGTCGAGGCCGCGAAGCGCCACGGGATCGAGGTGCATGTCTGGAAGGTCAACTGGAACCTCGCCAGCAGGGCGCCGGAGGAGTTCGTGCAGCAGCTTCGCGATGAGGGGCGCCTGCAACTATCTTTCGGTGGCGTGGAACTCCTCTGGCTCTGCCCGTCAGATCCGCGCAATCTAGAACTCGAACTGAACACGATGGTCGAGGTGGCGCGCAACTATGACGTGGATGGCGTCCATTTTGACTACATCCGCTACCCCGGCGCGCAGGGCTGTTTCTGCGAGGGCTGCCATGAGCGCTTCGAGCAAGACACCGGACTGACCGTCGAAAACTGGCCGGCGGACCTGCGCACTGATGCGCTGAAGGACGCCTGGACGCAGTGGCGCTGCGACAATATCTCGCGGCTGGTGGAGGCAACTGCCCGCGAAGTGCGCGCAATCAAGCCCCACTGCAAGATCTCCGCGGCAGTCTTCGGTCAGTACCCCGAGTGCCGGGTGAGCGTCGGCCAGGACTGGGTCTACTGGATCGAGCAGGGCTGGCTGGACTTCGCCTGCCCCATGAACTACCTGCCCGAGGATGCCGCGTTCGCCACCACAGTGGCGCGACAGATGGAGCAGGTGGCGGGACGGGTGCCGCTCTACCCGGGCATCGGCGCCTGGAAGCTCTCCACTGCCGACCGAGTGGCGGGGCAGGTGCAGATCGCACGGGAACTCGGCGCGGACGGCTTCACTATCTTCGACTACAACATCGGTCTCGCGCAGAACCTCGCCCCCGCGCTGGGCCGCTCGCTGCTGGCGGAAGAGGCGCTGCTGCCGCACAACGCGCCTCATTTCGAGTTCGACCTCGGTGGTGAGCTTACGCGGGAGCAGACCTTCGGCCTGCACGTGCAGCCTGGCGCGACGGTGACCGCGACAGTCGCTCGGGCGGCTGATGTTGAGGGGCGGCGCTTCGGGAAGGAACTGGCGGAGATAGTCCTGCAGGATGCCTCAGGGCGCGTTCTGCAGCGGCTTGGCGCTGCACCTCAGCTCGGCGATGACCCGGTGGAGGTGACCGTCACGCTGCCGGGCGAGGGTCTATTCAGGCTGGCGGTGGTCGGCGAATATGATGACGGTGACACGGGGGTGCAGCAGTTTGTCACGCGCGGCATTCCGATCATTGCTGGGACACTATCTGCCGATATCGCGCATATTCTTTAGGGTATCTGCGACTTCTTTAATAGTCGGTATCAGTAGAAAATAAATATTGAAGTCCATGCAGGACGGTCGATCGGTGCTGTGGAAGAAGCCGCGGAGCGGACCCTCCTAGCGGAGGTATACCTGGCAGAGAGAGAGTGGTTCAGATGAACCGGCGTGTGGCTGGTGTTTGCTTTGTGGCGCTCCTGGCGACGCTGCTGGTATTTGCAGGCTGTGGGGGCGGCGGTGATGACAATGGCAACGGCAATGGGGAGCCGGATGATTGGACGCTGCCTGAGGCAATGGCGCTGCCCAATCCCGGCGATGCTGACGTAGGCGGGGCGGACTATCAGCAGTGGCTGGCAAACTGGGATGACGAGTCGAACCTGCCGAGCAACGCTGCTGAACTTCAGCAGGAGCTGGATCGCTGGGCCGCTGCAGTGGAAGCCGATCCCAACGATGCCGCTGCGCAGATGGGCCTGTCCATGGTGATCCTCGCCATGTCCGGCCAGAACGGTGCGCAGGATCTTGGCTATAACCTCTTCGAGGAGCTTGACCTGCAGGAGATCGCATCGCTGCATGCCGATGGCGATCTTAGCCCGGAGGCAATAGCGGGGGACGCGCTCAACACCGCCTGCCTTGGTGCACTGCCCAAGCTTCCCGGCGTTGGGACTATGCAGCCTGCGCAGGTTACCTCCGAGGACCTCGTAGACTGGCAGCAGGCTGTGCGGACTCATCTGCTACCGGCGGTGCAGGACGTGCTTGAGCGGATGCGAGGCATCGCGGGCACGGCCGAGACCGACGTGGCACTCGTTAGCTATGTGGATGAGGACACGGTCACACACTCACTCTACGCGGCGGACTTCAGCGCTATCGTCGCGCTGATGGACCTCCTCCATGCGCCGCTGCTCCAGATCGCGGCCCTGAATCCCGACTACGGCACCCACGAGTGGGACCGCACGGTTCCGGAGATGGACGTGAATGGTGACGGTGTGCTGACGGTGGCTGAGTACCTGCCGCCCGCGCCGTTCCTGAACATAGACGCGGCGCTCTGGCAGCAGGCAGGCACCGCTATGCGCGATGCGGTGAACCACCTCATACAGGCGATAGACGACATGCCCGCCCCCGGCTCCAACAGCATTCTGGCGGGATCGGCCGGCGATGAGGACCTCAGCGACTTGCGCGAGACGCTCGTTGAGCTTGGCGAGATGCTCGCCGGCGAGGTCACGGTGTCGATCGAGATGAGTGACTGGGAAGAGCCCGCGCCCGCCGAATGGGTCAACCCGGTGGTTGAGAACCTGCGGTTCAACATGCGGGAGATCTGGGACAACCCGGCGGGGAGCCTCCGCGCGCTGCTGCCGCCGCTGTATGTCGCGCCACTCTGGGCGGAGTACGCTACATCCGCCAATGTACCGGGCGGGACACTGTCGCTTGACTTCGACAGCTTCAACCCGGATACAGGTCGATTGTTCCTCGGCGTAGACCCGTTCACCGGGGGAATGTATGAGGTGCCGGTGACTATCGGTGCCGGCGCGCATACGGTGGCATTCGACCCGGCGGATGATCCCGCGTTGGCGAACGACGTCAACCTGGTATTCGACCCGCTCTGGGACTCGTATACCGGCACGGTGGACGGTCTTCCGGTCGAAGCCGACCTTGCTGCCTCCGAATCGATCGAGTACACGGTCGTCTTCCGCTGGGATCAGTTGCCCGACCGGACCTTCTCGGGCGTCTTCCCCGATACCGCCACTGCGGAGGACATCTTCTTCAGCATCAGGGATCGCTACCTGATCACCTACGGCGATACCATCCGCATCGACCTGCAACCGATGAACATGGCGTCCTTCGGTCTGTAGCAGATACCACCGTCACGGGTAGCAGCAATCCGCGGGAGGGGCTTTCCGACAGGCCCCTCCCGCCGTCATACCGATGAGGTGCCACTGTGAAGATCCTCTTCGTGATTGCCGCAGCCATCATGCTCGCCGCACCCACATTCGCCATCAGCCCCTACGACCTCTTCTTTCGCAGCGAGACCGACGCAATGCTCATGGGCGGCGGTGATGTCCCAGATGAGATCACCGGTCGCCCCGACTTGCGCCACCCCACGAGCCTCCTCCACGCCGAGCGGCCGATGGTTCGTCTCGACCTCTGCTCGCAGACACCCGTCGAGCTTGTGCGCGAGGGCGAGGCAGTCGGGCGCTGGCGCAGCGACATCGCCACTCTCAGTGCAGTGATGCCGCTGCAGGATGGCCGCTGGAGCGCCGGCCTTTATGCGACCACCATCGACGACTCCGTCTGGTACGAAAGCGGCGATCAGGAATGGCGCCTCGATCTCGACGAGCAGCGCTGGGGCGTTGGGGTTGCATATCAAGTCGATCCAACGTGGAGAGCCGGGATCTCCTGCACAAGCGGCGAACTCACCGGCAGTGCCGGGGGCGCGGCACTTGCAGAGATGCTCAGCCTCACCCCGGGCGATGAACGCTGGCCCGGCATTAACTCTGACTCGACCAACCTCACCCTCGGCGCGTCGGGAACGTCCGGCCCGTGGCAGTTCGGCGCACAGCACAACTGGTCGGAGCCGGATGCGACCCTCTCGGTGCGGCGCGATGTATACGACTACGCGGCCCCGATGCAGTTGAGCGGACATGGCAGCGAGACGTGGGTGAGCTACCATCAGGGACGCGACCGCTGGTGGGCATCGTGGCGCGAGAGCTGCTCATCAGGCGAGGGCACGATAATGCTGGGCGTCGCCGGCCGAGGTGACACCAGCGCGGACCTGCACGACCGCTCGGTGGCCATCGGCTGGCGGCATGAGGCTGACGGGCAACTCACACAGTTGCAGATTGACCGCCGCGACAGCAGCTTCGCCACCTACGATCAGGGCTATGCCGGGGTGCTGCCCGGGCTGACCAGTGACATCTACACACTCCGCGCCGGGGCGAGCAGCCGCATCAACTCCCTCCGCATCGCTCACCAGCGGCATCTCTGGCGCAGCATATCAGTGGCCGCCGCGGCGTCAGCGCACTATGCGGATGTAGAGGCAGATCTGCACATCAGGCGCGTTCCCGGTTTCGCCACACCACCTATCACGAATTCCGAGGTGGCGCTTGACGGCGGCCGGGTGAAGCTGTGGGCGCTGACGCTGGGGATCATTCACGAGGACGAGCGCCTGCGCGCGTCCCTGAGTGGCACGGCGGGGATTGCTGAGACCAATGAGGCCTTCGACAGCACCATCGAGGGCGGAGATGGCGACGGCGGAGGCGGCAGCCTGAAGGTCCGTCCGCTCTTCACTGCCGCACTGGAGTGGACATTCTGACCCTGATCTGCGGGGGCCATTTCGGCGAATCTCGGGTCTTCCACTGGTGACGCCACGAGAGCGGGGCGCTATGATACGCAACAGCCGGGCAGTAATGCTCGGCCTGCGTTTCCCGCGTTCCCAATCGCGGAAAGGCGCCCGGAGTCCCCACCTCCGGGCGCTGATCGTCCCGCTACTCCTCAGCCCAGATGCGCACCTCGCCGATTGTCATCGTGGACCCGCCCTTGGTCACCACCAGCTTCACGAAGCGCCCCGCGGCATCAAAGTCGATCTGATACTGCCCCTGGGCACCCGGCGTCGCGGCAGGTGCGTCGGCAATCTCCGCCACCTGCACGAAGCTACCCTCCTCGCCGGTCTCGCTAACCAGCACCTGTGCTGAGGCGATACGCCGCGTATCGTCGTCCTGCGAACCGGCGAAGAGGTCGAGGCGCGTCAACTTCCACTCGCGCTGCAGATCGAAGGTGATCTCCGTGGTGTGCGGGCTCCACTGCCACAGGTTCACGTACTGTGCGCGATAGAACCAGCTTCCGTCCACGAGGTCGCCGCCGATGCGGTTCTCAGTCTGCGGGCCCTCGGTGGCGTCCTCGCCTCTGAACCACACGCGCCCCTCCGTCACCCCGCTCTGCTCGTTCCACTCGTGCGTCGGAAAGACCGAGTAGGTGTACCAGCCACCGGTATCCACGTTGCGGAAACGCGGGCCCGCGTTGCCGGTCACGCATACCGGCAGCGGCCCCTCCAGTGCATCGAGCACCTCCCGCTGCGCCCGCTCGAGCGTCACCAGCAGGTCCATCATCGCTCGCAGCAGCTTCGCCCGCTCTGCTTCCGCCAACTCGCGGTTCGACTGATCGGCCAACACGGTCTCGATCGCGCTGTCAACAACCGCCTGCGCTGCATCGGCAGCCGCATTATGCCCCGCCGCCCGCGCCTCAACGATCAGGCCGTCAATCATCTGCAGATAGCGGTAGTCCTCCGCGCCCTCGCGCGAGGCCTCCCAGCGCACGCTGGTGATCGGGCCGTCAGCACCTTCGTAGTAGACCGCGTAGTCGGAGGTGCGGCCGTCGGAATCGTCCCAACCGTCGCCATCCATGCTGTCATACGCCCAGTAACCGTAGGCGGTCATGCCAAGCTGCCGCACCTGCCACCACGGCGAGCGGTAGCCGGAGTAGGGGTTGCTCAGCCGGCTCAGGACGCGATAGCTCCACATCCGATCGCCGGTCTGGCGCATAAAGGCGATCTCATCGTCATCGAGGCCGCTCAGGTTCGGGCACCAGATGTCTATCTCGTCGCCCATCACCTCAAGCTGCTCGACAGTCGTGCGGCTGAAGGGGTTGGCGAAGACAAGCATCTCCGGGTCGGCCTCATGCAGCGCCTCGGCGAAGTTACGCACCAGCCGCGCCTGCTCATCGGTGGAGGGTTCATCGCGCGGATACCACGCGAAGCGGTCGCGCTCGATGCCGAGTTCGGCGAGATGATCGCGCAGCGCGATCACCCACTGCCCCAGCGCCCGCCGATGCTCCGCGCTCCACGGCTCGAGCTCCGTGTCGAGGTCCTCATACCAGTGCAGCGAGAGCGCCAGCAGATAGAAGCCGTCCGGCAGCATCGCGATCCGCGCGTCCATCGCGCTGGTATCCAGCGGCGCGGTCAGGTTGCCCTCCGCATCCACCGTAGGCCACGGAATATCATTGTGCTGGATGAGATACACGTTGCAGTAGTGCTCAGCGAGGTCCGCCGCGGCTTTCTCCTCCCAACCGCGCTCCCTCGCGCGCGTCAGGTAGGCCCATGTGTTGAGCCACGGCGGCCCGTCCTTCGTCATCTGCGCGGGATTGACTTCGATGCTCAGACGCACATTGCGACGCTGCTCGCCCACCAGCGGCAGCAGATCAACGCCCGCGAGATAGCGTCCCGGCTCAAGATCGCGCGCGTGGATGGTCAACCACAGGACCGCGTTCTGCCCACCCGGCACCACCAGCCGCGAGGCAGGCCCGAGTTCCGGCAGGGCGTCACGCACCATCCCGCCCGTGCGCGTCTTCATCCCGATCGCTTCGCGCAACTCGATCCGACCATCAACCGGCAGCTCCTCGTCGGCGTCCCAGCGCAGCAGGTCCGTTGCACTCACATGATAGGCCAGCGACGCCTCCCCCGGGTTCGCGATTGCGATCGCTACCGTCTCATACTCGTCCTGCAGCAGCCGCACCGTGACCTGCTCGACCTCGCTCACCTCGCGCCCGGGAAGCTCCGTATGCGCGGGCAGCCTCCACGGGTTCACCTGCCAGACGATCGCCTCGCGACTGGCAAGCGCGATCCGTTCGGCCTCAGCACGCAGCGCCGCCAGTTCATCACGAGCGACCGCCCATGTCGCGCCATCCACCTGATCGGCGAGTTGCCTCCGAAGCTCCGCAAGCCGCACCTCAAGCTCCGCCGCGGCGGCGGCATCGGCCTCTCGCGCCGACGCCAATGCCGCCTCTGCCGCCGCGAATCGCTGCTCGGCAAGCGGCGCGATGCTGAAGAAGATCACCTCGCCGAAGCGCGCGGCGTTGTGAAAGGGGCCGAGCGTGGGCGACCAGCAACTGAGTTCATCCCGCCCCTTCTGCTGGCGGCACATGTTCAGCCCAATCACCTGACCCGCCTCGACTTCGGCAAGCCCGATCTCCGCGAGCGGGATGGCCATCTCCAGCGTCCAGCGGTCATCGCCGCGGCCGGTCGCCACCTCCCAGCGCGGGTTCCAGTCCTGCGCGCCGCCGGTGGCGATCGCCTCGTACTGCGAGCCCGCCGCACTGGTAACGAGGTGGAAGTACTGCTCCTGCGCGAGGTCGGGCCGGATGAACAGCTCGATGGCATCCTGGCGGAAGATCGCGGATGAGTCGCGCTCGGTGGGCTCTGCCGCGAGCTGCTCCATCGCGCTCTCATGCAGCGCGCACCCGATGAAGAGCGTCTCACCGTCAGAGCAGATGAACGCCTCCGTCTGCTCTACTGCCGGAATGCTGGCGTCGTGGCGCATGAACGGATCCAGCGCCTCCGCATGCCGCCACGCATCGTCATCGAGTCGCCCGTCGAGCGTGGGCGCATCGCCGACCTGCGGGCAGAGCGCGACGGGGATGGGGGCGGCGTGGAGTGTAAGTGATGTACATACGATGAGCAGCGCAACAGGATAGATGCGCATGATCGAGGCCTCCGGATCGGACTGATCCCTCAGTAAGTCATGAACTGCCGGAGGAGTTTGCCCGGGTCGCTGCCAAAGACCTTCCGCGTCATCGATGCGAGAAAGATCGGCTTCGTGCGTTTCGGGGGCCGGGGTGGAACCTCAGGTATCCGCTCGCTGCGCTCACGCACACCTGACCCTCGCTGCGCGAGGGCGGCCCCTCCTTACGGCCTTCGCGTCGTTG
>LSQX01062798.1_pt1 | contig 16904 bp, 16 predicted proteins | sample 654561 | NCBI WGS metagenome assembly LSQX01 (sample SAMN04489861, study PRJNA283612) | anaerobic digester metagenome | isolation source: 4 biogas reactors fed with cattle manure at either 37C or 55C with and... | place: Denmark: Kongens Lyngby | collected 2014
GGAGTTCGGGTTCCGGGCGAAGACGGGCTTTGAGGATGGGTTGAGGACGACGATTGAGTGGTACAGGAACGAGAGAGTATGAAGATCTCCATCATCGGCTGCGGGTATGTCGGGTGCGTGACCGGGGTATGCTTTGCCGACTTGGGCCACGATGTGGTCCTCGTCGATGTCGACCCGGCAAAGGTTCGGGCGATCACTGCAGGGCAGTCTCCGATCTACGAACCCGGACTTGAAGACCTGATCCGGAAGAACCGTGACCGGATCAGCGCGACCACGGACCTTCGAGTTGCTGTTGGATCGACCGACATCACCTTCGTCGCGGTCGGGACGCCCTCACGGGAAGACGGGGCGATCGATCTATCCTACATCCTTACCGCGTGCGAAGAGATAGGGCAGGCCCTCAAGGAAAAGGAGGCTTTCCACACGGTCATCATCAAAAGCACGGTCTTTCCCGGGACGACGAAAGAGATGGCCGGCCCGGTTCTTGAGAGGGCCTCCGGGAAGATGGCCGGGAGAGACTTCGGCCTTGGCTCAAACCCAGAGTTCCTGCGTGAAGGAAGCGCTGTCCGGGACTGCCTCTCCCCGGACCGCATCGTCATCGGGGCCGATGATCCCAGGACTGCCGGGATCCTTGGCGACCTCTATGCGCCGGTCGGGGCCGCGGTGCTTGTAACCCCCGTCACGACGGCAGAGATGATAAAATACACGAGCAACGCCGTCCTCGCGGCGAAGATCAGCCTTGCCAACGAGATAGGAAACCTCTGCAAACGGCTTGGCGTGGACTCACGTGAGGTCTTTACGGTGGTAGGGATGGACGGCCGGGTAAGCCCGGCATTCTTTAGGACGGGGATAGGGTTTGGGGGGTCCTGCTTCCCGAAGGATGTCAGGGCCCTCGTCGCCGGCGCAAGAGCGCACGGCGAAGACCTGAAGATCCTCAGGGCGGTCCTTGAGGTCAACGAGGAGCAGCCCAAAAAACTCCTTTCTCTCCTCCAGCGGCATATCCCCGATCTGCAGGGGAAGACGATTGGGGTTCTTGGGCTTGCGTTCAAGCCCGATACCGACGACGTCCGGGAGAGCCGGGCCATCCCGGTCGTTGCAGATCTTCTCGCTGCAGGGGCCCGGGTGGTCGCCTACGACCCGGCGGCGATGGAGAACTTCCGCCGTGTCTTCCCGCAGGTCACGTATGCGCCTGCCCCGGATGAGGTGCTCGGGGCCGATGCCGTGCTCATTCTCACTGAGTGGGGGGAGTTTGAGAGGCTCGATTATACGGGGAAACTTGTGATCGACGGGAGGAGGATTGAGAACGCCAGAATTGGCTCAATCTATGAGGGGGTCTGCTGGTAATGGCCGTTAAGAAAGCTGTTATCCCGGCAGCAGGCCTCGGCACCAGGTTCCTCCCTGTCACAAAGTCAATGCCTAAGGAGATGCTCCCCATCATCGATGTGCCCGCAATCCATTATGTCGTCAAAGAGGCCTTGGACTCGGGGATCGATGATATTATTATCATCACCGGCCGGAGCAAGCGCGCCATCGAGGATTATTTTGACGATTCGCCCGAGCTTGAGATGCACCTTGCGAAGAAGAACAATCTCGATCTTCTCAGCATGGTACAGGAGATCTCATCCCTCGTTGATATCCATTACATCCGGCAGAAGGAGCCGCTTGGGCTTGGTGATGCGGTGCTCCGGGCTGAGAAGCATATCTGTGACGAACCGTTTGCGGTCCTGCTCGGGGATGATATCGTCAGGAACAGCACTCCCTGTACAAGACAGTTGATTGATATCTACAATCGGTATCGGTGTTCGGTCCTTGCAGTCGAGGATGTACCAGAGGAGATGGTCAGCAGTTACGGGATTATCAAAGGGAAGATCCTGGAGGACTCGCTCTATCTTCTGGAGGATATCATTGAGAAGCCAAAAGTCGAGGATGCGCCATCAACGATGGGTGCCATCGGTAGGTACGTTTTTACTCCGGAGATCTTCGATTGCCTCAAGAAAACATCAAGCGGTGTTGGTGGTGAGATCCAGTTGACCGATGGCATCCGACGCTTAAACGAACAGCAGAATATCTATGCCTACAAATTTGTGGGCAGGCGGTATGATACCGGGGATCGGATGGGATACATCGAGGCAATCATCGATTTTGCACTTGACCAAGGCGACCTCCGGGATGATCTGATAGCGTATATGAGGCAGGTGGTTGTGAGGTGACGACGGAAGTTATAGTACCCGTTGCCTTGTACCGTCAGATAAGTTTAGCTCATGTTAGGCAGACGTAGAAAGATCCAACATAAATGGGCGTGGAAACAGGAAAAATGATAAAGACTATAAAAATTTATGTCAAGGGCAATGCTACTCTCTTGCCTTTAGCAAATAAGATTATTGAAATAAGTGGATTTATTCGCACAATTCTGGCGCAAAAAATAAAAGGAATAATCAATATTTTTACACTCTCTAAGCGCATTGCACCACTTGATCACTGTGAGGTCCGGAAATATATTTTTGATAGAAAACTTTTTGAAGATTTTGTGGAAATTTACTCTCCACATGAAATATACCGAGGTAAACCACAATGTATCGACGATAAAATCCATTGGAGAGTTGAATTGGAATACCACAAAACAAGCCCTGCTGTTTTTGTGGTAAAGTTACATAATGGTCGCCTCTTTGGTAATTCAGGGACTGTGATAACTGAAGATAATGTTGTTTTAGAGGATATTTCAAGAAGATTGAGTGGTCGCACAGAAGATATTGATGTTTTCAAGAAAATTCTCCTTCCCCAACCAAAAATACTTACAGAGACAGTTGGTGTCATTTCCACTTCAGACGGTGGAGGTTTTTTCCATTGGATGTTTGATGTCTTGCCAAGAATCGCTATAATTAATCAGAGCCCATGGCATGTAGACAAGATTGTTGTTAATAGTATTAATTCAAAATTTCAGGAGGAGACCTTAAGAATTTTAGGGATTCTCGATAAAATAATCATCCCAAGTAAAAATGAACATCTTCAGGCGAGCGAACTAGTTGTCCCTTCGCTTCCGGGAAACTCGGGCAATATGCCACAATGGGTATGTGACTTTTTGAGGAGATCCTTCCTTCCAGGATCTGGTGGTATTGTTGATGGAAAAAAGAAGAGATTGTACATCTCGAGAGCTAAAGCGAGCAATGGTCGAAAAGTCTTGAATGAATCGGAGGTAATGGATCTATTAGCGCCACTTGGCTTTGAAATGATCAGTCCTGAGGATCTCTCTTTTCAAGAGCAGGTATGCTACTTCTCTCAGGCTGAAGTGGTTATAGCTCCCCACGGGGCAGGCTTATCGAATCTTGTTTTCTGTGATGAAAAAACCAAAGTGCTGGAGTTTTTCTCTCCAGATTATGTGAACGCTTGTTACTATGCGTTGGCTAATATGGTTGGTCTTGAGTATTACTATTTAATCGGTGAAGGGATACGCCCCCCTGAGCATTGCGATCTTGAGATTGTAGGGAAGAACATCACTGTTAATATAGTCTCGTTACAAAAATTACTGTGTATGATGAGGTTGTTACCTGCAAACTGGTGCATGGTCAATTAAATTATTGAAATTTAGTGGTTTATATCTTTATCATTGAACTGGGGTTAGTGGATCGATGGGAAAAAGTATCCTTGTAACCGGTGGGGCCGGTTTTATCGGGTCTCATCTCTGTGAAACATTACTGCATCAGGGACATGAAGTGCTTTGCGTCGATAACTTCTTCACAGGTAGCCGTCGAAATGTGGCACATCTGCTGGATAACAACAATTTTGAGATCCTGCGTCATGATATTACCTTCCCGCTATACGTCGAAGTGGACGAGATCTACAATCTTGCCTGTCCTGCAAGCCCGGTACATTACCAGTTCAACCCGGCACAGACGACCAAAACCTCGGTATTAGGGGCGATCAACATGTTGGGACTGGCGAAACGGCTGCGGATTCCAATTCTCCAGGCCTCAACGAGCGAGGTATATGGCGACCCAACCGTTCACCCTCAACCTGAAACCTACTGGGGCAATGTCAACCCCATCGGACCGCGCGCATGCTATGATGAAGGGAAACGGTGTGCAGAAACGCTGTTTTTTGACTACCACCGCCAGCACGGATTGGATATCAAGGTAATCCGTATCTTCAACACCTACGGTCCCAGGATGCATCCAAATGACGGTCGTGTTGTCAGCAATTTCATTGTTCAGGCACTTAGAAACGAGGACATCACGGTCTACGGCGACGGATCGCAGACCCGCAGTTTTTGTTACGTGGATGACCTCGTTGACGGGATTGTGCGGATGATGAAGACGGAAAAAGGGTTCACAGGGCCTGTAAATCTGGGGAATCCTGGTGAATTTACCATCCTGGAACTGGCAGGGATGGTCGTCGCCATGACCGGGTCGAAGAGCCGGATTGTGTTTAAACCGCTTCCAGAGGATGATCCAAAGCAGAGAAAACCGGTCATAGATTTAGCTGAAGAGAAGTTGAGCTGGAAGCCAAAGATTAAACTGCAGGATGGACTCAAGAGGACAATAGCCTATTTTGAGAGGATATTGCAGAATGAATGAATCTGATACGGTTAACCCCCCAGTCCCTTTGAGGACTCCAGTGCTATTTCTGGTCTTCAATAGACTCGATACCACCAAACAGGTTTTTGAAGCGATTCGCCGGGCTAAACCTCTAAGATTATATGTGGCTGCAGATGGTTCCAGAGCAGATCGCCCGGGTGAGGATGAAAAAGTCCGGACTGTTCGGGAATATGTACTCCGTTCCATCGACTGGGATTGCGAAGTAAAAACGCTTTTTCGGGACGAAAACCTTGGATGTAAACAGGCAGTGAGTTCTGCAATCGACTGGTTCTTTTCCCATGTTGAAGAGGGGATCATTCTTGAGGACGACTGTGTACCCGATCAGAGTTTCTTCCCATTCTGCCAGGAACTTCTTGAACGCTACCGCGATGATAAACGGATTATGATGATCTCGGGAACGAATTATTTATTCAATAAAATTGAGGTAAAAGAAAGTTATTATTTTTCAAGATATTATCCAATTTGGGGATGGGCAACCTGGAAAAGGGCATGGTCGCGCTACGATATCAACATGTCAGAATGGCCCAGAGTTTGTTTAGAAAGGTATTTAAATCAAGCTTATTGCCACGATAAAATAGTCGATCTTCTTCAAAAAATGTTTGAAGAGACTCATTCTAATCAGATTGACACATGGGACATTCAGTGGTTTTTCACATGTGTTATCAACTATAGTTTGGCGATTTGTCCAAAATATAACCTGATATCGAATATTGGGATCACAGGATCTCACGCCGATAAGACCAGCCGATTCCACGTTATGCCGGTCAAGACAATTGACATATCCCAAATGGTTCATCCAACTAATGTGATACCAAATGTAACTCTTGATAAAGTATGCTTTGATGAAATAACCAAGAAGAAACCTATTTATATAAAAATCATGGGAAAATTGGGGTTGAGGTAGATATGGGGTCATATTTCGCTTCGTTGCAGGAATGGGCGTACATAAGGTTCAAAATACTACGGCCGGATCCCAAAAAGTATTCCACAATTGTCGGAGTCGGTTCAGTAGTTCCCGTTCAGATCGAGGGGTACTTCCTTGCGTTAAATAAATATGTTGAGGAAGGTGCAGAAGTTTTGGATGTTGGCTTTGGATTGGGTTACGGTCTTAACATTTTAGCGATCAAGGCAAAAGAAGCCAGCGGTGTGGATGTTGATAAGAAGGTGTATGATTACTGTCGAGGTACCATTGTCGGGAGAAATCCAAGACTCGTTTCGCTTGGGATTTATGATGGTTACAACCTACCATTTTCAGATGAATCCTTTGATGTGGTCACGTGTGTTGATGTCATCGAGCATGTCGAGGATTTCAATCGGCTGATTAAAGAAATGTTGCGAGTGTCGAGAAAGGGAGTCTTTTTGAGCACTCCAAACAGGCGACCGGAATATACAAACAGAGATGGGACGCCCAAAAACTACTGGCACTTGCGAGAATGGAGTTTTGAGGAATTTGATGAAATAATAAGAAAATTCGGCCAAGTCGAATGGAATTTTATTAATGGTGCATATGAAGGTCCATTCACAATATCCGCTGATCTATCAGACAATACATTAGCCTTATCACCATTTATTTTTAAACAACGGATAATCTGAGGTAAGAGTATGAATGGAAGTCATATTATTCAGAAAGTGGATAACGACAGATGGCAGCAGGCACAGGAATTCGAATTAAAGTTTGCCCGGCAAACAATTGAATCAGAATCATACACAGATATCGGACACCCCATAAAAATTGATCACTTAGTACTTGAGCAAACATTCACAGGAAAATACCGCAAAGCATTTGAAAAAAACTCTGCCTCGGGATGAAGGAAGGAATCCAAAAACACATTACGTGACATATCTGGGGATATTACAGAAATGCACCTACTAGACATGGCTATAGGCGCCCTAAAATCTGATGTGATTGCAACATATAAACGGCTATTACATCTGGATATAGTCACATTGACCCCTGACACCAAGAGTGACAAGAATGTTTTATTGTCATATATAACCCATCCATTTAGGGTTGCACAGCAGAGTCTAGATTTTAATTCTCATACCAATGTGTGGGAATGCCAGCAGATCGCAAAAACCTGGGTGAAACACGGATATAACGTGGACATAATAGACTGGTACAATAAATCATTCCTTCCCAAAAAAGAATATTCTATTTTCATAGATATCCATTCAAATATGGAACGTCTCGCCCCGATCTTAGGAGAAAACTGTAAGAAAATATTGCATATTACGGGAGCACATTGGCAATTCCAGAATCGCGCTGAGATGGAACGACTGTCAGATTTAAAATCAAGAAGGGGAATAAAGTTAAAACCACGACGTCAGGTGCCTCCGAGTCTCGGAATTGAGTATGCCGATTGCGCGACAATCCTGGGAAATGAATTTACTCAAGGGACATTTGCGTACTCCGGTAAACCCCTTTACCCAATACCTCTCTCGACAACAGTCCAGTTCCCATATTATGAAAAAAATTTCGACGAAATAAAGAAAAATTTTCTCTGGTTCGGCAGTTCAGGGATGGTCCACAAGGGTCTAGATATCGTACTAGAGGCCTTCAGCGAACTGCCTGACTACCATCTGACAGTCTGTGGTCCTGTGAATCGGGAGACTGATTTTAGCAAAGCCTATTTTAAAGAATTGTATCGATCTCGAAATATTAGAACATTAGGGTTTATTGATGTAAGAAGTGAGCAGTTTTTGGATGTTATTATGAATACAAATGCGCTCATATATCCATCATGCTCAGAAGGGCAAGCAGGAAGCGTAATTACATGTTTGCACGCAGGGTTGATTCCCATAGTAAGTTACGAATCTGGAGTAGATGTCGATGACTTTGGAATTATTCTACAAAAAAGCAGCGTTAATGAGGTTATAGAATTGATTAAAACATTATCTCAGAAGCCGAACAAAGAGCTACGAAGAATGTCAAAAAGTGCATGGCTGTACGCACAAACTCACCACACACGAGAAAAATTTGCAGAGTGCTATAATACGTTTGTGAACAACATATTATCTAAATAGGGCAGAAACTATGAAATTACTCTATGACCACCAAGTATTCACTTTTCAAAACTACGGCGGCATCTCACGGTACTTCTGTGAGTTGATGGATCAGTTTTCCCGGGATCCAGACATTGAACAAACTCTCGCTCTGCGGTATTCACGTAACGAAAACCTTTGCAACCGCCATTCTTTATATAAACACTGGTCAAGCAGAAGTGAGATCTTATGTGACACACAAACATTCCCTGTCATCCGGGGAATTACGCACTTCGATGTATTAAACCGCCTGCGCACTAATCAAAGAGAATCAATACGTTTGTTGAAGAAACAGGATTTTGATCTGTTCCATCCGACATATTATGACCCGTATTTCTTGCAGTACCTTCAGCAAAAACCATTCATACTAACTGTTTATGATATGATCCACGAGTTATATCCCGATTACTCCCCCCCCAATGATCCCACAAAAACGCGAAAAAAGACATTGATTGAACAGGCTGAAGCGGTCATTGCGATATCTAAGAACACGAAAAACGATATAATTAAATTTACAAATGTCGATCCAGATCGTATCTCTGTGGTCTATCTTGGAAATCCCTTTGAATATCTAAATCGACTATCGCGGGCCAAAAGCAATATTGAGCATCTGATACTTGAAAAACCTTATATCTTATTTGTAGGAAATCGAACTGATTATAAAAATTTTATATTTTTCATTAAATCTGTAGCAAAACTGCTAAGGAAAGATGAGAACTTGCGTGTCTACTGTGCGGGGGGAGGCCCATTCACTCAACCCGAACTGAAAATACTCAATGAATTGAATATTTTTTCAAAAGTACGATTTATTAGAACAAACGATCTCATTATGAAGCATTTATATGAAAACGCAGATGCGTTTGTATTTCCCTCTCTCTACGAAGGTTTTGGACTTCCCATCCTGGAGGCATTTTCCTGTGGTTGTCCTGCGCTATTAAGTAACTCCAGTTCCCTTTCCGAGGTCGGGGCTGATGCAGCCTGCTATTTCGATCCAAACGATCCGGAATCACTTATTCAGAGTATAGAAACCGTTCTTTCCGACGATCATTACAGGGAGACACTTATCAGGAAAGGATTCGAGCGATTAAAACTATTTTCCTGGGAAAATACGGTTCAGGGCACAAAAAAGGTCTATGATAATTTATTAAACCAGTATGTATAGATTTTTTCAAGACTTTGCTCGATAGAATGGGTGGGTTCCCACCCCGTTTCACGGTGAAGTTTTTCATAACTCCCGATAAGTATCGGATTGTCTATCGGGCGGAGAAGATCCGTTTTCTGCTCTATTTCTATTGATATCTGTGTTAACCTGGACAGGCAATCTACCATATCCTGAATTGAATGCCCTCTACCACTGCATACGTTGTAAACTTCGCCAGGTACCCCTTTTTCTAATATTGCATCGTACGCCAAAACTACGTCATCTATATCCACGAAATCACGGATAATTGATCCCGCCCCAATTTTTATTATCGGTTTTTTATGATTGACTGCAATATCGGCGAATTGCCTGGCAATAGAACTTACCACAAATTGATCCCTTTGTCCCGGCCCAATATGGTTGAAAGAGCGTGTACAACAAATATTGAGGTGGTAGCCTCTTACGTAGATTCGAGATAAGTATTCTTCAGAGACTTTTGCGATCGCATATGGGTTTGCAGGGTTAACCTGCCGTTCTTCGGTAAGCGGGAGATCACTTATGTTAACGATACCGTATTCTTCCGAAGAACCGATGGATAATATCTTAGAGTCTAACTCCTGAATTCTCACCGCTTCAATAATATTGAGGAATGCATTGGTATTATTGAGAAACGATCTGGGAGGATCTTGCCAACTTTGAGCGACAGAGCTGAACGATGCCAGGTGGAGAATGAGATCCGGCTGTATTTTTTTAATTATTGTATTGATTTTTGCGGAATCAAGCAAATCGCATGGATGAAACGTAATTGAGCGTAAATCAAACATCTGATCCTGGGCAATATCCCATGCAGGTTTTGAACGACTCACACCGTGGATATCATAGCCTGTTTTCTTGCTCAACAAGTATCGAGTATAATGCCCACCAACAAAACCGCTTATCCCGGTAATAAGTATTGATTTCATAGCCCACCATTGGTTTGATAAGCGATATTTTAATACGTTCGTTTCTGTACTTCTTTTTAAGTTGCATTATCTCATATTTCTATGGCTTGCCTGAGACCTATTTTCGTGCCTAATCGTTCTTTGTCTATCGCTAAGTACCTTCTCCCAGTTCGTATCCACCTGCGACGGAGCCGCCCCGTCGGAACGGATAGGGGACGTCGAGATCCGGTTCATCCCTAAGATTGTGGAGGGGAGGACAGGGCTTTTTGAGCCAGTGGCGGATGCCCAGGCGAGTTCTTGAGTTGCTCGAAGAGGAGGGACTCCGGTTGCGGATGAGGCAGGGGGGCCTGGAGGGCTCGGCGACAGTTCAGGTTGAGAAGAGAAGAGGATATTTCGCCTTCTATGTGGAGATCCAGAAAGAGCAACAGATATAGACTGAAAGGACTAATTATTTATTGAAAGTGCTGAGCTCTTGAAGTGATACTCCGCCACGGGGATACAGATGATTGAAAGAGGATATCTAAAATGTTGAATACACTTTCATGGCCAAAAATAAGCATTGTTACCCCTAGTTTCAATCAAGTACAATTTCTCGAAGAAACGATATTATCTGTAATTGGTCAAAACTACCCCAATTTGGAATACATCATCATTGATGGTGGCTCCACCGATGGCAGTGTGGACATTATCCGCAAATATGAAGATCAACTGGCGTACTGGGTGAGTGAGCCAGACCTGGGTCAATATAACGGCATAAACAAAGGCTTTGCCAAATCGACAGGGGAGATCATGGCTTGGTTGAATAGTGATGATATGCTTGCCCCAGGGGCTTTATCAACTGTTGCAAGTGTCTTTATCAGATTCCCACAGATTGGCTGGTTAACAAGTAGTCTTCCAATACACTGGAATAGATATGGCCAAGCTGTTAAATGTAATCATTCTGGAGGATTTAATCGAGCCTCCTTTTTCCGAGGTGCGAATCTCCCGGAATGTCCTTGGTATGCTCGATGCTGGATTCAGCAGGAATCAACCTTCTGGAAAAGATCATTGTGGGAACAGGCGGGAGGACATATTAATGATTCTCTTAATTATGCAGGAGATTTTGAATTGTGGGCACGTTTTTACTCACATGCGGACTTATATGCAGTAAATGCTTTAATCGGAGGATTCCGTAAGCACGGAGATCAAAAAACGGGGTTTGGCATGGAACAATATTTGAATGAGGCACAAAATTGTTTTCTGAACGACTATGAAGGGTGCCCATATGGAAAAATAGAAAGTACAATTAGAAAATATGCAAATTACGCTATCGGAGACAAACTTTGGATATTAAAATATTTTCCTGAGTTTATTTCTACGATCCTTATCATGGCACGACTGATCTATCCCACGAAGATCGTTGTATGGACTGGAAATCAGTGGGAAATAGTAACAAGTTCTGTGATTTAACCAAAATTCTGCAAAGGGCAATGTTTGATTTGGAGCAGCACCTCTAGAAAAAGTGTCCTTACATTGTCACTCCCTGCTAATGGCTTGTGTACAAAGTCGAAGAGTCCATGCTGAAACCGGGGTTGGCATTGAAGGTAGTTTCAAACAGCGTAAATCTAGATTGGATGGGGCACAGTAGGAGCTCGGGTTCCCTGTGAATGCAAAAACCCTTCTCTTTGTGGCAAACGACATTCGGAAGAGCATCTGGATGGACTACAGGACGTTGCAGTCAACCCTTATGGAGTATGCAAAAACTGAAATGAAGTACTTTGCATCGTCGTTGAGAGAGCGGCTCCATTGGAGCGGATTGACGGCGTCAAGATGGGTTTGTTTCCTACCAGAAATACTCTCAAATGTTGCTTGTAACAGTTAGGCTGCCAACCTCTATGTTTTCCCGAGTTGTACTGTTGGATCTTTGATGAGGTTGTCCCAAAACACCTCTGCCGGGGGGAACACCCGCTCGAAGACATCGTCCTTCTCAAACTTCCCTCCGGTCGCACCTCACCGCCCCCTCCCCCGCGTGGTGATATGCGACGTTCCGGCAGGAACGAAGTTGAAGTACCGAAGGTGCGGCTCCCAGTGGGAAGCCGTTTCACCCTTCCTGTCTCGGATATGGCTCAGATGACATATCCCTCGGAGGAAAGTGCTTCGATAAAGGTGCATTGAAGGCTCATGGGTCTTTTTGGGATGATCTCGATAATATGGACATTCCTATCTTAAGTCTGAAACACCTGACTGGCATAATCTGGCAATGCTTAAAGGTAAAACAGTAAATGTTCTTTTTGGTTTATTAACCCAATATTAATAATTGGGCGACACCAAAAGTAATGCTGTTCTTATGAGGGAGAGAATTCTGTAGTCAATAGAAGGATTTTATTATGGAAAATAGTAAAATATCTGTAATAACAGTCTGCTTTAATTGCGGAAGACTCATAGAGAGAACGATAAAAAGCGTCGTCAACCAGACGTATACCAACATTCAGTACATCATTATTGATGGAGGGTCCACCGATAATACATTGGACACCATTAGACAATATGAAAAGAATATTGACGTACTGATATCGGAAAAAGATGGCGGCATCTATGATGCCATGAATAAAGGATTAAAATATGCAACCGGCGATCTCGTTTATTTTTTAAATGCCGGAGATTACCTTTGCGATAATGATGTACTGAGAAACGTCGCCGAAGAGTTCCGTGCCGGTCCGGACGGCGACATCTTGTACGGCGACTATATCTATTACGACGATTCCGGTGAGGAGCGATGCTCCGGTTACCGTAACGGCGTCCCGGACTTGATCAACAGAGGCTACTGCCATCAAACAACATTCGCAAAAAGATCCATCTTTGATATGTGCGGAAACTTCAACACAGGCTATAAGATCTACGCCGATTTTGACTGGCTGCTCAGGGCATTGATTGCATCCGGGCAAAGAATGAGATACATCGGCATACCTGTCGTGCATTATCTGAAGGGAGGAGAGAGCGAAAGCCGTATTGTCAGGTGTTACCCCGAGAAAGTGAGGGTAATACAGGAAAACATGGGCATCCGTGGACTAACATCGCTGGCCATCTCATTTCCATCTATCTCCTGCAGGTATTTATTAAAGCGATTTAGTAGTAGAAGAAAAACAGCAAAAAACACGAGATAAAGGCGAGCAACTGAGCACTATACCGGTTTCTGCAATTATACAGATCACGATGACTCTATACCTCCATTCAATGTGATAAACCGGGTATCCCGTATGCAGGAGAGGAGGGCCAGACTGGATCGGAATTATCTTCTCCTGCGGCCACGGAACCGATCGTCCCTTCCCGTCTCCTCAACCTGCCTGTATACCCCAAGCAGCCTCTTCTCCATCTCTCCCCAGTTGTATCGCTCAAGAACCGCCTTCCGCCCACTCTCCCCCATCCTCCGCGCCGCGCCCGGGTGTTCCAGAATATAGACGATCGCCTCCGCGATCGCATCCGGGTCGGTCGGGTCGACCAGCACCCCGCACTCTGTCTCCGCCACCACCTTCCGGATCTCCGGAAAGTCGCTTGCAACGACAGGAAGGCCGCAGAGCATATAGTCGAAGAGCTTGTTCGGGAGACCGATGTAGGCGTTGTAGTAGTCGGGCTGGAAGACGAGGAGCCCGATGCTCCCCATGCGCAGGGTATCGTACATCTCCCGGTAGGGGAGGTAGCCCGTCATCGTGATCGACGGTCGCGGGTCCGCCCCCGCCGCAATCGCTCCGATATCCTCCCGGACGTTCCCGACGAGCGTCAGGGAGACGTCGGGGTATATCGCCGTCACCTTCGACATTGCCTGGATGCATTCCCTGATGCCGTGAAACATCTGCATGTTCCCGGCCATGTAGACCACGTTACGGTTGCCCCCTGCCGGCAGTGCCGGTGGCGGCGCCGACTCGGCGACCGAGTAGTTGGAGACGATCACAGGACGCGTCCCGTTCTTGCCGAACCGCTCCGCGACACTCTCGCTGACTGCAATCTTCGCGTCGGCAAACCGGGCAAGCCCGAGTTCAAGCGGCGAGAGCAAGGACTCGATGAAGTGGGTGAGAGCAGTCGCGTTCGGGAGGCCCAGGTCGAACGGGATCTCCGAGGGCCAGTGTTCGTGGATGTCGTAGACGACCTTTCGGCCTTTCACGGCCTTCAACAGGAGCGCTGCGAGGAGAGCGTCCGGTTCATGGCAGTGAATGACGTCGCACTCCTCTCCCAGACCTGCCCGAAGCACTCTCCAGAGCGTCACCGGGTGAAGGAGGTTTGAAGCGGGTTTCCGGACGGCGACGATCTTCACATCGCCGTTCTCCTCGATACCCCCGTATTCCGAAGGAGCGATGATTATAATCTCATGCTCCTTTGTAAGGCTCTTCGCCTCCTTCTCGAATATCCGCCCGTCGTGGGGCCGGTGAGTCGTGGTAAGCATGCAGATACGCATAGGCAAGAGTCCAGGCCTCTCTGCTCGAAACCTTCCCCCCCGGTCCGGCACGAACGCGAGTGGCTGAACGGCTCCCTGTCTATGGGGCAGAGTATATATAATCGCTCTCCGATGAGCATAGCAGGAGGCAAGAGGAGGCACCAGGGTATCACCGCCATCACCTTCGCCGAACGACCGACAGGCAACCGGCGACCCGCCGGACAGCACTCGCGGCAGTCTACCCGGCGTCCTCCCCGGGGGTGCGCAAAAGTTGATATAACGACGCAGCACCCATCAACCCGGGTTGCATGAAGGTCGCGCTCATCACCAACTACTGGAAGGAGAGCCAGGGCGGCGGCATCAAGGTCTACCTGCAGAACCTGGTACAGGAACTGGCTGCGAGCGGCGCAGATATCCGGGTCATATTCAGGGAAGGGCATGATCCCGATGAGGTCTGCATACCGACCAGTCAGCGGCTCTTTGCGGTGCGATCGCTCTCCGCCCTGCGTGACTACGGGCCGGACGTCATCACCGTTCACGGTGGATGGCACTGCCTCTTCCCTGCAATCGCCTACAAACTCCTTCACGGCTGCATCGTTGTTCAGACATTCCACACCGAGCCGGAGGAGGCGTTGACGGACCGGTTCCGGCTCTTCTACCAGGCTCTCCTCAACCGGTGCGACCACGTAACGTTCGTATCGAACCGGCTCAGGGAGAGGACCGTCGAGGTCTGGAACCTGAAGTTCCCGAGGACCGAGATAACCTACGCGGGGGCCCCCGAGGTTGCCATGGTGACCCCGGAGAGGGTCGCTGCGTTCCGCGAGCGGTTTGGCATCGAAGACCGCCGGCCGGTGCTCCTCGCCCTCGGCCTGACCGCGCTGAAGTACAAGGCCGAAGGCCTGAAACATCTCATCCAAGCCGTAAACCTCCTCAAAGAGAAGTATCCGGAGATCGTCCTTGTCGCGACCCGGAAGGGCGTCTTCTCCCCGGAGGTAGAGGAGTTCGCACGGGCCGAAGGGGCGTCCGGGCACGTTGTCTTCACGGGCGATATCGAAGACCCAGCAGTGCCGCTCTCCTTCTGCGATGTCTACACCCACATCACCCTTGGAGACGGGTTGCCGATAGCGCTCCTTGAGGCGATGGCCATGGGCAAACCCATCATTGCAACCCCTGTGGCGGGGATACCGGAGGCGATCAAAGATGGGGAGAATGGTATCCTCGTGCCGCCGGAGCCAGTTGAGATCGCTCGAATGATCGACTACCTGATCGAGAACCCGGATATAGCCCGGCGCCTCGGAGAAAATGCGAAGTGGACCGTTGACGAACGGTTTACGTGGCAGAAGAGCGCAGCGAAGTTTTTGACGCTCTTCTCGGACGGTCGGCGGGTGTGACGAATCACCGCAGGAGGGCCTGCAGGTCGCCGGCAAAGGCGCTGAAGTTTCGGTTCGCGTTGTAGTTGCGCTCCCAGTTCTCCCTGCCAGCGGAACGCATCGCCCGGGCGCCGCCAGGGTCGGCAGCAAGCCTGTCGACGGCTTTTGCTATATCCCGTGGCGCCGGGTGCTCCGGGAGCAGGATGCCCGTAGCGTCGGAGACGATCTCCGGGGTCCCGCCCACCGCCGTCGCAATCACCGGGATCCCGCAGCTCTCCGCCTCCATGATCGAGACCGGGACGCCTTCTGATTCGCTGACATTTATGAAGACGTCGACGGGGCTCTGCCGGTAATACTCCAGGACGGCGGCGTTCGTGAGGTACCCGGTGAACCGGTAGCTGACGTTCCCGGGCAGCGTCGCATCGGCGTAGGTCGCCAACTCTGCCTGCAACGGCCCTCCACCGATGTGCACCCACTCGAACTCCCGGTCGGGCTGCATCCGGCCTGCCTTTGCAAGGCCCCGGACCAGGAGGTCGATGCGTTTTATCGGGATGATGTGGGAGCAGGAGACGACCCGGAAGACCCCGTCGAGGGAGGGGGGCGTGAGGAACCCAGGATCTCCCGTACCAAGCCGGGCCACCCGGAAGCCGGATGCACACGAGGGGTGCCGGGCTGAAAGATACCTCTTTCCGTGCTCCGAGACGGGGTAGATCCGATCAAGGGAGCAGGTTCTGGTCTCCTCAAACGGCATGTAGGGCGGGGTGTAGCGTTCGGCATAGAGGTCGTACCCGTGCGCCCGCGAGACGCACCGGATCTCCGGGAAATCCCTCTTCGCCAGCGCGGCGCCAAGCGCGGTGCCGTCGAACCAGTAGGTATAGAGGAGCGTGCGGGCGGGATCGAGCAGCCCCGCCTCTACCCTCTGTGTGACCCAGTCCCGGACGTCGAGCGCGATACCGAGGTAGCCGAGCGCCTTGCGCATCCCGGCCGGGTGAAGCATGGGCCGGTAGTTTCGCCTGAACTCGGCGTAGAACTCCGGTGATGTGAGCGATGAGAGGATGAGGTGCAGATAGTAGGCTGCCGTGCTCTCTTTCTGCGCATCGTGCATGACGGAAGTCTCGGACGATATGTTCTCCGGGAGCGGCCGGTCGAGTCTCTCGCCGGGCGGGGGATAGAGGCGCGGAACAAACGTGACAGTATCAAACACCGAGGAGAGATGCGGGAGTTCCCGGTCGAGGAACGACTCCACGACCCTGCTGAAGGGGTAGGATGTAGTGAAGACAACCAGGTGATCGCCGTTCTCGGGAGCCATCGTCACCGGTAAGGGGGCCGGGACAGATAAGAGTTTTTCAGTGTTGCCGGGACCTGCTGTCCGCCGGTTCGGCGACCGTCGGTAAGAGGGCCGCTTTCAGG
>LSQX01051379.1_pt2 | contig 16903 bp, 15 predicted proteins | sample 654561 | NCBI WGS metagenome assembly LSQX01 (sample SAMN04489861, study PRJNA283612) | anaerobic digester metagenome | isolation source: 4 biogas reactors fed with cattle manure at either 37C or 55C with and... | place: Denmark: Kongens Lyngby | collected 2014
CGGGATTGCCGGCTGTCCGGGCGGACGTGCTGGCCGGACGCAAACTGGGCCGTTTATAGGCCCGAAAGGATCAGGAAGTCACATGGCGGTCAAAAATCCGTATGAGGTGCTGGGGCTTCGCCACGGAGCAACCCAGGAGCAGATCAAAAAAGCCTATCGGGAGCTGGTGAAAAAATACCACCCCGATAGTTATGCGAATCACCCGCTCGAAGATCTCGCGAAGGAAAAGATGCAGGAGATCAACGAGGCCTACGATATCCTCACCAAGGGAAACGGGAACGTCCCCCCTTACAACGACGGCTACACCAGTCCCGACGAGGCGGCCGAGCAGGCTCGACGCGGGGGATACGCCAGCGGATACGGCAACCGGGGAGGCCCCTTTCAGCAGGGTCCCAGGGGGCAAAGCCCCTATTATACCCAGCGGACCGGCCCGGGCGGCATGAGCCTGTGCGATCAGCTGTCCTGCCTGTGCTGTGCCGACACCTGCTGTGAATGCGCGGGGGGAGACCTCTGTGCCTGCTGCTGACCGGGGACGTCGTGCCGCCCGTTCGGCTGCGTACGGCGGCATCGCGGCCGGCCTCGCGGTGCTCGCGCTGCTGGGGGTGCGGCTGTTGCCGACCGCCGACCTCGCACTGTATGCGGTGGCTTCGGCCGCTATCGCACTCGCCCTGATCGAACTGTCCTTCCGGGGCGCCGCGCTGTCCTGGCTGGCCGCCTCCGCGGTGGGGGCGCTGCTTGCCGGGTGGATCACCGCGGTGCCTTTTGTTTTTTTCTTTGGCCCGTATCCGCTGATCAAAGCCGCGGCTGAGTCCCGCATCCCGTCGCGCGTGCAGAGCATGGCGGTCAAGCTGCTGGGTGCCGACCTGTTGCTGGGGCTGCTCGCCCTGGTGTGGCTGGTGCTGATGGGAGAGGGCATGCCGCGTCTGCCGCTGTCCTGGTGGGCGCTGGTCCTGCTCGCGCAGCCGGTGGTGGTGCTCTACGATCTCGCCTTGACGATGATGGTCACGCTGTATGTCGGTCGTCGCCATCCTGCCCGCTGAGGGCTTCCGCGCTTCCCATCGCCCGTTCCGCCTTGCGCAGCCGCAGCCGCCAGTACAGCCGGACCAGCCCGGATCCGGTCTTGTACAGTGCCGCCAGCACGACCGCGCCAGTGCAAATCAGGATGATGATGTACAGGTCCGGGTTGTTTTTAAAGGCGTTGAGCATCTTGTTCGCAAATCCGGAGTCAACCGAATAGATCGTGCGGTCGGGGGCGCATTCCACCGTGATTTTGGTCCCGTTCGGGAGGGTAAAGGTCATGGTCCCGACGGTGTCTTCCTCCATGAGAGGCAGCGTGTGGGGTCCGGCGGAGGTGTACTGCATTTCGTCTGTGACCGCGGCCGAGCCGATCCGCTGGACGTAGTAGACGGTGCGCTTGTACCGCAGCCCGAACACGGTCCCCTCGACCGAATCCCGGATGGTCTCGGGCACCGACTGTCCGGACCGCACGAGCACGGTGTTGACGTAATTGCGGTAGATGCCTCCGCTCAGTTGCTGCAGGTCGATGATCTCCTCGCCGGGTGCCACATCGACGAGGATGGAGAGGGTTTCGAATCCGCCCGCCGCGAAGGTCGCGAGCAGAGAAACCGTGCCGCTGTCGTCGCTGGCGAACAACCCGGAGAGGTAGTCGACATAGGTCCAGGCGTAGGCGAGGTTGTTCGTGATCTCGATGCTTCGAGCGTCTGTGGTGGGGAAGAAGCGGGTCGAGGAAGTTCTGAACGCGGTGTTGACCGTGCGCTCATAGTTGTCGCTTTGCAGGAAATAGCGGACCAGCTTGGCGGCGTCCCGCGGGGTGGTGACCGGGTACTGGGTGTCGGGTTCACCGTCCGGTTCGTCGGACCCTGCCACCGCGCGGCCGGTGCTGTTTAAAAACACGGTGTCAAACAACTCCAATTGCCCTGCCCGTTCGTTCATGATCCCGGCAAACGCGCTTTCACTCCCGCTGTGCAGTTCCGCGAGGGCGATGGCGGCCGCGTCGCTGTCGATGTAGAACATCGAGGCGACCAGAAACTCCACCGTGAATTTGTCGCCGGCCGCAAAGCCGTCGAGGTGGCTTTTGGGGACGGCGGCGCTGTTGGTCTCTTCCGCAAGCAGGCTGACGGTCACATAGGTGTCCGCGGGGAAGCGCTGCAGCACCAGGATCGCGGTCATGACCTTGGACAGCGCCGGAATGTGGACCGATTTGTCCGCCTCCTTGGCGTAGAGCTCCATCCCGCGCCCGATTTCGATCACGATTGCCGCGGTGGCGGAGTGCTCAATTCCGAGGTCGGTATACGGGTCTGGTGCCGGTTCCAAGAGGGCGGCAAAGTCCTCCAGTGCGGTCGCGGGCAGGGGCTGCAGCGTGAAGGCGAGCAGCAAAAACGCACACAGCAAAAACCGGCCCGCAGAGCGGATCCGCAACAGAGGGATGCGTATTTTTCTGTATGTGTGACCGGGACAGGAAGCCATCGACGAACCCCCCGAGACGCGCTGTCCGAATAACTATTGCTTTCAGGTTTGTAATTGTATAGTATCACAAAAAACGGCCGCAATTTCGTGCAGTTTGCGAATACAGCAAGGTGTCGCCGTGGAAACGCGAACCGGTGCGTGACCTGCCCGGACGGGAGCCGGTTCTCCGGTCCGCCGTCCTGTGATATTCTAGTGGAGACCTGTCCTCTGTCGGACGGGAACGGAGGCTTTTTCTTGGATATGGAAAAAAATACCGGCGTGATGTGCGTCGGAACGGGCGAAGCCGGGAACATCGCCACCCTGGTGGCGGGCGGCGTGACCGGACGGCGTGTCGCGGTGGTCACCGACCGGGAGGTCGGAGCGCTCCACCTGGAGTCGCTGACACGCCCGCTGGCCGAAGCCGGCGCCGTGGTCGTTACGACCACGGTCGACGTCGCGGACGCCGCCAAATCGATCGACGCGGTCAAAGCCGTGGTTTCGCTGCTCTCGGACGCCAGCTACGGCACAGCCGACCTGCTGATCGGGCTGGGCGGCGGGAGTGTACTGGACGCGGTGGGTTTTACCGCATCCCTGTATCGCGGCGGCTTGCCCTACATTCAAGTGCCCACCACCCTGGCCGCGATGACCGCCGTGGTAGGCGCCACGGCCCACATGCTTTGCTGCTGTGGAGTGCGGGACGTGCTGCGGGTACCCGCGGGTCCGGCATTGACCGTGGTGGACCCCTCCTATCTGCGGACGTTGCCCAAGCGGCAATTTGCGAACGGAATGGCCCAGATCGTCCGCCTGGCCTGGCTGTGCGATCCGACCTTTCTGGAAGAGCTCGAACGGGAGCTTTTGTCGCCCCCCGTCGATGCGGGGACAAGTCCCGCGGTGTCCGTGCTGTCGCCGGACCTCCTGGTGCCTCGGGCGGTCCGCATGGCGGAGGAGGCCCGGCGGCTTGATGCGACCTTGCTGCGGTTCGGTCTGCAGGCGGGTGCGGTCATCGAGGAGCATTTCCGCTACATGAAATATGCACACGGCGAAGCCACGGCGCTCGGCATGCTCGCGGTGACGCGGTCGGCGCGCCTGGCCGCGCTGCTTGCGGCGCTGGGCCTTGCGGTCCGGCTCGAAGGGGTCGGGAGCGACACGATCGGGCGCAAACTGCTCAAGGCGTTTTTGGACAACGAGTGCGCGGAGGGCGAGTGCGCTGACGTGCGGATCGTGACCGCGGAGCAGCCCGGCTGCCCGGAGATCGTCACGGTCGGGCGGACAGAGGCGGAGACCTGGTTTGCCGAAGCCGCGACCTGGATCACGGCCTGACGATATGGGCCTAAAGGAGTGGAGGAAAAGCGTGAGGAAACACAATGACCGGACGGGCACACGCGGAGCGCGGGTGCTCGCCGCGATATTGACGGCGATGTTGGTCCTGGGAACCGCGGGATGCGACGACGCGGTGATCGAAACCCCGGAGATCGCGGAATACGGGAACTTCGGCGCCCAGTACGCCCGCAAACTCGCGTTGGATGCCCCGCGTCGCGGACCGTATACGGACGAGGAACGCAAAGCCGCAGACATCCTCCGGGAAGCATTTGAAAAACTGGACTACGAGCCAACGGTTGAGCGGTTCACGGTGACGCGGGAAGACGGTACGGTTCTGACTTCTCAAAACGTGTCCGTGCGCATCCCCGGGACGGGGTTTCGCATCCAGCACCCCGACACCGGTGCGATCCGGCAGATCCACCGCCAGGTGATTATCGGGGCGCATTACGACACCTGGTTTTCCGAGCCGCGGACCGACGAGGAGGGCAATCCGATTCCACCTCTGGCCGGCGCGGACTATGACGCCTGTGTCGCGGCCCGGGATGCGGGCTACGACGGGATCAACGACAACGCTTCCGGAATCGGAGCGATGCTCACCCTGGCGCGGGAAATGGCGGGAAACACCTACGGATACGACGTGGTGCTGGTGGCCTTCGGCGCGGGCTGTGACGGACAGGCAGGCGCGATACACTTTGTGAGCGGCATGACCCCGGCGGAAGTCGCGCAGACCGATGCGATGTACTGTATCGAGGCGATCTATGCCGGGGACAAACTCTACGCGAGCGCCGGCCTCAACTCCCTCTCGCTGGACAAGAACGGCAACCCGGCCAAAGTATATGAAAAAAGGCGCAAGCTGTACGAAGCGACCGACGTCGCGATCGCGTACGACCTGGACATGACCAGCTACGATCTGCTCACGAACCAGTCTTCGATCGAGACCGACCTCAACGGGGACGGCGTCGCGGACATCTACCGGGAGGTCACGCGCACGGTGTCCGATTATTCCCCCTTTGACGCCGCCGGCATCCCCTGTGTGTACATCGAGTCCTACAACTACGCGTTTGACACCCTCGAGGAAATGAAAGACTCCCGCAACCCGGAGATGTCCCCGTATGGAGGGGTAGCCCGCCGCAACAACCTCGACAGCCATGCGACGCTGTCCGGCATCCTGGCAGACAACTCCATTCTGGTGCGCCGGGTCAACGTGACGGCGTTCCTCCTGCTGGAGTCGATCGTCAAAGGTCACTGGGAGGCGCTGCCATGACACATGCCCGCCCTCTAGCGGACCTGCGCGCGGTCCGGCTGTTCCTGCTGGACATGGACGGCACCTTCTACCTCGGAGACCGCTTGCTCGAGAGATCACTCGAATGCATCGAGACCTTTCGCGCGACCGGACGGGAGTTCCTGTTTTTGACGAACAACTCCTCCAAAAACAAGCGCATTTACGCGGAGAAAATCCGTAAAATGGGCTTGGAGATCGGGGATGACGCGGTATTCTCCTCTGGCGAGGCGACCGCGATTTATCTTTCGGACCGTCATCCCGGAGCCCGGCTTTATGTGGTTGGCACCCCTGCGCTGGAGGAGGAGTTCACCGCCGCCGGGTTTGTGCTGGACGATCGGGATCCGGAAATCGTGGTGCTCGGTTTCGACACCACCTTGACCTACGACAAAATCTGGAAACTCTGCGATTTCGTGCGGGCGGGTAAGCCCTACATTGCGACCCATCCGGACTTCAACTGTCCGATCGAGGGGGGATGGATGCCCGACGTCGGGGGCATGATCGCCATGGTGGAAGCCTGCACCGGGCAGCGCCCGACCGTGATCGGCAAACCCAATGCCGCGATCATCGAGGCGCTGGAAAAACGAACCAGAATCGCGCGATCTGAAATCGCAATGGTCGGTGACCGGCTGTACACCGACATCGCGCTGGGTGCCAATGCCGGTATCCTCTCGGTGCTCGTGTTGAGCGGGGAAACCACCGCGGAGGACCTGACGACAAGCGAGATCCGTCCGGACTTTGTGTTTTCAAATCTCGGCGGGATCGCGGACGTGCTGAACGGGTCCGCAGAAAGGCCTTCGCACTGACCGTGTCCGGACGCGGTCGTCGCGCTCCCGCACAGACGCGCCGGAGCGCCTTCCCTTGTGCGGGCGTCCGGATCGTGCTAGAATCGCTTCGATTTGGAGTCTCCGTATACAAAGGCGTATACAGGACAGCCGCCGTTGGCCGGATTGTACGGAGGATACGACCCATGCGCAAAGCCGTTTTACTGCTACAGGACGGGACCGTTTTTGAAGGAGCGCGATTCGGCGCTGGCCGGGACGCCCTGTGCGAGATGGTCTTCAACACCGGGCTCACCGGATATCACGAACTGCTGACCGACGCGTCTTACGCGGGACAGGGGATCGTCATGGCCTCACCGATCATGGGCAACTACGGCATCTTTCCCGAACAGGCGGAGTCCTGGCGACCCTGGGCCGAGGCTCTGGTCGTCCGCGACCTGACCCTCCTGGAAAACGATGCGCGCAAGGCCGGCGCTCTCGAACACTATCTCCTGGAACACGACATCCCCGGACTGGCAGGCGTGGACACACGCGGGCTGATCCTGCGGCTGCGCGCGTCCGGCACCATGAACGGGATGATCGCCGACGCGGAAGGATTTGACCGCGCCGACGCGCTGTCGCGGCTTGCCGCACACACCAACCCCCATCCGGTGGCGCGCGTGAGTTGTCGGGAATCGTCGTTTCACCCTGCGGAGGTCAATGTGCCGGACGGGCAACGCTACCGGGTGGCACTGATCGACCTCGGGCTCAAGCGGGGGATCCTCCGGAGCCTCCACGCGTCCGGATGCGACGTGACTGTCTACCCCTGGGACACCCCGGCCGCGGACATTCTGGCGGTGCACCCCGACGGGGTGGTGCTGTCCAACGGCCCCGGGGACCCCAAAGACTGCGCACCCGCGCTGCCGCACATCCGCACTCTGATGGATTCCGGCGTCCCGCTGTTTGCGATCTGTCTCGGGCACCAGCTGGTAGCCCTTGCGTCCGGTGCCGACACCTATAAACTCAAGTTCGGCCACCGGGGGTGCAACCACCCGGTCCGCGAACTTGCCACCGGCCGGGTCGCGATCACTTCCCAGAACCACGGGTACGCGGTGGACGCCGCCAGCGTAGACCCCCGGACCGCTGTGATCACCCATGTGAACCTCAACGACGGGACGGTCGAAGGCCTGGCCTATCCGGACCGCCCGGTGTTTACCGTGCAGTACCACCCGGAAGGGAGCCCGGGACCCCGCGATTCCGCCTTCCTGTTCGACCGGTTCCACCGGCTGATGGCGGAGGCGGGATGAGCGAACGTGCGAGGGGACAGGAGTCCGGCCGGGGCGGCCGGCTGCGGGATCTGCGGGCCGGCGCGGCCACTATGGCGGGCAAGGCCGTGTACGCGGTGTTGCGCGCCGCGGGGCGGTCCGCCACCACGCTGCCCGGACGGATCGCGCTCTCGCTCGACCCTTCGCTGCTTTCCCGTCTGGCCCGGCGACACCGGATTCTGATGGTCACCGGCACCAACGGTAAAACCACCACCGCGCGCATGATGACCGGCATCCTGCGCCGGTACGGACACACGGTCGTGGACAATCCCGCAGGGGCCAACATGAACTCCGGGCTTGCGACCGCGCTGCTGACCGGGCCGGGCGCAAGCCGCAAGGCGCCGGCAGGAGGGACAGATCTGTTTGCGGTGCTGGAAGTCGACGAGGCCGCGTTTGCCGCGGCCGCGGCAGATCTCGCACCGGAAGTCTGCATTGTCACCAATATTTTCCGCGACCAGCTCGACCGATACGGCGAGCGGGACGCGATGCGCGCCCTGATCGCCCGCGGCCTTGCGGATGCCGTCCGGTCGCGGGAAGGCAACGGAATCAGCACCGTGGTGCTGTGTGCGGATGACCCGCTCTGTGAAAGCCTCGGGGATCCCCATCGGTCGAACCCCCGCGTCCGGCTGATCCGGACCGGCATGGACCCCGCCGACATGCAGCCGGGAGGTGGCGACGGGGAACTCCCGGGCGAGGCCGCGCACTGCCCGGACTGCCAGACGCGCTACCGGTACCACTCGGTCGCGTACGCCCATCTGGGGGATTATGTGTGTCCCGTCTGCGGACGCGCACGGCCCCGTCCGGAGGTCGTCTTCCGTGTCCCCGATCCCGTTGCCGAACAGCCGGCGGTGTTCGCCTTTGCCGACCCTGCCGGAGGTCCCGGCCGTGTGGTCGCGACCCCGATGTCCATCCCGGGGGTGCACAACCTGTACAACGCCGCCGGCGCACTGGCCGCGGTGACGGCCGTCGGCATCCCGTTCGAGCGGGCCTGCGCGCTGCTGGGCGAGGTAACACCCGCCTTTGGCCGCATGGAGCGGATGGAGCTGGAAGGGCGGACCGTCTGGATGATTCTTGTGAAAAACCCGGTCGGTATGGACCGGGCGCTTGACCACGTGTGCGCGGCCCCGGACGCGGGCGCGCTCTTTATGCTGCTCAACTCCGCGGACGCGGACGGATGTGACACCTCCTGGATCTGGGACGCCCGGTTCGAAGACCGGGAGCTTCCGGGACCGTTGTTCGTATCCGGACGACGGGTGTGGGACATGGCGCTGCGGCTCCGATATGCGGGCCGCCCGTCCGCCACCCTTCGCGCGGACGGGGACGCGGGCCGGATGCTCGCGGAAGCGCTCGCTGCCTGCCCTCCGGACAAAGCGCTCTATGTGCTGCCCAACTACACCGCGATGCTGGAACTCCGCGCAGGCGCGCTCCGGCAGTACGGGGTGACCGTGTTCGGGGAAGGAGGGGATCCCGCATGAGTGACAAGACGCTGCGAATGTGTCACCTGTATCCCGATCTCCTCAACCTCTACGGAGACCGGGCCAACCTGCTCGCGCTCCGGCGTCGGTGTGAATGGCGCGGATTCCGCCTGGACCTCCACCCTGTCGGAATCGGGGAACGGTTCGACCCGCAGGCGTACGACCTGGTGCTGCTGGGCGGCGGCCAGGATGCGGAGCAGGAACGGGTCGGAGAGGATCTGGCTCACGGTAACGCAGAGGCGATCCGCGCCGCGGTCGAAGCGGGTGTGGTGTTCCTGTGCGTGTGCGGCGGGCTCCAGATGATGGGCCGGTTCTATGTCGCCGCGGACGGCGCGACCGTGCCCGGTCTGGGCGCGATCGACCTGGAATCCCACGCGGGTTCGGTGCGCATGATCGGGGATCTTTCCGGGACCAGCGACCTCCTGCGCGCCGCAGGGCGGGATCCGCTGCTGGTCGGGTTTGAAAACCACGCGGGCAAAACCCGGCTGGGACCCGGGGTGCAACCTCTCGCCACCGTCGGCCGGGGACATGGAAACAACGGGGAGGACGGTACCGAGGGTGCAGTCTATCTCAATACGTATTGCACATATCTCCATGGGGGGCTCTTGCCCAAAAACCCGGATTTTGCCGACCATCTGCTCTCGATCGCCGCCAAACGCTTATATGGTGAGGATATGTGCATCTTCGACAAAGCCGGCGATTTGGACGAGCCATTTTCCGAACATGCAAGAAAATTTTACAAACCTGCAAAATAATACGAAAAATCTGTTGACAGACATATTCGGATGGTGCTAGAATCACTCCAACACAAGGGCGAGGGAGCTCCGGCCGTTATCAGGCACGGGGCTCCCCCTTTTTTATGGCAAGGAGGGTCTAACACATGGCCAGGTACACTGCCCAGGACATCGTCCGGATCGTCGAGGAACAGGATGTGCGATTCATCCGTCTTCAGTTCACGGACATTCTCGGAACACTCAAGAACATGGCGGTCACGGCGAGCCAGTTGAAAAAATCCCTCGCAAACGAGGTGATGTTCGACGGGTCCTCGATCGAAGGGTTTGTCCGTATCGAGGAGTCGGACATGTACCTGCGACCCGATCTCGATTCGTTTGTGATCTTCCCCTGGCGCCCGCAGCAGGGCAAAGTCGCACGCATGATCTGCGACGTCTATACCCCGGACGGACAGCCGTTCGCCGGCGACCCGCGCCACGTGCTGCGCAGGGTGCTGGACGAGGCCGCCGGCATGGGCTACACGTTCGACGTCGGCCCGGAATGCGAGTTCTTCCTGTTCCACTTTGACGACGACGGCAAGCCGACCACACAGTCCCACGACGTGGGAGGGTACTTCGACCTCGAGCCGATCGGGCAGGGCGAGGACATCCGCCGCGAGATCGTGCTCACGCTCGAAGACATGGGGTTCGAAATCGAGGCCTCCCACCACGAGGTCGCACCCGGGCAGCACGAGATCGACTTCCGCTACGACGACGCGCTGCGGACCGCGGACAACATTATGACCTTCAAACTGGTCGTCAAGACCATCGCCAAGCGGTACGGCATGCACGCAACCTTCATGCCCAAACCGGTATTCGGGATCAACGGATCCGGCATGCACACGAACATGTCGCTGTCCAAAGACGGAAAGAACGCGTTCTTCGATCCCTCGACGCCAGACGGACTGTCCGAGGATGCGAAATACTTCATCGGCGGCCTCATGAAAAACATTCGCGGCATGACCGCGGTCACCAACCCGCTGGTCAACTCCTACAAGCGGCTGGTGCCCGGGTATGAAGCCCCCTGCTACATCGCCTGGTCCGCCCGCAACCGCAGCCCCCTGATCCGCATTCCCGCGGCCCGCGGCTCATCCACCCGCATCGAACTGCGCTGCCCCGACCCGGCCTGCAACCCCTATCTGGAGCTCGCGCTTTGCCTGGCAGCCGGACTCGACGGGATCAAAAACAAGATCGTACCGCCCCCGGCCGTCGACTCGAACATCTTCGTGATGTCTCTCGAAGAACGCGAATCCCGTCAGATCTACAGCCTCCCCGCCAACCTGGCCGAAGCGCTGGATGAGCTGGAGCAGAACGACCTGATGCGCGACACCCTCGGCGCCCACGTGCTCGGCAAGTACACCGAGGCGAAACGGGCCGAATGGGATTCCTTCCGCACCACCGTCACCGGATGGGAGCTGGAGCGATACCTGCTGGCCCATTGATCCGCCCTGGAAACAAAGCGAATCCGGCGCGGCCCGGCGGCACCTTGCGGGCCGCGCCGGCGAACCACCGAGGGAGGTGCGTGACGTGAGAAACATCATCCTGGCCTTTCCCGAAGCCTCGATGATCGACCAGGTGAAGCGGATTCTGTTGTCCGCGGGCATCCATGCCGCCGCGGAAGCCACAAGCCGTATCCAGTTGCTGCAGTCCGCCTCCCGTCTGGACGGTGGCGGGGTGGTGATCCTCCCGGGCAACCTGTCCGGCCTTCCGGCCGCGACCCTGATCAACGATTTGCCGGAGGATTACGACCTGCTGGTATTGCTGGCGGTCAACGAGGTTTGGGACAGCGGCCGTCCCGGGGTGTTCGCGCTCCGGACCCCGATCCGCCCGATCGAACTGCTGGACTCGGTCCGCATGCTGTTGGAAACCCGGCAGCTCGCGGTCTCCTCGACCCACCACAAACCCGCACCTCCTCCTGCGGCGAAAGCCGGGCCCTCGTTGGCATCGTCCGACCCCGCGTCGGACAAACGTCCGGCCTCTCGGCCCGCATCCGACCGCAGAGTGATCGAACAAGCCAAACAGGTCCTGATCGTTCGCAACAACATGTCGGAAGAGCAGGCACACCGTTTTTTACAGAAACGCAGCATGGACACCGGCAACCCGATGGTGATCGTCGCGCGCCAGGTGCTCGACACATAGTCTTTCACGGCAAAGGAGCCCATATCATGGCAAAGCCCAATCCGTCATTTTCCCTCCTTCCCGGACAGTATCTGTTTTCCGAAACCGCATCGCGCATCCGCCGGCACGAGGCCTCGGCGCCCACCCGCCCGGTGATCCGGCTGGGGATCGGAGACGTAACCTGCCCCCTGGTTCCCGCGGTGGTGCGGGCGATGCACGCGGCGTGCGACGAAATGGCCGCGGATGCGAGTTTTCGCGGATACGGGCCGGATCACGGGTACCCATTCCTGCGGGAGGCCATCGCGGAACACGATTACCGGGCGCGGGGGGTGGAGGTCAGTGCGGACGAGGTGTTCGTCAGCGACGGGGCAAAGTCCGACACCGGGTGTATCGGCGAGATCTTTGCGGAGGATTCCCGTGTCGCGGTCTGCGACCCGGTCTACCCGGTGTACGTGGACAGTGCGGTGATGGCGGGACGGGCGGGACACCTCCTGCCCGACGGACACTGGAGCGGAATTGTGACCCTGCCCTGCCGGGCGGACAACGGGTTTGTGCCGCTGCCCCCGACGGAAGGCCCGATCCCGGACCTGATCTTTCTTTGTTTCCCCAACAACCCGACCGGGGCGGTGATCGGTCGGGAAGACCTGACGACATGGGTGGAGTACGCCCGACGCCACGGGTCGGTGATCCTTTACGACGCGGCCTACGAGGCCTACACCGCCACCCCGGGCATCCCCCGGAGCATTTATGAAATCCCAGGCGCTCGGTCCTGTGCGATCGAGTTCAAAAGCTTTTCCAAAACCGCTGGATTCACCGGAGTGCGGTGTGCCTACACGGTGATCCCCCGGGAGCTGGAGCGGGACGGTGTCTCGCTGCACGCGCTCTGGAGCCGCCGGCAGGCCACCCGTTTCAACGGGGTGTCCTACATCACCCAGCGGGGGGCGGCGGCGGTCTATACCCCCGAAGGTCGGGAGCAGACCGGCGCGATCGTCCGGCATTATATGGAGAACGCGCGGATCATCCGCGAGGGTCTGGTGGACGCGGGATTTGCGGTCTACGGCGGGATCGACGCCCCGTATGTGTGGATCCAGACCCCCGACAGTACCCCTTCCTGGACCTTTTTCGACCGCCTGCTCGAAGTGGCGGGCGTGGCCGGTACCCCCGGCGCGGGCTTTGGCCCGGCAGGCGAAGGGTATTTTCGACTGACTGCCTTCGCCACCCGTATCGACACCGAGGCGGCCGTGGAGCGCATCCGGCTCGCGGCCGAAACGCTCCGGCGTCCCTGACCGAAAGGAGAACACACATGCTGCTACGAGAGGGCCAGGTTCGGATCCCCTCCGGCTGTGCCATCAGCGCGATCATGAACCGCAAGGGAGAGCGGTTTTCGGGAGAGCGGATCATCCGCTCGATCTCCCTGATGCACGACCGTTCCAACGGTCTGGGCGGCGGATTCGCGGCCTATGGCATCTATCCCGAATACGCGGATCTGTTTGCGTTTCACATTTTTTACGACAGCGCCGCCGCCCGGGAGACCGCGGAGGTCTTCCTCAACCGCCACTACGACATCGAGTCCGCCGGCCGCATCGGCACCCGCAAGGTGCGCGGCATCGGCGAAAGCCCCCTGATCTGGCGCTATTTCGTTCGCCCCGATCGGGTGCGACTGGCCGAGTCCGACCTGGACGAAGACGAGTTCACCGCCCGCTGTGTGATGCGGATCAACCGCGAAATCGACGGGGCGTATGTGTTTTCCAGCGGGAAAAACATGGGGGCCTTCAAAGCGGTCGGGTATCCCGAAGATGTCGGAGCCTTCTACCGCCTGGAGGAGTACAAAGGCTTTTTGTGGACCGCGCACGGCCGGTTCCCGACCAATACCCCCGGATGGTGGGGCGGGGCGCACCCCTTCACGATCCTGGACTGGTCGATCGTCCACAACGGGGAGATATCCTCCTACGACGCCAACCGGCGTTATATCGAAATGTTCGGGTACAACTGTACGCTGCGGACCGATACCGAGGTCATCACCTACCTGTTCGACTTTTTTGTCCGAAAAGAAAAACTCGGACTCCAGACCTGCTCGGACATTCTCGCCGCCCCGATGTGGAGTGAGATTGAGCGGATGGAGCCGGAACGCAAACGCTACTACACGACCCTTCGCGCGATCTACTCCAGCGCCCTGATCAACGGGCCCTTCTCGATTTTGGTGGGCTCCAACAACGGGCTGCTGGCACTCAACGACCGGCTCAAACTCCGGGCCCTGATGGCGGCGGAAAAAGGCGACGAAGTGTTCTTCGCCAGTGAAGAAGCCGCCATCCGCACCGTCTGCGCTTCCCCCGACCGGCTCTGGTCGGTCGAAGGCGGCAAGCCGGTGATCGTGACGCTGGACCAGCCGGGAAAGGAGTAACCAGATGGATTTCTATACATCCGACTATCTCGTCGAACGGGACGAAGACCGCTGCATCCGCTGCGGGGCCTGCGTGCGTCAGTGCGCCAACGAGGTCCACTCGGTCGACCCGGACACCGGGGCGATTTGCGCGGACGAGTCCAAATGCGTGAACTGCCAGCGCTGCGTGTCCATCTGTCCGACCCGGGCACTGCGCATCCGCTCCAACCCGAATGAATACCGTTCCAACGCAAACTGGACGATGGAGGCCATCAAGGAGGTCTCGCGCCAGGCCGATTCCGGCGGGATGCTGCTGTCCGCGATGGGCAGCCCCAAACCCTACCCGATCTACTGGGATCACATGCTGCTCAACGCGAGCCAGGTCACCAACCCTTCGATCGACCCCCTCCGGGAACCGATGGAAACCCGGACCTACCTCGGGAGCAAACCGGTCCGGATCGAGATGGGGGCAGGGGATACCCTGCGCACCAAACTCCCGCCGCTGGTCGAGCTCAACACCCCGATCATGTTCTCCGCGATGTCGTTCGGCTCAATTTCACTCAACGCCCAGAAGTCGATGGCGATGGCGGCCAAAGAACTCAACATCTTTTTCAACACCGGAGAGGGCGGGCTGCACAAGGACCTCTACGAATACGCGGACAACGCGATCGTACAGGTCGCGTCCGGGCGGTTCGGGGTGCACAAGGAATACCTGCAGCGGGGCCGCATCATCGAGATCAAAATCGGGCAGGGCGCCAAGCCGGGCATCGGCGGGCACCTCCCGGGTGAAAAGGTGGACGAGGAAGTCAGTGCGACCCGCATGATCCCGGTGGGATCAGACGCGATCTCGCCCGCACCTCACCATGACATCTATTCAATTGAAGATCTTCGTCAGCTGATCTACTCCCTCAAGGAGGTGACCGGGTACACCAAGCCGGTCTCGGTCAAGATCGCCGCGGTGCACAACGCCGCCTCGATCGCGTCCGGCATCGCCCGGGCGGGCGCGGACATCATCGTGCTCGACGGGTTCCGCGGGGGCTCGGGGGCGACCCCCACCCGCATCCGCGACAACGTCGGCATCCCGGTCGAACTCGCGCTCGCCGCGGTCGACCAGCGCCTCAGGGAAGAGTCGATCCGCACCCAGGTTTCGCTGGTCGCGGCCGGGAGCATCCGCAACGCCGCGGATGTCGTCAAAGCCATCGCACTCGGAGCCGACGCGGTCTATATCGCCTCCGCCCCCCTGATCGCAATGGGTTGCCACATGTGCCGGACCTGCTATACCGGCAAGTGCAACTGGGGGATCGCGACCCAGCGTCCGGACCTGACCAAGCGGCTCAACCCGGAGATCATGGTGGAGCGTCTGGTCAACCTCGTGAAGGCATGGGACCACGAAATCCAGGAGATGCTGGGCGGCATGGGAATCAACGCGATCGAAAGTCTGCGCGGCAACCGCCTGATGCTGCGCGGCATCGGACTGACCGACAGGGAACTGAACGTGCTGGGCATCCTGCACGCCGGCGAATGACCGGAAGGGGGCACACATGAAACGGGTCTACGCGATCGAAAAAAACTGCATCGACTGCAAACTTTGCGAGGTCTACTGCAAGACCGCACACTCCCGCACCAAGGATATCATCAAGGCACACAAGACCGAACAGCCGGAGCCACAGGCCCGGATCCTCGTGGAAGGCGACCACCTTCTCTCCTGCGCGGTGAGCTGCCGGCACTGTGACGATCCCGCCTGCGTGGCGGCCTGCATCACCGGGGCGATGGTCAAGGACCCGGAAACCGGCATCGTCACCAACGATCCGGACCGGTGCATCGGGTGCATGACCTGCCTCGCTGCCTGCCCGTACGGAGTGGTCAAGGTGGGGACGGTGGCGTTCAAATGCGACCTGTGTCAGGGGGAGGAAGAACCCGCCTGTGTCGCGCACTGCCCCAACCGGGCACTGATTTATGTGGAGGGAGGGTCGCTGCGATGACGATGGGAAACGCTTCTGCACAAACGAAAGAAACACGGTATGTCATCGTAGGCAACGGGGCGGCCGGCGCCGCCGCGCTCCGGGAGATCCGCGCCACTGACCCCGCCGGCCGGATCACAATACTGACCGAAGAAGCTTATGACGCCTATTCACGGCCTCTGATCTCCTATTATCTCAAGGGGCGTGTCCCGATGGACAAGATCGGTTACGGGTCGCCGCTGCCCCCGGACGGCCACACGGAGATGCGATTGTCCACCCGGGTGGAAGGCATCGACCCACAGGCACACACGCTTCAATTGGAGGGCGGGGAGATCCTGCCATACGACAAATTGTTGCTGGCAACGGGGAGCGTCCCCTTCGTCCCCCCGATGGAGGGTGTCGGCGGACAAGAAAACGTGTTTACCTTCCTCGACCTTGCCAATGCGGTACGCATCCGGGCGTATGCCAAACCGGATATGAAAGCGGTAGTGGTCGGGGGCGGCCTGATCGGGATGAAAGCTGCGGAGGGGCTCCACGAGTTGTGTGCCTCGGTGACGGTATGCGAACTCGCGGACCGGATCCTGCCGACCATCCTGGACGAACGTGCCGCGGGCCGGGTCCGCCGGCACGTGGAGGCGCACGGGATTGCCATTTTGACCGGCGATACCGTTGCACGCGCGGAATCCGAGGACAACTGCCTCCGTAGGGTGGTGCTGCGCAGTGGTGCGGTACTGGACTGCGACCTGCTGGTGGTTGCGGTCGGAGTCCGCCCCAATGTCACACTCGCCCGCGCGGCGGGGTGTACGGTCGGGCGGGGGGTCCGCACCGGCCGGGATCTGTCGACCGACGTGCCGGACATCTGGGCGGCGGGGGACTGCACCGAAAGCACCGACCTGTTGGACGGCACCTCCAAAATCCTCGCTCTCTGGCCCAACGCGGTCGCGCAGGGCAGGACCGCCGGGAGCGCGATGGCGGGCGGAGACAGGACCTTCGACGGAGCGTTCGCGATGAACGCGATCGACTTTTTCGGTCTTCGGATGGTCACCTC
>LSQX01235103.1_pt1 | contig 16902 bp, 16 predicted proteins | sample 654561 | NCBI WGS metagenome assembly LSQX01 (sample SAMN04489861, study PRJNA283612) | anaerobic digester metagenome | isolation source: 4 biogas reactors fed with cattle manure at either 37C or 55C with and... | place: Denmark: Kongens Lyngby | collected 2014
GCGTTGGGCAGGCCGTGCGTATAGAAGGCCATCTGGCTGCGCATCTGCCGCGCGGCCGAAAGATCATCCGTCGTTAGCGCCAGCATCTGCGCCTGGCAGATGGCAATCGCCAGCCGGTCCCGGCCGGTTGGCTCCCAGGACGGCTCCTCAGTCTCTCCCGCAGGATGGACTTCCAAGCTCGCCGCCTCTTCCTCGGGGCGCCGAGACCCTCCCACAGTCTGAAGCAGCGTCTTCGCCTGCCTGAAAATCCACGGCTTCCCCAGCGCCGCCCTGGCAATCATCACGCCAGCGCATCCCGTCTGCTCCAGCATCTCCACCACACGCTCGGGCGTCGTCACATCGCCATTGCCAATGACCGGAACGTCCACCGCCTCCACCAGCCGGGCAATCTTCGTCCAGTCAGCATGTCCGCGAAAGTAGGCGCTGGCCGGACGCGCGTGAAGCGTCAGGGCCGCCACGCCCACATCCTGCAGGCGGCGCCCCAGTTCCAGATAGCCTTCGTCGCCCACAACCAGTCCGGAGCGGAACTTGACCGTCACAGGTATCGGCACGGCCTGAACAACTGCCGCCGCTACTGCCACGGCACGGTCGGGATCGCACATCAGGCCGACGCCGGATTGCGCGCGACGTACCTTGGGCACCGTGCAGCCCATGTTGATGTCAATGATGTCGGCGCCATGCTCAACGCACAACCGCGCCGCGTCGGCCATGCTGTCGGGCTCGCCGCCAAAGATCTGCAGCGCGACCGGACGCTCCTGATCGCACGTCTGCATCAGTGGCGGGGTCTTGGTGCTGCCATACTGCAGGGCCTTCGCCGAGATCATCTCGGAGACGACGAGGCCCGCCCCCGCCTTGTGGCACAGCAGCCGAAAACTTAGCGCCGTATAGCCGGCCATGGGGCCGAGCACGAGCGGCGGATTGATCTCAAGGTTCCCGATTCTCAGCATGGCGAAGGAACTATTCGTATCCGTCGATGAGGCGCAGACCCTCGAGCGTCAGCAGCGGGTTCGAGATGAGATTTTCGTCGTCGAAGCCTTCCGCGAGATACTCAGACAGGCCGCCGGTGATGATCACCTGCGCCTGTGGCTGCTCGAGATATTCCCGCGCGGTGGCGATGAAAGCATGCACCGTCGCGTTCATCTGAATCGCCGTCCCCACGATCAGACATTCGCTGGTGGTCTGCCCGATGAACTCGTCCTGGGGCAGTACCTCCTGCGCGAAGGCATCCTCCAGATGAGGTGCGACTTCGACAATGCCCTCCATCAAGGCAGGCATCCCCGCGGCGATATACCCGCCCAGGAAGGTGCCCTCAGCGTCGACGATCTCGGTAGTCAGGCAACTGCCGGCATCCACCACGATCGCCGGGCCGCCATACAGGCCAAAGGCAGCGACGGCGTTGGCCGCGCGGTCAGTGCCCAGCGACTTTGCGGGCCGGTACTTGCTCTTCAGCTTCGGCTGCACATCCTGCCCCAGCACGCGTATCGGCTTGTCGAAGCCCTCACTCAGCGCCGGGTAGACCATGTCGGCGTCAGCACTGCTGCCGCAGGCGAGAATGGCTTCACAGTCCGCCACATGCAGATCGTGCGCGACCAGTTCATTGAGCAATCGCGCCACGGTGAAAGTGGCGGGATCGAGCATCTCATTGTCGCAAGCTTCATCCCATTCGATCCGCAGGGAGCACACCCACGCGCCAGCTTGCCTCGCCGAGGACTTCATCGCCGAATTTCCAATGTCAACATACAGCCGCCAAGTCATATAATCTCCGAGTCCTGGCGCCAGCCGACGCCATCAAAAGTCAGTATAGTCGCTCCCTGCCCATGATGGAAGGTGCGGGCAAGGGCGGTCCGTCCCACCATCTCGAGCGACGGCGCCGGCACATGCCAATGGCCGCACAAGATGGCGTCGATCTCCGGATACGCCTCCGCCAGTTCGCCCTCATTGCCACGTCCATAGTGAGTCAACGCCACCAGCAGGTTGACTTGTCCCCGCAAAGCCGCAACGGCTTCGCCCGCGGCCTCCAGCGGTGGTATGGCGCGATAGGCGCAAAACCGCTCCCAGCGGCTGCCAGGGTCAATCAGCGGCTCTGTAAGTCCGAACAAACCAACGCGTATACCGGGGACCTCAAGTACCGTCCAGCGCTGGAATTGCGGTAGAGGCGCGCCCTGCGGAAGCAGATTGGCGGAGAGGACAGGGAACTGCGCCTCGCCAGTCTTCGCCCGCATGAAGGCGCGGGTCAGGCCAAACTCGCGATTGCCCACGCACATGGCATCATAGCCAGCGTCATTCATCAACCTGATGGCCCGCTCCGGCCATGGCAAAGCCACGAGATTCGGAGACTGCAAGGCATCCCCGGAGTCCAGCAACAGCGCCTGATGCTCATCCGCCAGCGCCCGCAGCCGTGCCGCCTTCGCCACGGTCAGGTGATTGTGCAGGTCAGCGGTGTGGACGATGCATAGCTTCATGACACCTGGACCACTAAATGACCCTCAGCTTCATCAGGTCCTGGATATCCACCATGCCCACCGCATGACCCTCTGAGTCCACCACCGGCAGATTGTCAAACTCCCGCTCTTCCATGATCCGCAGAGCCTCGGCGGCCAGCACGTCCGGCTCAGTCACCGTCGGCTTCGCGGTCATCACGCCGCTGATGGGGCNNGTGTTGTGGTCAGCCACCCCCCGCATAAGCTGGCGGAAGTCGCCGTCCGTAAAGAGCCCGAGCATCATCCCGGTTTCATCCACCACGGTCACAACTCCGCGTACCGGCGCGGTGCTCATCATCAGGATGGCGTCCATGACGGTGGCGTTGGGAGCGATCACCGGGTTGTCGTCGCCGGTGTGCATGACATCGGAGACGCGCAGCAGCAGCCTCCGTCCAAGCGAGCCGCCGGGATGGCTCTGGGCATAGTCTTCGGCGGTGAAGCCGCGAGCCGCCATGACCGACATCGCCAAGGCATCCCCCAGCGCCAGCGCCACCACCGCGGAGGTGGTGGGGGCCAGCCCCAGCGGGCAGGCCTCGCGCTCGCAGCGCGCGTCCAAGAAGGCGTCAGCGGCCTGAGCCAGCGTCGACTCCTCGGCCCCACAAAGCGCGATGATCTTCACCTTGCGGCGCTTGACCGCGGGCAGAATGTCCAAAATCTCATTGGTCTCACCGGAATTGGAGAGCATGATGACGACGTCGCCGTCGCAGATCATCCCCAAATCCCCATGCATCGCCTCAGCGGGGTGCACAAAGAGCGCCGGAGTACCGGTTGAGGCAAAGGTAGAGGCAATCTTCCGGCCGATGGCCCCGGATTTGCCAATCCCACAGACAATGACGCGCCCACGCGTGTCGAGAAGTAACTGCGCCGCCTTGAGAAAGTCATCGCCAAGACGCGCAGCAGCAGCAGTAATGGCCTCGGCCTCGGTGTGGAGGGTCTGGACTGCCTGGTTCAGGATAGTGTCATTGGAGGGCATGGATAGTTCTCTCATATCAGAAACAGAGGGGGAATGAGCCTTAGGCCGACCACACCGCCTCATGCACCGCCTTCACCGAGCGCAGCAGCGCCGGCAGGTCGGCGAAGGGGATCATGTTCGGGCCGTCGCACGGTGCCCGATCCGGGTCGGGATGGACCTCCAGGAACAGGCCATCAATGCCCATGGCGGCCGCGGCGCAGGCCAGTCCCGCTGCGAACTGCCGCTGCCCACCTGACGCGCCGCCCGCGCCGCCCGGAAGCTGGACGCTATGGGTCGCGTCGAAGATGACCGGCGCGCCTAAGTCGCGCATGATCGGCAGCGCACGCATGTCTACCACTAAATTATGGTAGCCGAAGGTCGTGCCGCGCTCGGTCAGCAGCACGCGCTCATTGCCCGTAGACTTGACCTTGCCGATCGAGTGCGCCATATCGTCCGGAGCCAGGAACTGCCCCTTCTTGATGTTCACGGGCAGCCCGGTCTCACCGCAGGCAACGAGCAGGTCGGTCTGCCGCGACAAAAACGCCGGGATCTGGATGATATCCAGCACTTGCGCCGCCTGCGCGACCTGCGCAGTCTCATGCACATCGGACACCAGCGGCAGCCCCGTCCGCTCCTTCACCTGCGCCAACAGATCAAGCCCCGCCAGCCAGCCCGGCCCTCGCTTGGAGGTGACGGAGGTCCGGTTAGCCTTGTCATACGAGGCCTTGAAGATATACGGAAGCCCCACCTCGGCGGCGATATCGCGCACGTGGCAGGCCATGTCATAGGTGGCCTCAAGGTCTTCGATCAGGCAAGGCCCGGCCATGAGGACGAGTTCGCCGGCGCCGAGGGCGATATCTGCTATCGTCACGGGGAAAGCGATCTTGGCTATCACTATTATTGCTCCGATTGACTGTCTTCCGGTATCTCCAGCAACGCCAGCGCTTCTTGCTGCAACCGGGGAAGCTCTTGGTGGATGATGTCCCAGACGATGTTGTGCATTACGTATGCATACTGATGTATCAGCTGATTGCGAAAGCGAACGATGTCGCGACTATCGGTTATGTGCTCGCTCAGGACCGGGGCAATCCTCAGGGCCTGCCCCAGCGCCTCCCCAATGATCTCCATCTGTCGCTCGACTGCCGAGCGCAGCAATATGTCGCCTACGTAGCCATCAAACGTCTTGCCGGCAGTGAAAGCAAGCACATGAGTGCAGGCATCAGTGATCTCAAGCAAGTACTTCCTCACCCGCAGATGCATGGATCACCTCGCGGCTCTTCGCGACCTCGCGGAGGAAGTACGGGTTGACCCCATACTCTTCGCGCAGAATCAGCAGATCAACCGGTCGCTGGAGAAGTCTCTCGAGCGCATACAGGAAATCGAAGTAAAACCGGGCTATGCCTTCAGTGATGCTGGGTTCAAATTCCACAATGAAATCCAGATCGCTCTCGCCCTCGCGGTATCTGCCGTCCGCTGCGGAGCCGAAGACTTCCAGCCGCTGCACGTGATGCTGCTCGCACAGTTCGCGGATTTTGTCCAGGTTGTCGCGGATCAGGTCAATCATTGGCTCAGGCTGATCTTTCCAGCAGCTTCCTCACGCGTTCCAGGTCCTCCGGCGTGTCTACCCCTATCGGCGAATAGTCCACCGTTACCACCCGGATCGGACAGCCATTCTCCAGCGCGCGGAGTTGCTCGAGACTCTCTGTGATCTCCAGCGGCGTGCGCTGCAGGCCGGCCATCCACAGCAGCGTCTCGCGCGTGTAAACATACAGGCCGATGTGCTTGAGCGGCTGCAGGCCTGATTTCGGGTGCACCCGCGGTGCCCCACGGTCCACTTGCTGCCCCGGATCGAACCGGAAGTACGGAATGGGACAACGTGAGAAGTATAGCGCAAACCCCCGCTGATCCACCACTACTTTGACCGCCGACGGCTCCAAATGCTCCTCCAAAGTTGTGATCGGCGTGGCGATGGTGCCGAGACGAAGCCCAGCCTCATGCAGGAAGGGCTTGATCGCGGCGTCGATGATGTCGGGGCGCAAGAGCGGCTCGTCGCCCTGTAGATTCACGATCAGATCGCAATCGAGACCCGCCGCGACTTCCGCCAGACGATCGGTGCCGGAGGCATGATCGGCGGACGTCAGGGCGGCAACTCCGCCAAATGCCTGCACGGCCGCGAAGACCTCGTCACTGTCTGTCGCGACGATCACCTCGCTGAGGTGCTGAGACTGCATCGCGCGCTCATAGACATGCTGGACCATGGGCTTGCCGGCGATATCTAACAGCACCTTGCCCGGCAGGCGGGTGGAGGCGAGACGAGCGGGGATCATACCGACGATACGCATGGGAAAATGCCTTTGAACGAATGGTACGCCCGACGCTGGTGTCGGGCAGCGGGAGGCGACAGGAGTGTCGGGCAAAGCGGCGGAGACTACAGGTCGTCTGGCTCGGGGTAGTACCGCGACAGAAAACGCATCAACGAGTAGATCGGAATCGTCAGTAAGCCGCTGAAGACCGCACGGAAGAGGACTGCACTGACCCACGACTGCGGGCTTGGCGGAGGCGCTATCAGGAGCCCGATGACCGAGGCCACTATCACTGCGGCCATGACCACGATCGCCGCCAGCAGAACGCGGTCGGAGAACATTCGGCCCCGCATCGTACCCGCCAAAAAACCCAGCGTCATGTAGCTGATGAACAGGTTGCCGACGGGTAGGCCCGTCACCGACGCCCATAGAAAGGCGCCGAGAAAGCCCGCCAAAAGCCCGCTCGGGCCGCCGGTGGTGAGCCCGATGCTCAAGACAGCGGCCAGCGCCAACTCCGGAACCTGACCGTGCATTCGCAGCCACGGCGCCCAGGTGGACTGCGCCGCTACGCATACGAGCAGCAGCAGCAAAGTCACGATGAACCCATACAAGGCTGAGCGCGGGGCAGCCATTGAGACATAACTAGTTGCCATGGCGCGTCACCAGCACGTACGAGAGATGATCGAAATCGACAAAGGGACGAATGACAGCCGTCAGGTCCATGGTCCCGGCGCTGGAGCGACGCGTAGCGACCACCGTGCCCACGGGGATGCCTGCCGGGTAAACTTCCCCCATCCCAGAAGTCAGCACCACGTCGCCCTCACGAATGTCGGCTCGTCCGATGAGCTTGTCCATCACCAGGCAATCGGGCTGGTACTCCGTCTGCGCCGCCACCCGGACCATTCCCTGATCCCGCGATCGCTGGATGATGCAGGCCACCGCATGCTCGCCGTCGATCAGGGGGAAGACCTGCCCACGGCGGCCATCGACATTGGTCACGCGGCCTACGAGGCCCGCATGGGTGCGAACGATGTTACCCACCTCAAGCGAACGCTGCGGGGGCGCCAGGACTGTCAGCCGCTTCCTGCTCAGTCCGTAGTTCATGCCGACAATCTGCGCCACCAGCGGCTCCCCGCGAAGCCGCTTGCTCAGGCCCAGCAGCTTACGCAGTTGCTGGTTCTCAGCAGAAGCTTCCACCAAACTCAGCTTCTGCGCCGCCAATTCTTCCTTTTCAGCCTTCAGCCGCTGGTTCTCAGCCGCCAGCTTGCGGTACTGCCCAAGGCCTGTTACCACACCCTCGACGCCGTTGCCCAGCGACGCAAAACCCCTCTGCACCGGCCAGGTCAAGGCTGCAGCCATACGTTCGGGCAGACTGGCGTTGCTGTTAGCTTCAGCCGCCGATGAACGCGCACGATGCTGCCAGATCGTGAGCACCAAAGCCAACACGATCAGCGCGATTATGGGACGGGTATCAAATCCTGCGCGTGATTTTCTTAGCATGATGAAGTGCAAATCTGCCCGGCAGGACAGGCATCCTGCCTGTCGGTGCGCCGGTAGAACAGGCATCGCGTGAGCCGGTAGGACAGGCATCGCGTGCGCCGGTAGGACAGGCATCCTGCCTGTCATGGTCGTTGATCCGACAGGCAGGATGCCTGTCCTACCAGGAGTTGAAGCACGCTGCGAAGCTACTAACGCCGGTGACCACTGAGGCCTTGTATCTCTTCGAGATAGCGGGCGCAGCCCAGCGCCACACAGGTCAGCGGATCTTCGGCCACGTAGACCGGGATGTCGGTTTCGGCGCTGATGAGCTGATCGAGGCCCTGCAGGAGAGCCCCGCCACCGGCGAGTACGATGCCACGGTTCATGACGTCAGCCGCCAGTTCCGGCGCCGTGCCATCCAACGTCTCCTTGACCATCTCCACGATCTGGTTGACGGTGCTTTGGATGGCCTCCCGCACCTCACCGGAGCTGATCATGATGCTTCGCGGCAGGCCGCTGAGCAAGTCTTTGCCCCGCACTTCCATCTCTTCCTCTTCCTGGCGGGGGAAAGCGGAGCCGATGGAAACCTTAATCTGTTCCGAAGTCGTCTCACCGATATACAGGTTGAATTCTCGGCGGATGTACGTGCCGATCGCCTCGTCGATCTCCTCGCCTGCTACTCGCATCGAGCGCTGGGTGCAGATGCCGCCGAGAGAGATGACCGCGATTTCTGTAGTGCCGCCGCCAATGTCCACAATCATGTTGCCGACAGGCTCGGCCACCGGCAGACCCGCGCCAATGGCCGCCGCCATGGGTTCATCAATGATTTCACATTCGAAGGCGCCGGCCTGCCGCGAGGCGTCCTCGACGGCGCGCCGCTCCACCTCGGTAATTCCCGACGGAACACCGACCACCATGCGCGGGTGGATAAGCCAGCGGTTGGACTGGATCTTGCGGATGAAGTAACGCAGCATCGCCTCGGTGATGTCGAAGTCGGCAATGACGCCGTTACGCAAAGGCCGCACAGCGGCTATACGCGCCGGCGTACGCCCCACCATTCGCTTGGCGTCCTCGCCGACGGCAAGCACGCTGCCTGTGACGGTATCAACGGCGACGACTGAAGGCTCACGCAGCAGCAGCCCGCGTCCGCTGACATGAACCAGGGTGTTGGCGGTGCCAAGATCAATGCCCAAGTCGGGCGAGAACTTCGAGAACCAGTGGAAAGCGGAGCGCAAACTGCGCTCAAAGACGCTACGCCTGAAGCTCTCTCCACGTAATCCGACGAGTCGCTTTGTTTTCATCAGCTCTCTCTTGCAGGTCCTGTCCAGCCGAGGGCGGACAGACAATGTAACAGTATCGCCAGAGGCAGACCGACGATGTTCAGGTAGGAGCCGAGCACTTCGAGCACGAGGCTGCCGCCCCCGGACTGTATCCCGTAGGCACCCGCTTTGTCCAGAGGGTCCCCTGAGGCAACGTACGCGGCAATATCGGTTGTCGTGAGTTCACGAAAGGTGACGCTTGAGGACACTACTTCCTCTACCAACACCCGAGGCGCGGTCTCCGGTCCGGACGCTGACTGGCGTACTGCGATTGTCAGCGCAGTATAAACTTGATGCTGCCGGCCCGACAGTTGTTCCAGCATCTGGGTCGCATGGGCGGCATCGATTGGCTTCTCCAGCGCCTGACAGCCCAGCGCAACCACCGTGTCCGCGCCGACCACAAGCTGATTAGCGTGTCGCTCCGCAACATCCAGAGCCTTCAGTCGCGCATTGATCAGGGCGCGCTGCCGCGGGTCGTCCGGAGCGTCTTCCCCCATTTCCGCATCACTGGTGACCACTTCGAACGCCATTCGACTGGAGCGCATTATCTCCTGCCGGCGAGGCGACGCCGAGGCCAAGATCAGCGGCCGTTCCAAGGGCCGGATAGCATCCGGCCCGGCGGTGGCGGCCTTCTCCATATGGAGGGGCCGGATATCATCCGGCCCGGCGGTCATTGACGCTACGGCGGGCCGGATACTATCCGGCCCCTCCAAAGGCAGGGATTCTCGCGGCGTCATAACCGCCCGGACCTCAAAATGGAAAACAGCAGCCAGCCACCCAGCACCAGACCAATCGCCAGGTAAACCACCATCATCCAGCGGCCAATTGGAGCCACATTGGTGGAACTCGTAACCAGGTTGGTCGAGGACATGATGACGGCCGACACTACCAGCGCAAAGGCAATCCGGTTTATCATCAGGTCCAACCGGTGCAACGGCTGGTCCAAATTCTCGTGCATGATCCTGACGCTGACGCCGCAGCCCTGCAGGCGCTGCAGCACCTGGTTGATCTGGCGGGGCAGCAGGCCGGCGTAGCGGTTGGTGCTGCGGACTATGCGGATCAGGTCGGAAAGCAGCCGGCCCGGCGTCAGGCGCTGGATGACAAGCTGCTGAACTTCCTCGCGCACCAGCTTTTGAGAATCGAACTTCGGATCAAGCTCCAGACAGATGCCTTCAGCCACGATCAGCGACTTGGCCACTGCCGCCAGGCTTGGAGGCATTCGCACCCCATGGCTCATTACCAAGCCCAGTAGCTGATCCAGCAGGTTCCCCAAGCCGGCCTGCGCGCTGCTTTGATAGCCCGAGTAGTACGACAGCATCCGGCCGATATCATTAGCCAGTTGCTTCGCGTCGGTGCGGTCGCTGATAGCCCCAAGCGCGAGCAGGTGATCCGTCACTTCCTGTGAGTCATTGCTCAATGCAGCCAATAGCAGGGAAACAAGACTGTCCCGCACTGCCCGGTCCACCGCCACAGCGTTGCCGCAGTCGAGAAACGCGACCTTCGCGCCGCCGACGAACAGCACATTTCCCGCGTGCGGATCGCCGTGGAAGTATCCGTCGCGCATGATCTGGCGGATCAGCAGCGAGGCGAGGCTCTTAGCGGCCTCGGGCGGATCAACCGCAAATTCTTGTAGTTGCTCCGGCTCCCCCACCTTCGCTCCGGAAACCCACTCAACGACCAGGACCCTTCGCGTGGACAGCTCCCAGAAAATCTTTGGGATGTAAGCATTCTCTTCTTCGGCCAGGTTCCGGCGCAGGCGGTCAGTGTTGTAACCTTCGACCAGAAAATCAAGTTCCTCGCGCAGGCTGCGTGCGAATTCCTGCGCGACCTCATGCACGTGATTATCCGCGGCCCAGCCAATAGAACGTTCAGCCTGCCGCGCCGCCCACAGGATCACATCGAGGTCGGTCTCCATCAGCTCAGCGACCGTGGGCCGCTGAACCTTCACCGCCACTGGCGAACCATCCTGGAGCCGGGCAAAATGCACTTGAGCGATGGAGGCGGATGCTCTCGGCTCAGGCTCAAACTCGGCGAAGAATTGCTCGACTTCTCCACCCAGTTCCTCCCGCAGCACCTGCCTGATCTCCTCAGACGGGGAGGCGGGGACGTTGTCCTGAAGCTGGCGCAACTCGCGCACGTACTGCGCGGAGACGATGTCAGCGCGACTGGCCAGCACCTGCCCCAACTTGATGGCGGTCGGCCCGAGTTCCTCAAGCGCCGCCCGCAGTCGCTCCGGCATCTCCAGCCGCGCCACCGACTCATCAACCCGCCGCCGGCGTGGCCGGGGGAGGATTTCGAGCTCATGCAAGACCCACGTGAAACCGAACCGGCCAAGGATGGAGATGGCCTGACTCGCCCGGCGCACTCGCGCACGGGTCCGGCCTCGCCAACTCCCCCAGTACGCGCTCTCGTTAGAGTCTGATATTGACCTCTGATCCACAGCCAGCGCACCTGCCCTCCGCGTTCAGTCCCACGATTCGAGCCCCGAAACCGCGTCTCGAGACGAGCAGCCGTCCGCACTCCGGGCACTCCGTGTCAGTCGTCCCCGGCATGTTGACATTCCCCACATACACGTAGCGAAGCTTCTTCTTCGCCATCGCGTAAGCCTGGACCAACACCTGCGGCGGGGTCGGCGGAGCCTCAAACTCATAATCCGGATGGTACGCCGAGAAATGCAGCACCAAGTCCGGCGACACCGATGCTGCCCAATCCACCAGAGCCTGCAAATCCTCAATGCTGTCGTTCTCGCCCGGGATGATCAGGTTCGTGATTTCAACATGACACCGTCCGAAGGCTCGCTCGACCGTCTGCCGCGCCGGCAAAGCCTGTCCCTTGCAGTGCTTCAGGTAGAACTTCTCACTCATGGACTTGATGTCCACGTTCATCGCGTCGATGAACGGCAGCAACTCCTCCAGCGGCTCGGCTTCGACGATGCCGTTGGTCACCAGCACGTTGTGCAGCCCCGCCTCCTTGATCAGCGGCGCCGTCTCGCGGAGGTACTCGTACCAGATGAAGGGCTCGTTATAGGTATAGGCGAGCCCGATGTTGCCGTCGGGAACGTGTTGCTGGGCCAGACGAACGGCATCTTGCGGCAGGATTACCTGCGTTGGCGGCCGCTGCTGGGAGATCTGCCAGTTCTGGCAGAACCCGCAACTGAGATTGCACCCGAAGGTGCCGAGCGAAAGAATACTGGACCCCGGGTGGAAGTGATACAGAGGCTTCTTCTCGATCGGGTCCATCCCGGCGGAGGTCACTTCGCCGTAGTTCATCGTGTGCAGGACGCCATCCTCATTGATGCGGGGCCCGCAACGCCCGGTCTTGCCGGGGTTGATATGACAATGCCACGGACACAGGAGACAGTCCGTGCGCTCACCCTCGACGCTATAGTACATCGCTTCGCGATCCGGCATCTCCACCACCCCTCTTCGCTATACCGCCCGCTCCGTCTGATCCGTCCCGCGTGGCGCAAGTTTTCAACTTGCGTTCGGTCCGGCGAGTTACAAACTTGCCCCACGCGAAGTTTGGCACGGGACGTAGCCCGCGCCCTGCCAACCCAACTTACTCCCCAAAAGCAGGTTCGCCCTGGACCTGATCTACCAGTCGCTTGACAGCCTCAATCATCTCGACGCTGCCCCAGACCCCAAACCAGCTTCCGCCCTCCGCCCCGCACAGTCCACCCGCCCCTATCTGGTGGGCCTCAACGCCAGTCAGCAGCGACAGTGCCTCTAATTCGGTGATGATCTCGCCCTGCAACGGCCACAGCGCTGGCATGCCTTCGCGGCTGATCTCGGGCTCATTGCTGATTAGCTCCGCCAGACTCTGGATATCCTCGGCAATCTCCTTCTCCAGACCCACCGGGATGACAAAGTGCAGGCCCTTGCCATAGTACGAGCCGATGAACGCCCCCAGCGTCCCGCCCTCCGGATGGCCAACGAGCAGCCCCGCGACACCGGCCTCATAGTTCAGTGCGTTGGCGCCCTTGATGACGACGTCGCCACGCTGAATCTGGGCGATGGCGTCTCTCATCGGCAAGTCGGTCTTCTCGCCGTTGACGAAGATGACCTCGCCGATGTTGCCGGAGAAACTACCGGCAGTGTCGGACTTGGCTGGCACCGCGCGCCCCAATACATAAGAGCCCTTGACAATTGGCTGCCCCAGCAGTTCCTCTGCCACGTAGGCATTGGTGCTGCCCTTGCAGACGAGGACGATGCCGCTTTGCATGGCTTGCTGGACGGCAGGCAAAGCGGCGACGCCTTTGGCGATAAGCCGTTTGCCTTCGGCGACAGTCAGGACAAAGCTGTATGACTTGAGGTCCGGCATGAAAGCCCTCCCGCGTAGCCCGCGCATGGCCCTCGAGGGGCTGATTTCGAAGCCTGATATGGATTGTCGAAGTATACCAACTGCCGCCTTCTTTGGCAATAACGGGCGGTCACGGGCCAATGAAGCGTCCGACGCCGAAAAGGCGCGCATGCGAGTGATCAAAGCAAACCTGTGCCTCCCGCCCCAGCCGCTGTGCTACTGGATCGAGCAGGACGGGCTGCACTTTGAGATGATTGATGAGGAGTTGGAGGTGGGGGTGTTGGAGACAACTACTACCACCACCACCCTCACAGAACAGGCAAGAGCCAAATCGGTAGAGATGTTCGATGATGAAGGCGAAGTGTCAAACAGCAGGTGGGAAGGCTTGATGATGGAGTGGGGGTTCAATATCCGGCTGCTTCAGAAGCTGAAGAAGATCATGCCTGTGACGGTGCGCGAGGCAGGGCGCAACACGTTCTACAGCATTCCCAATGAGGGTGGTGGTGGTAGTAGTAATCAAGTTCTCGCATAATAGGGAAATGTATATACATCCAAAACCATGGGGAAGTGGTGGTATGAGGGACGGTTATCAGACGATCAGGCCATACCGAACGCTAAGGGACAAGGTGCGAGGGGATTGGCTGCTGCCGGTATGCAGGACCCGGCGGCAATTACCACCACCACCCTCGCCGACGCGGGATTCGGCCAACGGCTCAACAGGTCGGTAGACGAAGATGAGCAAAACGCCCTGCGTGGAGGAGGTGGTGGTAGTAATCACGCCACCACCACCCACAGGGCGGTCAATGGCTGGCGTTTGTCGTTCGTCCAAAGGACGCTCGGCGGCACGCCCACCAGCCGGACGTTTCAACGTCCGGAAAGACGGCCACCCACCATCCCCTCTGTTGGCGTCCGCAGGACGCTCGGCCGAAGGCCCCGCGTATCAGCGGTACGCGTTGGGCGCGGAGCGCCGACCGTCCTGCGGACGAACGGCGCGACTGTGCGCGTGGTGGTGGTGATATAGTTCGCCACGCACCACCCGCAGGGCGCTCGATGGCTCTGGCCCCGCAGGGGCCGCCAGAGTTTAGGCCAGGGCGTGAGCCCTAATGATGCCGCCATCCCCACAATCCCAAAGTCCCGCAGGGGCGGCAGAAGGTATGCCGCCCCTACGGGGCTTTTTCATTTCCTCGTGCTCTCTTACCAGGGCTCATGCCCTGCCCTAACTTCTACCGGTCCTACGGGCCTGACGACGATTACTACCGCGGTGGTGGTGATGGCAAATCAAATACGCCTACCCCGGGCCAATGGCTTACGCCAGCCCCCACCACCGCCCCATCGAGTTTCCCACAACGCTGGGGTAGTTATGACCCATGTATGTTACTCGCTCATTTATCGGCCCTACCTCGCGTTGACAAAGCCTTCATGTATCTTCTATAATCGCTACACGAACGATTCCTCCCCCCTCGAAGGGAGCGCTGCTGCATGGCGAAGGGCCACTGCTGCTTCGCTGTACTCACCATAAGCCTGCTTGCTGCCCTGCAGGTCTTTCCCTCGACCGCTCAACAAAGTGACTTCACCAATGGGGTGAGGCTCTACCAGGAAGGCGAATATCAGGAAGCTGCCCAAGCTCTGGAAACGGCAACCAAGGCCGATCCGGCGCTCGAAGCAGCCTGGTATTATCTTGGCCTGACTCGCTTCAAGCTGGCCGATTACCCAGGCTCGCTCGCCGCCCTCCAAAAGGCGCTCGAGCTCGCCCCCTCGCGTCCCGGTACTCGCCTCATGATCGGCCAGATCTATGAAAGCCAGAACGCTTTCAACGAGGCCATCGCCGTTTACCAGGACGAGGTCCGGTATCGCCGGGGCAGGGACATCCTGCCTGTCACGAAGGCGATCGGTCGCGCGCTCTACCGGGCAGGCCGCTACAGCGAGGCCATGGCAACGCTGCAAAAGGTCATCTCCGACGACCCCAACGACGTCGAATCGATCTACTTCCTGGGCCTCACACACGCCGCGCTGGGCAATCATACCCGCGCGCTGATCCATTTCGCCAACGCCAGCCGAATCATGGATGAATGGTGGGGTCTGTCACGCCGACTGACGCGTCTGCGCAAGTCTCAGGCCTCAGGCGATCTTACGCCCGCTCAGCAGCGCGATCTCGGTTCCACCGAGGAGCGGCTGGCGCAGGATTACGGCCGCGCCCAAGAATTCGGCACTGTCCTTGGCCTGTGGCCAACCCTCAACAAGGCCACCGGCAACAGTTATGTGGCTCTCAAGGAATTCGCCTCCGCTCGCAATGCCTACCGCAGAGCGCTCGATCGCGAGCAACTCGGTTCACCGTCTGATCCCGATGTTTTCACCCTCGTCGCACTGGCCCATCTGGGCGAGGCCAAGGCTGTCTTCAACGATCAGGGCCTGATCTTCCAAGCCATCGGCATCACAGGCGACGCCATCACCACCGCCAAACAGGCCATCGAAAAGAACCCTGCCTACGCCCCCGCCCACAACGCTTTGGGGCAGATCTACCTCTTCCAGGCGAAGACTTACACCAGCCGGCCCGACCTGAACGTCACATCCCATACCTGTGAGGATGCGGGCAAGGAGTTCGCGGAAGCACTCAAACTCGATCCGAACTACGTTGTGGCAATGAGCAACTACGCTGAGTGCCTGCTGCTAAGCGGGAAACTCGAAGAGGCGAAGTCGCAACTGGACAAGGCTTTAACCCTTCAGCCCCGCAACCCCAATCTCCACGCGCAGCTTGCGCAGGTACTGCTGGGCATGGAGGCGTCTGAAGAGGCGCTTAAGGAAGCCCAGAACGCGCTTGCGCTCGACAAGAATAATGTCGAGGCGCTCAACGCGGCTGGCATGGTGTATCTCTACTTCCGCAATGATATCGGTGAGGCAACCGACTACTTCAGCCGCGCCGTTGTCGCCGATCCCCGCCGCTGGGACAGCTATGTGAACCTCGGTCTGGCCTTCTACCAGATGGAATCATGGTACCGCGCCCGGCGCGAGTTCCGAGCCGGACTGGACCTGATCCCGAAGGCCACTATCGCCAACACCTCCCAGCAGCAGGCGTACCTGTACTACCTGATTGCCCAGACCTATCACGCGACTTCCATGTTCGATCAGGAAGTGGAAGCGCTCAACGAGGCCCTGGGGCGCACGCCGACGCACGTTGGCACACTGCGCCAGCTCGCGCTGGCCTACGAGGCTCAGCGCAAGTACCGCGCGGCCGAGCAGACCCTGCAGGATGCGCTCAATGCCTCCACGGTGCCGTCTGATGATGCCGAGATCAACGTCCAACTGGGCTCAATGCTGGAGCGCGAGGGCAAGATCCACGAGGCCATCGTGGCCTACAGCACGGCTCTGAAGGCTGATCCCAACTCCGCGGCGGCCCAGGCGGGTCTGGCGCGGTTGCAGAACCGGTAGCGCCGTGCCACAATCCGGGCGTTGCGGCGTCTGGATCAGCCTGTGCGTGGCTGCAGTCTGTTGCGGCGGCGCTGCCTTAGCCGAGGCGCCGCGGCCTCAGCGACTTGAGCTTGAAAATGGGTTGGTGCTGCTGCATCAGCGCAATCCCAATAGTCTCACGGCGGCAGTCTGCTGCTTCATCAAAGTCACGGCGCTGGTCGAGACGCGGGAGACGGCAGGCTTGCGGAACCTGGCCCAGGAGACGATCCTGGACCTGCCGGATGGTCAGGGGCTGACACTGGGCGAGCGACTGAGCGATCTCGGGCTTCAGGCGACCGTGCAGACGTCACCGGATTACGTCGAAGCCATGTTTCAGGGCACTGGGGACCAATTGCCCGAACTGTTGCATGCGGTTCGAGTCGTACTGAGGCACGAGAGGCCTGCGGCGCGGCAGATCAACCTGCGGCGGGCGGAGGTGCTGCGGCAATTGGAGGGGCGGCGGGAGTTGCCGCTGCCATTGGCGCGGGACAAGGCGCAAGCGCACCTATACCGTAACACGTCCTGCTCCTGGCCCACAGTGGGCACCCCCACCGTAGCTTCCATTACCGCCGACCAGCTACTGGCCCTGCGCCAGATGCGATATGTGCCTAATCGCAGCATTGTAG
>LSQX01053913.1_pt1 | contig 16900 bp, 12 predicted proteins | sample 654561 | NCBI WGS metagenome assembly LSQX01 (sample SAMN04489861, study PRJNA283612) | anaerobic digester metagenome | isolation source: 4 biogas reactors fed with cattle manure at either 37C or 55C with and... | place: Denmark: Kongens Lyngby | collected 2014
AGGGGACGCTTCTCAAATATGTGAGAAGCGTCTTTTGTTTTGCAAGGTTCACGGTTTTGGGTAATATAATGGGAAATGTTTACCGAACATGCGTTCTATGTTAGAATTAAGAAAACGGTGTGAGGTGATTAATTTGCCCAGAAAAGCGCGCGAGAAGCATAGCGAAGCGATATACCATATAATGTGCCGAAGCATATTCGAGGTTTTACTATTCAGGGATGATGAAGACAAAGACTATTATCTGAAGCTCCTAAAGTATAATTCGGACAAATACAAATGTGGTGTTTATGCCTATTGCCTAATGGACAATCATCTACACATCCATTTAGATCCAAAGGGCTATGATATATCCAAGTTTATGCATAGTATTAACACATCATACGTGCACTACTTCAATAGGAAATACAAAAGACATGGGCATTTATTTCAGGAAAGGTTTCAGAGCAGGATACTGGACAGCGACAGATATAATCTAGCTGTATCAGCATACATACATAACAATCCAAAGGATATCGAGGGATATTCGCAGCGGGTAGAGGATTACAAATATTCGTCCTATGGCATATATCTAGGTATAAGGAAGGACCATCGAAGGCTAATTGATACTGGCTTTATCCAGGGATTGATGGGGGTAAGAAAGAGGCGCAATTTCGTTTGCAAATATCAAAGCTTTGTCATGCAACAAAGGGGAGTGGAAAGTCTAAAGGAGTGTGCAGAGTATTGTGAGAGCATAGAGACACCAGAGAACGAGTATGTTAGTGGAAGAAAAGTACTAATTCGTGAGGTTCCGCCAGCCAAGGTAATTGAGTATATCTCGAGGAAACTAAAATATCCAATGCACAAATTGTTAATATCAAATGGGAAGCAGAAGCACAATGAATTCAGGGCATTTGTTGCATATGTGTTAAGAGTGCTTTGCGGACTGGGGTATAGACAGATTTGTGAGCACATATATAACGTCACGGTATCAGGTTGCTCGATCCTATGTAATAGGGGGTTTGAGCTTGCGAGTAGTGAAGGCTTTGAATATGCAGGCATTTTTGATGAGCTGGCCTATTTTTTAGCATAAAATACAAACACATCTGTTATATTGATGATTAGTTTCCCCAAAAAGATAGTCAGGTTGGATAGATATAGAACATTAAAGTTATCTAAACCTGATTTGGTGTGTAATTTGATATTAGTAAAATATTATTGACTTGATTTTGAATTTGATAATAATTTTTTCAAAGTGTTGTTATCAAATCCATTAATCCGCTAACCTGCTAACCCCTAAAATAACCAAATGGATATATTCGGTATATGTTTCTTGAATGGTGACAAAGTTGCTATTACCTGCTTTTAATTTGTGATTTTGAGAAACGTCCCTGAGCAGCAAATCAGAGAAACGTCCCTGTACAACTTTCGAGCAACTGAGCATGATCATTGCCCTTGAGTAATGCATAATTTTGATAGTTTTTTGAGAAACGTCCCCATTCCGCACATTCCAGTTTCCAGTTGAAGTTGCGGTACTTAAATAGTAGAATATACAATATATATTTATACAGAGATTGGATGATATTATTTTAGGCGGTAGAGGATAATGGGAGATAAGAAGAGAATAGCAGTTGTTTTTGGCGGGCAGTCTTCAGAGCATGAGGTTTCAAGGTTTTCGGCAGAAGCGGTTATAAGGAATGTTAATCTGGATAAGTTTGATCTTGCTCTGATTGGTATTACGAAGGATGGCCGATGGCTTTCTTATGATGGGCCAATAAATTTAATAGGGACAGGCGAATGGCAGGCATTGGCAGAATCTAATCAACATTCGAAGCAGGCTATGTTAACTGCAGGTGCTGCTATTGCAATGGCGGAAAAGGATAATAAAAAGATTGATGTTATTTTCCCAGTTTTGCATGGTTGCAACGGCGAAGATGGAACAATTCAAGGACTATTTGAATTAGTAGGAATACCTTATGTTGGCTGTGGTGTGTTGAGCTCAGCATTAGCTATGGATAAAGCTTATGCTAAAATTGTCTTTGAGAAGGAGGCTTTACCACAAGGGAAATATCTTGTGTATAATAGGAAGCAGCTTAATCGAGAAATGGATTTTATTATTTCCGAAATAGAGGATACCTTGACATATCCATGCTTTATCAAGCCATCCAATGCAGGTTCTTCAGTAGGTGTAAGTAAGGCACATGACCGCAGAGAGCTCGTAGAAGCACTGCAATTAGCGGCCAGATATGACAGACGCATTTTGGCTGAGGAGTTTATCGACGGGTGGGAGGCAGAATGCGCGGTTCTGGGAAATAATGATCCTATTGCATCGACAGTTGGCGAAGTGGTACCATGTAATGAGTTTTATGACTATGAAGCTAAATATTTGAGTGGGGACAGTTCTGAAGTAATAATTCCTGCTAGGTTGCCAATGGAGATTATTGAGACTATAAGGAGTTATTCAATAAAGGCGTTCAAGGCACTGGATTGTTCAGGATTGGCGAGAGTTGACTTTTTTGTTCGGAAAGAGAATAATGAAATCTACATCAATGAAATCAACACTATGCCGGGATTTACACAGATTAGTATGTATTCAAAGCTATGGGCAGCATCCGGACTACCATACAGCCAGTTGGTTGAAAGGTTAATTGAACTAGCACTGGAGCGCCATGCGGACAGCCAAAGAGAATTATAGGAAACTGTAATGAGATATTGATTACTAATACTGTTTTATTGTATTACAATCGGGGGTAATATTTAGTATGGACAATAGGGCAATAGGGGTATTCGACTCTGGGCTTGGCGGACTTACGGTTTTTAAGGAAATTGCGAAGCATTTACCGGGGGAGAGCATGATTTATTTTGGCGACAGCGGTCGTGCCCCGTACGGAACTAAATCAAAAGAAATAATTATTAAGTATACACTACAGGATATTCGCTTTTTGATGAGTCATGACATAAAGATGGTAGTTATTGCTTGCAACACCATGAGCGCGCACAGCTTTGATATTGTTAAAAGTATTCTTAACGTGCCTGTTATTGAAGTAATTGGAGCTGGAGCATCAACAGCAGTACTCGAAACCAGGAATAAAAAGCTCGGAATAATTGGTACCAGTGCTACAATAAGCAGTGGAACATATCAAAAGGCTATTAATAAACTTGATAGTAATATCGAAACATATCATAGAGCATGTCCGCTTTTTGTACCTTTGGTCGAGGAGGGACAGGAGTGGTGGGATAGCGACATTGCTTTGCGGATAGCCCAGGAATACCTTAGTCCGCTTAAGCAAACTGGAGTTGACACACTGGTATTGGGGTGCACGCATTATCCGTTGTTGTATAAAACAATTAGTAAGGTCATGGGAGAAGAGGTAAGGCTGGTTAGTTCGGCATTTGAAGTAGCACGGGTTGTAAAAAGAATGATTTTTGAAAAGAATATTCAAAGGGACGAGCATTGTAGACCTGAGTACCGCTATTACACCAGCGATAGTGTCGAAAAGTTTGAACCATTGTGTAGCACCATTCTTGGTTGGCAGGTAAGCTCTGCACAGAAGGTTGATATTGAGAAGTACTGATTGATTCGTTCTGGGGACGGTTCTCATTTAGGGGGACGTTTCTCAAATGGTTGGGTTAATAGTGCAGTAAGGGACTGTTATTGAAGGAGTTTGAAGTGGTTATAAGGATAATTTGTGAAATGCGATTTTTGTCGCGGAAAGGCGCGTGTTAGCATGGATAAAAATGTTATAATCTCAGTTAAAGGCACGCAGACCGCTAATGATGACAATTCAAGCATTATGGAACTGGTTACGGAAGGTAAGTATTATAAGGAAGATGAAGCATATTATGTTACATACGATGAAAGTGACATTACAGGCATGAGTGGAACGAAAACAACTCTAAAGGTTTTAGACGGTGTGGTTACACTGATTAGAGTCGGCTCCGTCAATTCTCAGTTTGTGTTCCAACAAGGCCAAAAGCACATATCATATTATGATACGGAGTACGGGGCATTTACCATCGGTGTGTTGGCCAATGCAGTAGATGTCAAGATAGATGACAACGGAGGAGAAATCCGTGTAGGATATCAGTTGGATATTGACAATAATAATACAGGTGAAAATGATTTTTGCTTGTCAATAAGAGAGGTAGGACAAACGGATGACAAACATAATAGAAAATTTAAGGGGACAGGTAAGGAATACAGTTAAAAATGCACTACATGCCTCAGTACTCAAAGGTGAGCTAGCTGAGTCGACGATTGACGAAATCACGATCGAAACACCAAAAGATAACAATCACGGTGAGTTCTCTACAAATATTGCCATGCAGTTGGCCAAACAAGTCAAAAAAGCACCTGTGCAAACTGCGGCTATACTTATTGCAAACATGGATTTCTCAGATACATATATTGAGAGAGCAGAGAGTGCCGGCCCAGGCTTCATTAATTTCTACTTGAACAAGTCATGGTTATATGACACTTTGAAGATAGTGGATCGTGAACGGAATGACTATGGCAGAATTGACATCGGTCATGGCAAAAAGGTTATGGTCGAGTTCGTGAGTGCAAATCCGACGGGGACGCTTCACATGGGTAATGCTAGAGGCGGTGCGCTGGGCGATTGCATAGCAAGTGTGCTACAGGCGGCTGGATATGATGTGACCAGGGAGTTTTACGTAAACGATGCTGGGAACCAAATTGAAAAGTTTGGTATTTCTCTGGAGGCTAGATATATTCAGTTGTTGAAAGGTGAGGATGCAGTCCAATTCCCGGAAGATGGATATCAGGGTGAGGATATTATCGATCACATGAAGGACTACATTGAGAGATATGGGGATCAGCTTCTTAAAGAAGATCCTGCTGAAAGGCGCAAGAAGCTGGTAGATTATGCCTTGCCTAAAAATCTGGAGCGGATTAGAAAAGGGTTGGAGGCCTATGGCATAAAATATGATGTATGGTTCTCCGAACAGTCACTTCATGATAGTGGCGAGTTGGATGAAACACTACAGTATTTGAACGAAAATGGGCTTGTAGTTGAAAAGGATGGGGCAAAATGGTTTAAAGCAACCCATTTCGGAGCTGAAAAGGATGAGGTTATTGTAAGGAATAATGGATTGCCGACCTATTTTGCATCGGATATAGCCTATCATAGGAACAAATTTCAAAAGCGTGGCTTTGATTGGGTAATAGACCTGCTTGGCGCCGACCACCATGGTCATGTTGCCAGAATGAAGGCAGCAGTTGAGGCAATCGGGGTTGACCCATCTAAATTAGACATTGTAGTGTTTCAGCTTGTCAGGCTATTCAAAGATGGGGATGTGGCAAGGATGTCCAAGCGGACAGGCAAAGCCATTTCTCTTGACGACCTTTTGGAAGATGTGGGAAGAGATGCGGCTCGCTTCATTTTTAACACAAAGGCCTCCGGCAGCCATTTGGATTTTGACCTTGACCTTGCTATAAAGCAGTCTAACGAGAATCCAGTATATTATGTGCAGTATGCGCACGCAAGAATTTGTAGTATGCTACGGTTAATTGAAAGTGAGGGAATTAAGATCCCATTGGCCGATGAAGTTGAGCTGACAAGACTTACAGCTCCTGAGGAGATAGAACTCATTAAGAAAATTGCGGAGTATCCTGATGAAATAAGGATATCGGCCCAGGCCTTGGAACCTAGCAGGCTTACAAGGTATGTAACTGATGTTGCATCGCTTTTCCACAGCTTTTACAATGCGTGCAGGGTTAAAGGTGAGGAGGAAAACTTGATGAAGGCGCGGCTTGTTCTGGTTTCATCGACTCAAATCGTTATAAAGAATGTTTTGGACATTCTGAGCATAGGGGCACCCGAAAGAATGTAAAAATGCCGGAAAAGGATTAGAGCAGGGGGACGGTTCTGCAGGATTCTTCAGTGAGGGATTAATGGGGACAGTTCTCAAAAACATTACAGTGGACAAGGATTTGTAATGCAAATTTAAAGAAAACATAGCAAGCTAAATGTTAATATAAGAGCCTTTTAAACCGATATAATTTACAGGTATGGATACTTGGGATATATCGGTTTGTTTTATTTGTATAAATGAGTAGGCACTAAAAGATATGAACAGGTGGGAACAGGAAGGAAGTTTGCTTTGAAGAAACTACGAGGATTTACTGGTAAACTTAAAGTTACATTATTATTTTTGTGTATTGCTTTGATTTTTGTGGAAGTCTCGGGAGTGCTTTTTGGAGAACCGTCCCCCCAGAATGAACCGTCCCCCCAAAGAAGAGGATTTTATCTGGGTAGTGTTGCCATTGCTGCTGAAGAGGCGGATATAATTTATTATGGCGATGCTGGGGCTGAAGCGGTGTTGGGAAATTTAAACTATACTGATGTTAGCAGGAATATATGGTCCCAGAATGCAATATATGAGGTTGGGGCTCTTGGTATTTTAAAGGGTGAAGCATACGGGCGATTCGGGAGAACCGTCCCCCTAACTAAAGAGGAGGCCATTGCGCTTGCGTACAGGGCGGTAGGGAGAGAGGCTGAAGCACAGGAACTAGGGATAGCTCTTAATAACGCACGCCCTGTGGCGGATAGGAAAACCAATTCGCAGGATGTTTTGTATGATGGTTTTTTACAATTGGCAATGAATGATGGATTGATTTCCGCACGAGATCTTGCAGATGCTTTCAATGCCGACCAGACCACACTTGCAGATGAAAGTTTTAGAAGAAAGAGTTCTGCGCAGAGGCAGCAGATAGCTTACTGGTTGGCAAGAACCTTGAATGTTCAGCCTGTTGCCCAACAGCAGGAGCTGCTAAACTATACAGACTGGCGCAGCGTTGATCCGGATATGCTGATGTATGTTGAGGCACTACTAAGAGGAGGCATTATTAATGGAAGCGGTGGACGAATTAACCCTAGACAGCCTGTAACAAGAGAGCAGGCTGCACAAATTGTTAAAAATGCTGAGAGTTTCGTTTTAGGAGCCCGTGGCTATTTGAATAATTCGGGAATAGTAGAAAGCATTGCTCCTACACAAGATTACACCGACGGAAGTGCAGTTTCAGGGAAAAATATTACTATTACAAATGCCAATGGTAGATTAGTTTCTATTATAACTTCAGCCTATGCGAACGCCTCTGGTACAAAGAATGAAAATACGGGTGCACCACTAACTGGCTCGAAGAGTGAACTTGTGGTCTTAAGGAATGGAATTCTCGGCAACAGTAATTTGCTTAATGTTGGGGACAGAATTCAATATATTACAGATAGTTCGAATACAGTCAAATATGTTTTTGTGATTTCGAACATTAGGGACGTTCGATATCTTGCTGTTCAAATCAGCGGAGTGGATAGGGCAAACCTGGTGATGGATGTTATTCAACTGTTTGATATGAACTATCCCGACATTTCCAGTATTTCAGGGGATCAGTCATTTAATTGGTCAAAAAATGAAAGATCTTCTTTTAGAATTGCTGAAAGCACATCAATTTCGGTAAATGGTATTAGAACAGATCTATCAGCTGTGACCGATGATGCAACTGCCATACTAACGCTCGACAGTAACAACTTAGTCAAAGAAATTCAGTGTGTAGATTTTGGGATTAATACTGAAGCGCGTAGAGTAGTGAGAGGAATTGTTGAGGAGAATAATCCGGACCTGGGGTATCTGACATTATTCAATGAGGATGGTTCAGGCTCTGGAAACAGCGGCTCTGCTATGCTGCGAACATATAACTATGTTGATCAGAACAAGACGGAAATCTACAGAAACCATAAGCTGGTCAAAGCAGACAGCATCCAGGCTGGTGACACTGCATATATTCGGCTTGATGATGATGGGGACATTTCTTCCATCAGCGCCGTAGACAATTACACCAAGAAATACGGTAAAATCATATCGAAGCTCCCGACGGAGATTATTGTTGAATATGAAGACGGTACTCAACAGCTGTTGTTTGTGGGAGATGGTGTGCTTGTGGTCAGGGATAAGCTTCTGGTTGGATTACAAGCTTTGAATGACGGTGATCGTGTTAGGTTGCTAATCAATGAAACTAACCGAGACACTGATTTGAAGGAGATTACTATAGAGGGCACTGACCACTATGTCACCAATATTTATAAAGGCAGGATCACAAATATTGATGATATGTCTGATAAAATAACTGTTTTAGGTATGCAGGTCTTTAATAAAGGAAATTGGGAGCGTATTGACTGGAAGGGAGTAAAAACGATACCATTTGCAGATGGGCTCAAGATTTACTCAGCTAGCTCCGGGGGGACGGTTCTTGATATTGATACAGCAAATAGGCTGCTTTATTCAAATGAGGCTTACATCGCTGTTGAAAAAACATATGGTGGAGAGGAACAGGCCGTGCTACTTTCCTATAGAAATAGCACAGACACAATAGTACCGACTAATAGCGGCACAATATCCGGTAACACATCCGGATCGGGTAGTTTTATACTTGCGCATGTTAACAGAGAAATATACTATTCTGCTGGAAGCATTGTCGTTAAGAATGGAAGGCTCACAACAGGAAACAGCCTGAATGATAAAGATAAGGCATATCTTGCACTGGATCGGGAATATTCCAGTGGCAATTACTACGCATCAGTAGTTTCGGTGGATCAGCCGCAGGCAGCAAACGGAATGATTCTTTACCGCGGAAGGATAAAGGATATTAACGAAGAATTGAACTTTACACTGGAGTCATTCTCCCAGCTGCAGGGAACCGATTGGGAATACAGCAATACCCCAAAGACACTCAATATTACCTTTGACACCAGAGTGTTGATTGATGTAGGCGTTCTCAATATTCGTGATTTCAAAGGCTACGGTGCAGACAGCTATTTGAATCGAACAGTATATGTGGTGGCCGACGGGCCAAATGCGGTTCTTGTGAGTACCGCACCATATGGCATTGAAAATGTGAGGGGGACGGTCTCCTCAGTAAATGATGACGAAATTAGTTTACGAAGGGCGAAAATCTACAATGCATCGACCTATATGTGGGATAACATTGCCGATACTACTATCAATGTTTTGAAAAACTCGGTTATCATTAAAGACGGCAGGGTCAGTAATATAGGAAATATTACCAAGGGTACAACCTTGAGAATAATTAAGAAGGATGCCAGCACGGTTGGAGATGTTTACATAATATTTATCGAATAAGCAGTTGGAGGTGCTCATTGATGAAGAAAGAGTTATATAAATTACTTATAGTATTACTTTCACTGATACTTATATTTCCCAGTTCGGCATTCGCCCGGGAAGGGATCTGCGGATATGAGGGCGGCATATCATCGGGAGAAGAAGCTGGCAGGACCGAGCTTGAATATCAGGAGGTAATATTTATTACCGGGGAGCCAGTTGTTTTCAAGGGTACGCTTAGCATTAAGAAGAATCAGCGAAAGGATAAAATTAATACAACCTACACATATAATCTTAGGAATACTGAACATGATGGGACTTTGACCCGAGTGCTTGTTTTTGAAACATATGCCCAGACGAAGGAGAATGGTCAAATCACTGAAACTTCGAGTTTGACATCTGCAAGAGAAAACATTGATCTTGATGGTACAACCTATACTATTGCTAATCGCAGCGGTTATGAATTTACACGCTCCAGTCTGATCGATCCACAGCCTGCTGTCCAATATCACTCCGGGAGCATGAGAAGCAGGAAGGTATATCAGGTAGGCGCGGCATCAGAAGGGAATACTGTGACAGTTGAGTGTGATGGAAAGATTAGTGGTTACGACCAGTATTGGGGAAATGCTGAGAGCCTTAAGCTGAATTATGTAATCAGTGGTGAAAAGGTTGGGGGTAATAATGCTGACAGGTGGGGCGGAACTGCGACAGTTTCAATTTCTTCTAGATCAATAGAAGAGCTACAGTATCAAAAAAATCTACCTGATCAGATTAGCTTTGAAGGTAGCTATGTTCAAAGCCGAAAGAACAATAATGTGCTTGAATACAAGTGCTTTTTACCCGAATTTGATGCAAAAGGCGTATCAACTGACAGAATGCTTGAATACAAGGATAGTTTGAAAATTGAAACCTTCCCGACTCAGGAAAGGCTTCCTACGGCTAACCCGGCTAATATACGGGGACATTGGGCAGAAAAGGAAATTATGATCATGTTTGGCCTTGAAGTGTTTAAAGGAAACGGGTCGAATTTCTTTCCTGACAATTACATGAGCAGAGCTGAATTTGCTACAGGATTGGTTCAGATAGCCAAGGAAATTCCATCAGATCCTGCATTGAAAGTCAGGGCGGCAACAACAACGAGGAGAACTTCGCGAAAGGAGCTCATAGTATCTCCCTTTGACGATGTTTCTATTGAGAATGTCTATTTTGAACAGATTAAAAGCGCATATGATCGTAATCTGCTAAATGGGAAGGGGTACAATATTTTTGCGCCGAATGACAGTATAACAAGAGCTGATGCTACATTGGCATTTGTAAGGACTATCGGACTTGAGAACATGGCGCCGACGCCTACTGCAGTTGCGGACTTTAGAGACAATGATATTATTCCCGCCCATGCGAGGAATGCTGCATATGTGGCACAGAAAATTGGGCTCATACGTGGTGACAATAGAGGAAATATGAATCCGACTAAAAGGTTGACAAAGGCGGAAGCTGCAGTCATGTTCAGCAACCTTATCAAGTATTTACAGTATGATATAAGCAAGGAATATAGTGAACGGCTTATAAATTATTGATACGAAGGGATAAAGAGCAAAGCGAGGTCTAGCACATTTGCTACGGGAAGTTGAGAACCGTCCCAAGTGTGCCAAGTGTGCCAAGTATGCCTAGGTTTAGATCTGGGGATAGTACGAGAACCGCCTTGGACTTGAGAACCGTCCCCGACTTTCTGGAATTTGAGAACTGTCCCTAACAAAATTTAAAGGAGTCTTAGTGTGAAAAATTATCTTAAAAAATCGGTATTGTGTCGAGTTATTTGCACTTTTTTGGTAACTTTTTTATTCTTCGGTCAGGTATCCTATGCATCGACTCCCGGGCAACAGGCACAGCAAGCTTCGCTTACCGAACGAACCGGGCAAACTGAAGAGACACAGGAACCGCAGCAAGGGGATCAAAATGCTAGCGATCTTCTTTATCTTGGAGGTGTCCTGGAAATGATTCGTGATCAGTATAAAGGCGACATATCCGAGGAAGAGCTGGTATACGGAGCGGTTAGAGGGATGTTGGGTTCACTTGATGACTACACAACCTATTTTGATAATGAGCAGACAGATACCTTTATTGAAAGCATTAATGGTACTTTTGGGGGTATTGGTGTATCAATGAGGGTAAATGGTGATTATATTACTATTCTAGAGGTATATCCTGACACGCCGGCTGAAAAGGCGGGTTTGCTACAAGGAGACAAGATTATTGATGCAGATGGGATAAGCCTTGTGAAGCAGGATACGGACAAAGCGGCTTCCGTCATAAGAGGCGAAGTTGGCACAAAGGTGCGCTTGGGGATACTTAGAGATGGAAGCGCTACTATTAAAATAATTGATGTAACCAGAGATATTGTTAGGATTAATCCTGTTACCTATGAGATAAGGGGTGACATTGGCTACATAAAGCTGGACTCGTTTAATGAAAATACGGATGAGTTTATGTCAAAAGCACTGCAAGAAATGGACGATAACGGTATTACTAAGCTAGTGTTTGATCTTCGAGACAATCCGGGCGGCGAGGTTAATCAAGCGGTCCAAGTAGCACGCAAGTTTGTACCTAAGGGGTTAATCACAAAGCTTGATTACCACTCCTCAAGATATGACGACATCAACTATTACTCCTATTTGGATAATCCTAAATATAAGCTGGCTGTGCTTGTGAATGGCTTGAGTGCAAGCGCATCCGAAATTGTTGCTGGTGCAATTCAGGATACAAGCGCAGGGAAGCTTGTAGGCACAAAAACCTACGGAAAGGCGAAATTTCAAAGCCTCATTCCTTTATTATCGTTGGATGCATTTAATAAATACGCACAGATGGGAATCTATACAGTAAGCGGGAATGAGCTTCAAGCCTTTTATGGAATTACACCAAAAGAAAGTGAGATTGTAGGCTACACGAAAATGTCATTGGGTGTCTATTATACTCCAAACGGCAGGATGATTGATGGAGCAGGACTTGTGCCGGATATTGTGGAAGATGATTCTCCGGCTGTTAATGGCGTCCACATTGATACCATTAGGAAGTTAGGGGGGACGGTTCTTCTGAAGCTTAACAGCGTAGGTATGGATGTATATTATACTGAAATGCTGTTAAAGGCGATGGACTATAAGATTGAGGCCCCCGACAACCTTATGGACGAAGAATCGGTTGCAGCTCTAAGATCTTATCAGAAAAAATCCGGGCTGTATGTAGATGGAATTCTTGGTGAGAAGACTCGGGTTGCCTTAAACAATGATCTACTTAAGCTCATTAATAAATATGATAATCAGTATGTCGCTGCAGTTGCTTCGCTAAATCAGTGAATTCCCCAATTTGCTCGATTGTTGAGAAGCGTCCCCCAAATTTTAATTTGAGAAGCGTCCCCCAAATTTGAGAAGCGTCCCCCAAATTTTAATTGTATTTTAATTGAAAAGAGGGGACAGGTGTGTTAGTGTTTTAATGGGACTGATGACAAGATGCATTTTGGGAGGCGCATTTCAATTGGTGTTTTCAAGCCTGTTTTTTATTTGTGTTTTTTTGCCGATTTGTCTGGGAATGTACTACATCATAAAGAGCAGGACTTACCGTAATTGGGTTTTGATTGCCACTTCATTGCTGTTTTATGCATGGGGTGAGCCTGTATGGGTGTTACTCCTGATATTTTCAACGTTCTTCAATTGGTTTATGGGGCTGCTCATTGACAAAAATATTGGCAACTGGAGAAGCAAGGTCTCTTTGGGAATAGCTGTCGCAGAAAATCTTCTGTTCCTGGTTTTTTTCAAGTATTCAGGCTTTATTGCAGATAATATTAATGGTGTTTTGGGGACGAGCATTCAAATATCCAGCTTTGCTCTTCCTATTGGGATATCCTTTTATACATTTCAAATTATTTCTTATGTAGTTGATGTTTATAGACGCGATGTTGCGGCTCAAAAATCCCCCTTTAAATTACTGCTTTATGTTTCAATGTTTCACCAGCTTATTGCGGGGCCTATTCTGCGATATAAGGATATTGCTGAAGCCATCGACCACCGTGTTGAAAGTGCAAAGGAGTTTAATTATGGAGTGGGACGGTTCATAATGGGTCTTGGCAAAAAGGTTCTGATAGCTAATACTGCCGGAAAGGCTGCTGAAGCTTTCCTGGGGACAGACTATTCAAGGCTGCCTGTAACAGGTGCCTGGCTGGGGATTATTTTCTTTTCGATTCAGATTTATTTCGATTTTTCTGGCTATTCTGATATGGCCATTGGACTTGGCAGGATGTTTGGCTTTAGGTATAAGGAGAATTTCAATTATCCTTACATATCAAGGTCTGTGACCGAATTCTGGCGCAGATGGCATATTTCATTGAGCAGTTTTTTCAAAGACTATGTCTATATTCCCTTAGGCGGTAACAGAAGCCATAAGGTCAGAAACCTGTTTCTTGTCTGGCTGCTGACAGGCCTGTGGCATGGTGCAAGCTGGAATTTTATCGTTTGGGGTCTATACTACTTTCTTCTACTCCTGGCTGAAAAGCTCTTCCTCAGCAAGCTGTTTGAGAAAATTCCTACGGTTTTCGCAAGAGTGTATCTATGGGTAGCTGTTATTATTGGCTGGGTATTCTTTTATCACACCGACCTAAGCCAGGCCTTGAACTTCCTTGGGATTATGTTCGGTGTAAATGCTGTATCTGCTTCCGGCCCAGAGGTCAGTATTTATTTTTGGAACAACGCGTTGTTTCTCATAATTGCCTTTATAAGCTGCACGCCTGCAATGAAGTGGATTTATCAAGGGATTAAAGTCCGTAGTGAAACGCGGGGGACAAGTGGAAAGAGTTTAGGTGTTATAGATTCCTTCTTAAGGCCGGCATTTAACATTTGTGTGCTGGTGCTTTCCATTATTTTTTTGGTGGGACAGTCCTACAATCCATTTTTGTACTTCAGGTTCTAGCATGTAGGAGAGTGGAGTGTAAAGTAGCTTTTGAAAACAGCCTAAAGCACTATCGAGGCAGATGGGATAGGAGGCGCTCATATGAAAAATTTAAGAATTGATGCGATTGTTTTTATACTAATAATTTCCGTATTAGGCATTCTCAATTTCTTTAATTTTGATAAGCCGGAGATTTCGGTGCTGGAAAACAGAGCGCTGAGGAGCAAACCGGAGTTTTCAATGAAGGAGCTGTTACAAGGCGTCTACTTAAAGAGCTATGAGGACTATTACAGCGATACTTTTATTTTTAGGGACAGTCTTGTTAAAGCAAACAGGGATCTGCGGCATGCGATGGAATTTTTAGGCCCGGATGTAACACTGATAACAGCCTATGACGATATTCAGAAGCCCGAAGAGGCGTACGAACAAGCACAGAGCGATATGGCCGGAGATCTGGACGGCAAGGGAGTGGGGAATAGTGCACTTAGCGAGGCCGGAAATGTCCCAAATGATGGCTTGAGCGATGGAGGCGGGAACAGCACCGCAAATGGTAATGGAAACAGCGGCATAAGCACCCCGGGAGGCCTTGGGGGCGAGGAAATCGCTAATGGTGGAATGAACGGAATGACTGGCGAAACCGGAAGTGGCGTCGCAGACAAGGAAAATTCTGACGGCTCAGCAGAACGGACAGCTTCAGAGACAGGCGCGGCGGAAGAAGAAATCGAGAAGGACTTCGGGGATGGTCAGGATGTTGGATATTGGCTTGTTGTGGATGGAAAGGCAGTTCAGCTGTTTAAGTTTAACAAGGAAAGCTTCGAATACTACTCTCAAATCCTCAATAAGTATAGCCAGAAGATGGGAAGCGGGGTAAAAATCTATTCTATGATACCTCCTACGGCGTCGGAGTTTGTCCAGCTAAAACGATACAAGGGTATAACCGATTCTCAAAATGACGCCCTTGGCTTCCTGAAAAGCAAGCTAGACAAAAGCATAACATCGGTAAATGTATATGACACACTCAATGAGCATAAGGACGAGTACATATATTTCCGAACCGACCACCACTGGACTGCGCTCGGGGCCTACTATGCCTATGCCTCTTTTATGGAGGCCAAACAGGAACAACCTGTGCCCTTGGTACAGTATGAGAAACTGGACCTTGGCAACTATTTGGGGAGCTCTTACACTAAGACCCTTAATAAAAGTCTTGAAAAGAACCCAGATAACTTCATCGCATATAAACCCTTTACGAATTATGAATATATTATGCATTACGGGAAGGACGAAGAAGAAGCGGATGTCATCGACATGAAATATGCTGATCAGATAAGCAACAAGTATTTGACCTTCATAAGCTCTGGAGGAGGCACCTGGAGCGTAATTAAAACCGATGTTCACAATGGGAAAAGGATAATGGTCATAAAGGATTCATTTGGTAATGCGCTGGTTCCTTTTCTGCTGCCCCATTATGAGGAAATTTACGTTGTAGATGCGCGATTCTACAGCATCAAAGCCACTGGTAAAACCATTGTTGAGTTTGCACATGACAAAGGAATAGATGAGCTACTCTTTGTCATCTACATGGAGGACGTGAATTGGCACAAGTTCATGAGCGGTGTTGATTCGCTTCTCGGCAGCGAAGAGCAGGCTGAGACAGTTAAAACCGATTAACTCTTATTGGAGACTGCCGGCCTTTCTAGGGATTTTGCGATGTAGCATGTTTTGAGTTGTCCAACACAATAACTGCTTATATGTATGAGGCATGACACTATATATTGTGCAGCAAAAACTGAATAAGGTAAGATCGAATGGCCTTCCCTAAAAGTAATTATTGATAAATAACTTCTTTTTGGGGAAAACAGCGTCTAGCAGGTTTTCTTTGCTATTTATCTCCACTCTGCCCGCATTTTTCAAATCTTCGACCGTAGCAAAGCCTGTTATTAGCTGAGACAGAGCCTGTACGTCACAACTCAAATCAACAGCTTTATCTGTTCTTTGTGCCCTATGAGATGAGTTTTCCCATGAAATGCGATAATTGCCAGAGTTCACAGGAAAGAACTCGTCCTCAATTCCTATGATAATCTCGCCCGAGCCTTCAGGCGTCGACATAAGGTTAAGTGCTTTTTCCACATTCACAACACGATTCATACCGTAGGTCGATATTTCCTGCTTAATTTCGTAAGGCTCGTGGAAGAATGGAAGCAAATTTACAAAGGAGGGACTGTCCCATAGCATTTTCTCTATCTGCGCCGTCAAGCCTCCAATAAAGCTGAAAATGCCGGTAAATGCCTGGCGATCCAGCCATATTAGCTCTTGAACGTGCATATTATTCTTATTGGTTTCTGGTTTCTCCACATGAAATTTAATGTAGCCCCTGGCTAAACCCTGTTCATTGTACCAAATGTAAAGATAGACATTATCTTTGTAGGGATCCTTTTCCAAAAACCTTTTCCACAGTGCCTCATTTCTGACGACTGCAAGGTTCTTATCTACTATGTATTGCTCGTATAGGCTTATGATATCCTTAGGATCCATATCATTAGTGTAAAGCTTCAGCGTCCCGGTTTGATTGAACTGTCTAAAGGCTGAAATCGGAATACTATAGCCGATTCTCGTCATATTGAGTTCATAGCCAAACTTCCGGTAATATTTATGTGAAAATGGGTAGAGGTAAGAGAACACATAACTATTCTCATACATCTCCTGCATGGTATAATCAAATATTCTTCTCATGTACCTCTTCTCTCTCTCCTCGGGAAGAGAAGCGACCCCACCGACACCACCCATAGGTACATGGATGCCGTTAAAACATACTTGGAAGGGAGTAAGTAAAAAGCAAGAACACATCTTCCCC
>LSQX01032192.1_pt1 | contig 16899 bp, 16 predicted proteins | sample 654561 | NCBI WGS metagenome assembly LSQX01 (sample SAMN04489861, study PRJNA283612) | anaerobic digester metagenome | isolation source: 4 biogas reactors fed with cattle manure at either 37C or 55C with and... | place: Denmark: Kongens Lyngby | collected 2014
AGGCTCACCTTCGGGTGGGCCTCTTCCCGTTGGTGGGGTGGTGACGGAGATCGCCGGAGGCACACCGCTCGTCACCGGGGTATCCGACGTAGTGTGGAGATACACATCAGCGTCCAACCGAACGAGGAGTTTCACCAGCATGTCCTTCAACGATGAAGTATTCCGCACCCTGAGCACCGAGCAGTCCCTGGCCTACCTCGCCGACGTGCAGCCCGGCCGCGTGGTGATGCGCCGCAAGGACGACATCGAGATCTTCCCCGTCAACTTCGTCGTCGACGGCGAGGCGATCTACTTCCGCACCGCCGAGGGCGCCAAGCTGTTCACCCTCGCCCTCAACCACGACGTCCTCTTCGAGGCCGACGGCCTCGAGGGCGAGACCGCGTGGTCCGTCATCGTCAAGGGCACCGCCGAGGTGCTGGAGAAGCCGGAGGAGGTCGCCCACGCGGAGACCCTGGGCCTGAAGCCGTGGGCCCCGACCCTCAAGTACAACTGGGTGCGCATCACCGCCACCGACATCTCCGGCCGCGAGTTCGAGGTCGGCGAGGAGCCGGAGCGTTACTAGACTCTCCTGCATGACTGACGTTTTCACCAAGCAGCCCCGTGAGCCCCGATCCGCTGAGGCGGAGGCCGCGGGGCTGCAGTGGCTCCGGGAGGCATCCGACGCGGTCGCCGAGGTCGTCTCCCTGGACCCCGACGCGAACACCCTGCAGACCCGTCTCGTGCGTGAGGTGGGCCCCACCCAGGAGGTGGCCCGGCAGGCGGGCCGTGAACTGGCCCTGATCCACCGGGCCGGGGCGGAGGCCTTCGGGGCCCCGCCGACCGGCTGGGAGGGGCCGAACTACATCGGCACCCAGGAGCAGGAGTGCACGCCCACGGACGACTGGGGCGCGTTCTACGTCGGGCAGCGCGTCCTGCCCTTCGCCCGCCGGGCGCATGAGGTGGGCAACCTCGACGCCGCCGGCCTGGCGGTGGTGGAGGAGGCGTGCGCGGCGGTCGTCGGTAAGCGGTGGGACGTGGCGCCCGCCCGCATCCACGGTGACCTGTGGGCCGGCAACCTGCTCTTCACGGAGGAGGGCCCCGTGTTCATCGACCCGGCCGCCCACGGCGGTCACCCGCTGACCGACCTGGCGATGCTGTCACTGTTCGGGGTGCCGTTCCCCGACGATGTGTGGCGCGGCTACCGGGAGGTCACGGCGTTGCCGGCGGACTTCCGCGACCATTTCCCGCTGCACCAGCTCCACCCCCTGGCGGTGCACGCCCTCACCCACGGGCGCGGTTACGCGCGGCCGCTGGTGCAGGCGGCACGCGACACGTTGGAGCTGCTGGCCTAACGCCACCAGGTGTCGTGCGGCCCCGGCGGCAGGTGCCGTTTGTGGGCGCCGATGCGCCACAGGTGCTCGATGCGCTCGCGGGCGGCGTCCGGGACCTCGCGGCCCTCGAGGTAGTCGTCGATGTGCTCGTAGGACACGCCGAGGGCCTCCTCGTCGGGGAGGGCGGGACGGTCGTCCTCGAGGTCGGCGGTGGGGATCTTCTCCCACGTCGCCGGCGGGGCACCCAGGTGCTCGAGCATCTGCGCGCCCTGACGCTTGTTCAGTCCGGTGAGGGGCATGATGTCGGCGGCGCCGTCGCCGAACTTGGTGAAGAAGCCGGTGACGTTCTCCGCCGCGTGGTCGGTCCCGATGACCAGGGCGGCCTTCTCCCCGGCGATCGCGTACTGGGCGATCATGCGCTGGCGGGCCTTGACGTTGCCCTCGTTGAAGTCGTCCAGCTCCTCCTGGTCCAGCGCCGTGGCGACGGCGGTGTTCATCTGGCCGGTCGCGCCGGCGATGTTCACCGTCACCCGGTGGTCCGGGCGGATGAAGTCGAGCGCCATCTGGGCGTCGTCCTCGTCGAACTGCACGCCGTGGGGGAGGCGCACGGCCCAGAACTCGGCCTGCCGGCCCTCGGCACGGAGCTTCTCGACGGCCAGCTGGGCGAGCCGACCTGCGAGCGTGGAGTCCTGCCCGCCGGAGATGCCGAGGACGTAGCCCTTCATGCCGGTGGTGCGCAGGTAGTCGGCGAGGAAGTCGACGCGGGCGGCGATCTCGGCGGGGACGTCGATACGCGGGCGTGTGCGCAGGGTGTCGATGATGTGCTTCTGGAGCGGGGCTGCAGGCTGGGACATGCCTCCGATCCTAGACGCGTGGGTGAGCGCTAACTCATGTCGTAGTAGGCCACGTGCGTGCCACAGGTGAGACAGCGGAAAAGAAAGGCCGCGGTGGAGCCGTCCACGACCAGGTGTGGCAGTTCCTCGGCGGGCAGGCCGAAGTCGATGAGCGACTCCTGCGCGTCCGGCAGCGACTGCAGGGTGTCCCATCCCACCTCCCCGAGGAAGGCGGCGGCGTCCCCGCAGTGGGTCATCCACATCGGGTCCTGCCACGACATGAAACAGGGCGTGCGGTGAGAGATCTCGTCGAGGCTTTCCGGGGGGATGGGCTCATTCGTGACCGTGTAGGCGGCGAAGGACACCTCCAACTCCCGGGCCGCACGGCCCGAGGCGATGCACCACGGGCACAGGAATTCCGGCCCGCTATGGGGCCCGTACACGGGGGCCGTATAGTTCCAGCCGGTCTGCTCCCCGCAGCACTCGCAGACGGCGTCTGCGTCGGGCTCGATTGCGCCGGTGGCCACGGGGTCGGGATGGAGGCGGAAGGAGGGGAGGGCACGTTCGGGGGACATGGACAGTGACCCTAGTGCTGCGCGATGAGTGCCGCTCGGGGAGCGTTTTGGAGGTTGCCCGCGGAATGGGGTAACATGTTCCCTCGTGTCATGGCTGTATGGCCATGTTGGAAAAGTCGCAGTCTTAACTGAAATCGCGCATACAGAAAGGAGCGCCCGATGAAGGTCCGCAAGTCGCTTCGGTCGCTGAAGAACAAGCCGGGCGCCCAGGTTGTGCGTCGCCGCGGCAAGGTCTACGTGATCAACAAGAAGGAGCCGCGCTTCAAGGCTCGCCAGGGCTAAGCGTCAGCTGCTGAGTAACCGTCCACCCCGTTGTCCCCCGGACAGCGGCGGTGGGCGGTTCTCTTTTGCGCTTCTGCCGGTGGGAGGCGCTGACCACGTGGTGTGACGCTGGGGTCCTGGGCGGCCCGGCCGGGGCTCCGGTGTCACACGGAACGGTCAGGGTCGGCTGCCGGGGAAGGTAACAATCAGGTAACGGGCGGGGAAAGAACCGGGAAAATCACATGGTTGTGGTTTCACGGGTGTGGTTCAACTCGTGAGGGTGGGTCAACATGTGGGCCGGGTTTGGTGGGTGTGCTGGGAATATCATCGGTGTAACTACTATATGTAGTGCTAGTTGCAGGTATTGACCACAAAGTATAGTGTCGTTGGTACCGCCGCCGGACCGGGAAGACACCCCGTCCAGCGCCCTGAAGTCGAGACAGCAACCGAGAGAATGAGGTCCACTCCCATGTCCATCACCCTCTACACCAAGCCCGCCTGCGTCCAGTGCAAGGCCACCGAGAAGGCTCTCGACCGCGCCGGCCTCTCCTACGAGACCGTGGACATCAGCCTTGACGACGAGGCCCGTGACTACGTCCTCGCCCTCGGTTACCTCCAGGCCCCGGTCGTCGAGGCCAACGGCGAGCACTGGTCCGGCTTCCGCCCGGAGCGCATCAGCAGCCTCGCTGCCGTCGTCGCCTAGGTCTCGGCCCCGGATCGGCCCGCCGGGAGTCGGGCCCGACCGTGTGCCCCCGCCCGCCCCGCCGCCCACGAGACACTGGGCGGCTTTTTCACACTCCTGGAAGGGAAGTGAATCGAAGATGCTCGTCGTGTACTTCTCATCCGTGACGGAGAACACGCGCCGCTTCGTCGAGAAGCTGGATCTGCCCAACGTGCGCATCCCGCTCCACCGCAACGAGGAACCCCTCGTCGTCGACGAGCCCTACGTGCTCGTCTGCCCGACCTACGGGGGAGGGGCGTCCCTCACCCACCAGAACTCCCGCCCCGTCCCGGTGCAGGTGATCCGATTCCTCAACGACGAACGCAACCGCAGCCTCATCCGCGCGGTCGTCGCCGGAGGCAACTCCAACTTCGGCAGCGACTTCGGTCTCGCCGGCGAGATCATCGCGAAGAAGTGCAACGTCCCGTATGTGTACCGCTTCGAGCTGATGGGCAACTCCGAGGATGTGCGTATCCTGCGGGAGGGGCTCCTCACCAACGCGGAGGCGCTCGGACTGACGCCGCTGCCGCAGACCGCCACGTGCTGACACCCCTGTCGACCCTCAAGAAAGGCCTGAAGAAGCTTTGACCACGAAGACCTCCGAGCTCGCGACCTCCCAGGAGGAGCAGCTCGACTACCACGCTCTCAACGCGCTGCTGAATCTCTACGACGAGAACGGTCAGATCCAGTTCGACAAGGACCGGGAAGCGGCCAACCAGTACTTCCTGCAGCACGTCAACCAGAACACCGTGTACTTCCACGACCTGGACGAGAAGCTGAAGTATCTCGTGGACAACAAGTACTACGAGCCGGAGGTTCTCGAGGCGTACGACTACGAGTTCATCAAGTCGCTGTTCCAGCGGGCGTACTCCTACAAGTTCCGCTTCCCGACGTTCCTCGGCGCGTACAAGTACTACACCTCCTACACGCTGAAGACCTTCGACGGTCGCCGCTACCTCGAGCGCTTCGAGGACCGCGTCACCATGACCGCGCTGTTCCTGGCTGACGGCAACCGCGAGCTCGCCGAGAACCTCGTCGACGAGATCCTCACCGGCCGCTTCCAGCCGGCCACCCCGACCTTCCTCAACGCGGGTAAGGCCCAGCGTGGCGAGCTCGTCTCCTGCTTCCTCCTGCGTATCGAGGACAACATGGAGTCCATCGGCCGCGCCATCAACTCCGCCCTGCAGCTGTCCAAGCGCGGCGGCGGCGTCGCCCTGCTCCTGTCGAACCTGCGTGAGGCCGGCGCACCGATCAAGCACATCGAGAACCAGTCCTCCGGCGTCATCCCCGTGATGAAGCTCCTCGAGGACTCCTTCTCCTACGCCAACCAGCTCGGTGCCCGCCAGGGCGCCGGCGCGGTGTACCTCAACGCACACCACCCGGACATCATGCGCTTCCTCGACACCAAGCGCGAGAACGCCGACGAGAAGATCCGCATCAAGACCCTCTCCCTCGGCGTGGTCATCCCGGACATCACCTTCGAGCTGGCACGTCGCAACGACGACATGTACCTGTTCTCCCCGTACGACGTGGAGCGCATCTACGGCAAGCCCTTCGGCGACATCTCCGTCTCCGAGCTCTACGACGAGATGGTCGAGGACCCGCGGATCCGCAAGACCAAGATCAACGCCCGCCACTTCTTCCAGACCCTGGCGGAGATCCAGTTCGAGTCCGGCTACCCGTACATCATGTTCGAGGACACGGTCAACGCCGCGAACCCGATCGACGGCCGCATCAACATGTCCAACCTGTGCTCCGAGATCCTGCAGGTCAACACCCCGTCGACCTACCACGAGGACCTCTCCTACGAGACCATCGGCGAGGACATCTCCTGCAACCTGGGCTCCATGAACGTCGCCCTGGCGATGGACTCCCCGGACTTCGCCAAGACCGTCGAGACCGCCATCCGTGGCCTCACCTCCGTCGCGGAGTTCACCAGCATCGACTCCGTCCCCTCCATCCGCGAGGGCAACCGGGCCTCCCACGCCATCGGCCTGGGCCAGATGAACCTCCACGGCTACCTCGGCCGTGAGCACATCTACTACGGCTCCGAGGAGGGCCTCGACTTCACCAACGCCTATTTCGCGGCCGTCCTGTACCAGGCACTGCGGGCCTCCAACAAGCTGGCCAAGGAGCGCGGCGAGAAGTTCGTCGGCTTCGAGAAGTCCAAGTACGCCGACGGCAGCTACTTCGACGGTTTCGACCCGGCGGACTTCGCGCCCAAGACCGAGAAGGTCAAGGGGCTGTTCGAGAGGTCCACCGCGCATGTCCCCACCGCCGAGGACTGGGCGGACCTCAAGGCCGAGGTCATGGAGCACGGCCTGTTCAACCGCAACCTGCAGGCCGTCCCGCCGACCGGGTCGATCTCCTACATCAACAACTCGACCTCCTCGATCCACCCGATCGCGTCGAAGATCGAGATCCGCAAGGAAGGCAAGATCGGCCGCGTCTACTACCCGGCCCCGCACATGAACAACGAGAACCTGGACTACTTCCAGGACTCGTACGAGATCGGCTACGAGAAGATCATCGACACGTACGCCATCGCCACGAAGTACGTCGACCAGGGCCTGTCCCTGACCCTGTTCTTCAAGGACACCGCCACCACGCGCGACATCAACCGCGCGCAGATCTACGCATGGCGCAAGGGCATCAAGACCCTGTACTACATCCGCCTGCGTCAGGTCGCCCTCACCGGCACCGAGATCGAGGGCTGCGTCTCCTGCATGCTCTAGGCGAATGACAAAAAGGCACGGACCCTCGGGAGGGTCCGTGCCTTCGGCGTCTGCGGTGCCGACGCCCGGGGGCGTCGGCAAGCGGCTCAGTAGTCGTCGACGAACATCTGCGCGACCTCGGTGAGCAGCTGGCGGGACTGCTCCTCCGCCGCGGCCTCGTCGCCGTCGGCGACGGCCCGGGCCAGCTGCTCGTGGGCGGTCAGGGCCGCGGGGGCCGGGTCCGCCGGCTGCATCCCGTACCGGGTGCGGCCGTGGAGGACACTGAGCAGGGAGGGGGCGAGGGCGGCGAACATCTCGTTGCCCGACGCCTCGAGCAGCAGGTTGTGGAAACGGCTGTCGGCGTCGAGGAACTCCTGGGAGGCTCCGCCACCCGAGGTGCCCATCTCCCGCAGACGCGCGGCCAGGCCCACCAGCTCCTCCCGCTGCGCGAGGCTCGCGTTGCGGGCCGCGAGGCGGGCCGCCTGCGGCTCAATGCCGGTGCGCAGCTGATTGAGGGAGCGCAGCTGTGAACGACGCTCGGTGGGGCAGGCGAGACGCCAGTCGATGATCGACTGGTCGAAGACGGCCCACGACGCCCGCGGGCGGACGGTGATGCCGACGCGACGGGACGAGGACACCAAGCCGAGCTGCTCGAGGGCACGCATGGCCTCACGGGCGACGGTGCGTGAGATGTCGAATCGGTTGGACAGATCCTGCAGGGTGAAGGTCCGGCCCTCCGGCAGAGTCCCGGAGATGATGTCGCGCCCGAGCTCGTCCAGGACATTGTCCAGCAGCGGCGCGGCCGGGGTGCGTTGTGTCTCGGTCATGGCTGGGGGAACCCTTCGGTTGCGGGAACAACTTAGCTATTAGTCATTCTAAACGCTCACCGGGCCGGTATCACAGGTAATTCCCATAAATCGGGGGATTCAATCAACGGCGCCGGCTGGGGCAACCTTCCGATTCGGGGGTGATCGGGCGTGGTGGGACGGGGCAGAACCCCCGGGTGCAACACATCCCTATATATAAGGAATCGCCCGGCGGGCGGGAGGGGTGCCGGCGCGGCCGGACGAACGTCACGCCGGATTAGTTCCCGACACGGGGGACTATACGAAAGTTTGAGCCCGGCCGGGGGTAGTGGGGAGTTCCCGGGAATCGCGGGGAATGTTAATGTCCCAGTTCGCAACAGTGGCTTGGGTCACAAATGTCGGGGGTGCCCGCTGATCTCGGGTGGATTCGCCCCGAATTGCCGTTATCCTTGCGGTTTGTAGGGCCGGTGGGGTTACACTGGTTTACGTCTCCAGCTCCTATTGGGCTGGAATAATCTCTTACGCGTCCTTTAAGATGAGACGCAGTAAAAGCTTGGCAGTCCGTGTAGTGCGGGCTGTCTCGTAGTCAGGAGGAACTATGACCGCAGTGGCGCCAAGGCTTGATGATTACATCGAGCCGACTCGTCCTCAGCCGACAGGTCTTGACCGTAAGGGGTCTCGTGCCTGGGATATGCTGATCACCACCGACCACAAGCAGCTGGGCATCTACTACATCATCATGTCCTTCAGCTTCTTCTTCCTCGGCGGCCTTATGGCCCTGCTGATCCGTGCGGAGCTCTTCGCCCCGGGTCTGCAGTTCCTGTCGAACGAGCAGTTCAACCAGCTGTTCACCATGCACGGCACCGTGATGCTGCTGCTGTTCGGTACGCCGATTGTCTGGGGCTTCGGCAACTACGTCCTGCCGCTGCAGATCGGCGCGCCGGATGTGGCCTTCCCCCGTCTGAACGCCTTCGGCTTCTGGATCACCACCGTCGGTGGTGTCGCGATGCTGTCCGGCTTCCTTACCCCGGGCGGTGCAGCCGACTTCGGTTGGACCATGTACTCCCCGCTGTCCGATGCAGTCCACACCCCGGGTGTCGGCGCTGACCTCTGGATCTTCGGTGTCGGTGCGACCGGTATCGGTACCGTCCTCTCCGCCATCAACATGCTCACCACCATCCTCACGATGCGTGCACCGGGCATGACCATGTTCCGTCTCCCGATCTTCACCTGGAACATCTTCGTCACCTCCGTCATCGCCCTGATGATCTTCCCGCTGCTGCTGGCTGCTGCTCTCGGCGTCCTGTACGACCGTAAGCTCGGCGCGCACATCTACGACACCGCCAACGGTGGCGCCATCCTGTGGCAGCACCTGTTCTGGTTCTTCGGCCACCCCGAGGTCTACGTCCTCGCACTGCCGTTCTTCGGTGTCATCTCCGAGGTCATCCCGGTATTCTCCCGTAAGCCGATGTTCGGCTACATCGGTCTGATCTTCGCGACCCTCGCCATCGGCGCCCTGTCCATGGCCGTGTGGGCACACCACATGTTCGTCACCGGTGCCGTCCTGCTGCCGTTCTTCTCCTTCATGACGTTCCTGATCTCGGTCCCGACCGGCGTCAAGTTCTTCAACTGGGTCGGCACCATGTGGAAGGGTCACATCACCTGGGAGACCCCGATGATCTTCGCGGTCGGCTTCACGGCGACGTTCCTCTTCGGTGGTCTGACCGGCATCATGCTGGCCTCCCCGCCGCTGGACTTCCACCTGGCTGACGGCTACTTCCTCATCGCGCACTTCCACTACACCCTGTTCGGTACCGTCGTGTTCGCCTCCTTCGCCGGCGTCTACTTCTGGTTCCCGAAGATGACCGGTCGTATGCTGGACGAGCGTCTGGGCAAGATCCACTTCTGGATCACCTTCGTCGGCTTCCAGGGAACCTTCCTGGTCCAGCACTGGGTCGGCAACATGGGTATGCCGCGCCGCTACGCCGACTACCTCGACTCTGACGGCTTCACCCTGCTGAACCAGATCTCCACCGTGTTCTCCTTCCTGCTGGGCGCCTCCGTCATCCCGTTCGTCTGGAACGTCTTCAAGTCCTGGCGTTACGGCGAGGTCGTCACCGTCGACGACCCGTGGGGCTACGGCAACTCCCTCGAGTGGGCGACCTCCTGCCCGCCGCCGCGTCACAACTTCGTCTCCCTGCCGCGTATCCGCTCCGAGCGCCCGGCGTTCGAGCTGCACTACCCGCACATGGTTGAGCGCATGCGTCGCGAGGCACACACCGGTGCCCACGACGAGCGCGCGGAGAAGACCCAGTCCCCGGCTCCGGCCGAGGTCCGCTAAAAGGGTTTGACATAGACCCCTCCGACTGACACGACCCCCGGTAGATCCCTCTACCGGGGGTTGCGGCATGTTCGAAACCCCCTCCCATGAAAGAATGATCCCGTGGCAGATCAAGCTCAGAACCCCGATACCGCCGACACCGAAGAGCAGCAGCAGCTGCAGGTGGCGCTCCAGCCCGGACTGGAGTCCGCAGTCATCACCCTCACCGGCCGTGACCGGCCGGGCGTGACGGCCGCCTTCTTCCGCGTCCTGTCCGCTCACGACGTCCAGCTTCTCGACGTCGAGCAGTCCCAGTTCCGTGGATACCTCTCCCTCGCCGCCTACGTGGGCGTCGACCCGGAGCGCGTCGACCGTCTCCGCGAGGGCCTGACCGAGACCCTCAAGGGCCACGGGCAGCTCGCCACCGTCGAGATGGTCCCGGAGGGCCAGCACTCCAGCCCGCGGTCCACGCACGTGGCCGTCGTCCTGGGCAACCCGGTGACCGCCACCGACGTGTCGGCCATCGGTCAGACGCTGGCCAACTACGGCGCGAACATCGACCGTATCCGCGGCATCGCGGACTACCCGATCACCGGCCTGGAGATCATGATCACGATCGCCAACCCGGAGCCGGGCGGCGGCAAGGCTATGCGTAAGGCGCTGGCGGAGCTGACCACCGAGCTGGGCGTCGACATCGCCATCGAGCGTGCCGGCCTGCTGCGCCGCTCCAAGCGTCTGGTCATCTTCGACTGCGACTCCACCCTCATCACCGGTGAGGTCATCGAGATGCTGGCGGCCCACGCCGGCAAGGAGGCCGAGGTCGCCGAGGTCACCGAGCGGGCCATGCGCGGCGAGCTCGACTTCGAGGAGTCCCTCCGTGAGCGCGTCGCCACCCTCGAGGGTCTCGACGCCTCCGTCATCGACGAGGTCGCCCGCGACATCGTCCTGACCCCGGGCGCCCGCACGACCATCCGCACCCTGAAGAAGATGGGCTACCGCACGGCCGTCGTCTCCGGTGGCTTCATCCAGGTTCTCGAGGACCTGGCCGAGGACCTCCAGCTCGACTACGTCCGCGCGAACACCCTGGAGATCGTCGACGGCAAGCTCACTGGACGCGTCACCGGTGACATCGTCGACCGTGCCCGCAAGGCGGAGCTGCTGCGGGAGTTCGCCGAGGACTCCGGCCTGCAGATGTACCAGACCGTGGCCGTGGGTGACGGTGCCAACGACATCGACATGCTCTCCGCGGCGGGCCTGGGCATCGCGTTCAACGCCAAGCCTGCGCTGCGCGAGATCGCCGACACCTCCGTCAACCACCCCTTCCTCGACGAGGTGCTCCACATCCTGGGCGTCCCGCGCGAGGAGATCGACGAGTCCGACCTGGAGGACGGCACCTTCCGCCGGGTTCCGCTCGAGGTCTCCGCACGGTAGTGGAGGAGACCGATCCGCTCGCCCTCGCGCACGCCCTCCTGAGCGCGCGGGTGAGCGACAACCGGCACGACCGCTCCGAGAACCCGGAGCAGCCGGAGACCGTGCAGGCGATGCAGATCGCCCTGCACGTGCCGAAGACACAACCGCCCCGCCGTACCGATCTCCTCGAGGCCGCGGCGCGGGCGGTTGTCGCCGTCTGCCTTTCGGACAGGATCGCGGGGGACCTGTCCTGGCGGGCGGGGCTGGAGGGCTGGTACGACCACCTCATCCGCAAGGTGACCCGCCGGGCCCGGAACAAGGCGTGGCTGGACGTGCAGGAGGTGCCGGGCGTCACCGTCGACGTGCGGGGCGCCCAGGCACGGGCGTTCGTGCCCTCGGCGGTGTCGGCGGTCCCGCCGCCGGTGCGGAAGCTGCAGATCCAGGGGACCGAGCTGCCCCCGGATGAAACGGGGCCCGTGGAGCCCGGCACCCCGCTGATCCTCGTGGACCGGGACCTGCAGATGACCACCGGCAAGGCGGCGGCCCAGGTCGGGCATGCGAGCATGCTGCTGGCCGCGGCCCAGGACCTGGGGTGGGTCCGCGCGTGGGCGGCCCGCGGTTTCCCGTTGAACGTGCGGGAGGTGCCGCACGCGGAGTTCGCGGCGTACCTCGACACGCCGGGGGTGGTGACGGTGCGGGACGCCGGTTACACGGAGGTCGCCCCCGACGCCCTCACCGTGCTGGCGCTCCCCGGCGACGAAGCCCGCCTCCACGGGGCCCGTCCGTGAGACACTGGGATCCAGGACACATCCTCGAAAGGATCGACCATGACCCGCCCCGAAGATCCCTACGCCGCCAACCCCGGCTATCCCGGTTATCCCGCAGACCTGCCCCGGCCGGTGCCGCCCGGTGAGCCGCGCCCCCTCGACGCCGTCGAGAGCCTCACGCAGGGGACGAAGGCGCTGTTCAGCAACGTCCTGCTGTGGGTCCTGGCCATGCTCATCGTCCTGGCCGTCACCGTCATCCTCACGGTGGTGCTGGTCGCGCCGGTCGCCCTGCGTGAGTACGCCGGGGAGGAGCAGGCCGTGGCCCTGTCACCGGCGACGGTCGCCGCGCTGGTCCTCGTCTGGCTCATCGTCTTCGTCCTGGGCATGGTGTGGACCCTCAACGTCTACCGTAACGCCGTCCGCCAGGTGCAGGGGGATCCCGTGGACCTCAGTGACTTCTTCCGCCTGCGGGAGCTGGGTGTCCCGTTCGTTGCCTACGTGCTGATGGGGCTGGTCACCTTTGTCGGCATGCTGCTGCTGGTCATCCCGGGCCTGGTGGCCGCGGTGCTGCTGATGTTCGTGCCCTACCTGGCGTTCAGCCGCCCGGAGAGCGGTCTGAGCGGGATCTTCCGGGGGTCCGTGGACATCGTCCGGGCCAACCCGGGTCACTCACTCCTGCTGATTCTGTTCTCTCTGCTGCTCAACGCGGTGGGCAGCCTGACGGTGGTCGGGGTGCTGATCACCGCGCCGCTGAACGCCTGCATGATGGCGCACGCCGCGCTCCAGGGCAGCGGCGACCGGCTCGTTCACCGGCCCTGAGCCACCAGGCGCTCGAGCGCGCCGCGGACCACCTGCGGGTCGGTCGTCTCCCAGAAGGCGGGCATTGAGGCGCGGAGGAAGGAGCCGTAGCGCTTGGTCACCAGGCGGTTGTCCAGGACGGCGACGACGCCGCGGTCGTTGACCGAGCGCAGCAGGCGGCCCGCGCCCTGGGCCATGAGCAGGGCCGCGTGCGTGGCGGCGACCTCCATGAAGCCGTTGCGTCCCTCGGCCTCCGCGGCCTCCTTGCGGGCCTGCAGCAGCGGGTCGTCGGGGCGGGGGAAGGGGACCCGGTCGATGAGGACCAGGGAGCAGGCGCTGCCCGGAACGTCGACGCCCTGCCACAGGGTGAGCGTGCCGAAGAGGCAGGCGTTCTCGTTGCGGGCGAACTTCTCCACCAGCGCGCCGGTCGTGTCGTCGCCCTGGCAGTAGACGTCGAAGGGCAGGCGGGCACGCATCGCCTCGGCGGCCTGCTCCGCCGCACGGCGGGAGGAGAAGAGTCCCAGGGTGCGGCCGCCGGCGGCCATGATGAGGTCGTGGATCTCGTCGAGGGTCTCGGCGGCGAGGCCGTCGCGGCCGGGGTCCGGCAGGTGGCGGGCCGTGTAGAGGATGCCGGAGCGGCGCGGGTCGAAGGGGGTGCCGGCGTCGAGGCTGTCCCACGTGCCGCGGGGCAGTCCCCAGGAGGCGGCCATCGCGTCGAAACGCCCGCCGATGGTGAGCGTCGCGGAGGTGAGCACGACGGTCTGCTCGCCGAAGAGCCTTTCGTGGAGCAGTCCGGCCACCGACAGCGGGGCGACCATGAGGACGTCGCCGCGGCGGTCGTCGCGGTCCAGCCACACGACGTCGCGTTGCGACGCCGCGTCCTCCTCGTCGAACACGGTGAGGATCCGCACGATGGCGTCGTGAAGTTCCTGCAGGTGGTTGGTGAGGTTCTGCCGCTCGGCGTTCTTCTCCGGGTCGTGCGCGGCCTCGCCCTCGGGGGCGCGGGCGACGGCGTCGCGGAGGGACCACAGGCCGTCCCGGAGACCGGCGAGCGGGCCGCGGGCGGCGTCGTCGATGTCGCTCCACCGGCCGGTGGGCAGCAGCGCGGCGGCCGCCAGCCAGTCGTCGGTGAGTTCCACGACCTTGTCGTCGCGGCCGTCGGCACCCAGCTTCCCGGCGCGCTTGGCGGCCAGGGTCAGGGCGGTGCGGGACAGTTCGTTGGTGGCGACGGAGGTGATGCGGCCGTCAAGTTCATGGGCCTCGTCGATGATGACGACGTCGTGCTCGGGGAGGATGTCGATGTCGGCGAGGGCGTCGATGGCCAGCAGGGCATGGTTGGTCACCACGATGTCGACCTCGTGTGCTTTCCGACGCGCCGCCTCCGCGAAGCACTCCTCCCCGTGCGGGCAGCGCGTCGCCCCGAGGCACTCGCGGGCGGTGACGGAGACCTGCCGCCACGCCAGGTCTGGCACGCCCGGCTCGAGGTCGTCGCGGTCGCCGCTCTCCGTCTCCTGCGCCCACTCGTGGACGCGGGCGACGTGCCGGCCCAGCCAGGAGACCTCGGCCTCGTCGAGGAGCGCCCCCTCCGGGTCCTCGTCCGCCCCGATGCGGTTGAGGCAGACGTAGTTGGAGCGGCCCTTGAGGATCGCGAAGGTGGGGCGCCGTTCCATGACCTTCTCCAGGGCGTCCGCCAGGCGGGGCAGATCCCTCTCGACCAGCTGCCGCTGCAGGGCGATGGTCGCCGTGGAGACGATGACCGAGGAGCCCGTGGCCTGCGCGTGCCGGATCGCCGGGACCAGGTAGGCCAGCGACTTGCCGGTGCCCGTGCCGGCCTGCACCGCCAGGTGCCGTTCTGTCTCGAGCGCACGGGTGACGGCCTCCGCCATGGCGACCTGGCCGTCGCGGCGGGTGCCGCCGAGGGCGTCGACGGCGGCGTCGAGAAGCGTGGTGGTGGAGCGGGACACGCGGTGCCTCCTGGCGGGAAGAAGATGAGGGGCCGGCCCCCGAGTCTAACGCCGGGGGCCGGCCACGCCGGGGGAGAGGTTCCCGCTACCCGGGGAAGCCCACGAAACGGGTGCTGATCGACGGCTCGTCGCGCGACAGCGCCAGGCCCTCCCACGGCAGCGTCAGCAGCTGTTCCGCGAGGTGCGCGCGGGACTCGTGGAGGGTCGGCAGGCCCTCCACCGCCACGCCGTCCCGCATGAGCGGGACCGTGAGCTGACGGGAGGTGAGTCGCCCGGTGTCCGGCGCCTCCGTACCGAAGGGGGAGACCAGTTCCTCGACGGCGACGCCGGAGGAACGGTAGGTACGCACCGCCTGCTTGCCGCCGCCCGTCATGCCCTTGCCGCGCGAACGCTTCGCGACGGGGTGCCCGTCCACCTCGACCAGCTTGTACACCATGCTGGCGGTCGGGGCCCCCGAACCGGTGACCACCGAGGTGCCGACGCCGTAGACGTCGACCGGGTCGCCGCGCAGACCGGCGATGGCGAACTCGTCGAGGTCCGAGGACACGACGATCCGGGTGTTGTGCGCGCCGAGCTCGTCGAGCTGCCGGCGGACGCGCCGGGTGACGGCGCCGAGGTCACCGGAGTCGATGCGGACGCCACCGAGCTCGGGGCCGGCGACCCGGACAGCCGTCTCGACGCCCTTCGTGATGTCGTAGGTGTCCACCAGCAGCGTCGTGTCCGGGCCGAGGGCCTCGACCTGGGAGCGGAAGGCCAGTTCCTCGTTCGGGGTGCCGTCCTCGTTGATGTGCAGCAGCGTCCACGCGTGCGCGGCGGTGCCGGAGGCGGGGATGCCGTAGCGGTGGGAGGCCTCCAGGTTCGAGGTGGCGGTGAAACCGGCCAGGTAGGCCGCCCGGGAGGCGGTGACCGCCGCGTACTCGTGGGTGCGGCGGGAACCCATCTCGATGATCGGGCGGCCGTCGGCGGCCGTGACCATGCGGGCGGCGGCCGAGGCGATCGCGGAGTCCGCGTTCATGATCGACAGGATGACCGTCTCGAGGATCACGCACTCGGCGAAGGTGCCGCGGACGGTGAGCAACGGGGAGTACGGGAAGTAGAGCTCGCCCTCCCGGTAGCCGTCGATCTGCCCGGTGAAGCGGTAGTCCCGGAGGAACTCGCGGGTCCGGTCGTCGAGGAAGCTCAGGTGCGTGAGCTGGTCCTCCGTGAAGACGAAGTCCCGTATCGCACGCAGCACGCGGGCGGTGCCCGCGACGACGCCGTAACGACGCTCATTGGGCAGCCGGCGCGCGAAGACCTCGAAGGTGCAGCTGCGGTGTGCCGTGCCGTCGCGCAGCGCGGCCTGCAGCATGGTGAGCTCGTACATGTCCGTCAGCAGCGACGTCGAGCGGTTCGGCGGCAGCGAGGCGGCCTGGGTGGTGGGTGCGGTCTCGTTCACACCGCCCACTGTATATCGGTCGGTGCTCAGCTGGCGGAGAGTTGCAGCGTCACCCACACGCGGCCGTGACCCACGGCGACGCCGGCGCCGTGGAAGGAGTAGCGGGGGTCGATGAGCACCGCGGTGTGCGGCGCGGAGTGCAGCCAGGCCTCCATGAAGGCGTGGCCGGAGGCCGCCTCCAGCGGCAGGCTGTGCTGCAGCAGGGTGACGTTGTTCGGGGAGTCGACGTGCGTCCCGAGGACCGCCACCTTCTGGGCGTGGCGCTGGGCAGCGCGCTCCATGTGGGCGTCGAGCGTCAGCGTCAAGACGTGTTCCTTCGCCCGCAGCGCGTTCACCGCGAACACGAGCTCGTCGTGGATCGTGGAGAGCTTCGCCTGCGTCTCCGCGTCCGGGACGACGTAACCGATGTCCTCGCCCGCGTCCCCCGGATCATCCGACGCCGGGCCACCGGGAGTGAAGGCCAGCAGCAGCGACATGATGAGGCTGGCCACGGTGAGGAGGACACCCGCGTTCGACAACAGATCCTTCATCCCCTGCGGGGACGTCCAGGGGGCTGACGACAACGGGAACATGGCGGTGGGGGTCCTCGGGAGAATAGGTGTGGTTGAAGGGGAAACAGTGTAGTCGGACGTACTGAGAAAGAACGTACCCGCCCGCGGGGGGATACACCACCTGACCGACCGGGCCGGTTCCGGCGTCGGGGAGGGGGTGGCGGAACGACAGGCACGGTGGCTCTGCCAACCTCCGGGTGCGTTGAGTAGGCTGAGTCACATGACAGGTCCAGTACTAATGAGTGCGCCCGGAATGGGGTCCCCGATGGCGACCCCGGAGCTCGACGAGGCGATCGAGGTCGACGTCGCCACCTCGGAGAATCTGCCGTGGATGTGCATCGTGTGGGATGATCCGGTCAACCTCATGAGCTACGTGACCTATGTCTTCCAGACCGTCCTCGGCTACGGACGCAAGCGCGCCACGGAACTGATGA
>LSQX01104744.1_pt1 | contig 16899 bp, 21 predicted proteins | sample 654561 | NCBI WGS metagenome assembly LSQX01 (sample SAMN04489861, study PRJNA283612) | anaerobic digester metagenome | isolation source: 4 biogas reactors fed with cattle manure at either 37C or 55C with and... | place: Denmark: Kongens Lyngby | collected 2014
GCTCAACCATCGTGTTCTGCCTCTCTCTTGCGCCGCTCATACCGTTCGGGTTTTCAAACCTCACGGTGGCAACCATGCAGGCGATATCCGGTGCGGGATTTCAGGGAATTGCCGCGATGGAAATTTATGACAACGTCGTCCCCTACATTGGCTCCGAGGAAGAGAAGATGGAGCGTGAGCCTCTGAAGATTCTGGGATCATTGGATGGCTCAATCATTCAGAATGCACAATTCAGCGTGTCTGCGAGCTGTCACCGCGTGCCGGTGATCGACGGGCACACCATGGCGGTCTGGGCCGATACCCGGGCGCCAGTGGCCGATGTCATTAAAGCATATCAAACATATAAACCACCCATCTCGGGACTGCCCCACCTCCCTCATGAGTCCATTCATTACGCTGACCAGCCGAACCGGCCCCAACCACGGCTGGATCGGATGCGCGGAGAAGGCATGACGGTCTCGGTGGGAAGGATTCGTGAAGGCCTGCGGTATGTGGCAATGGGACACAATACCATCCGGGGTGCTGCCGGTGCCTCGGTGCTGAATGCTGAGCTGATTGTCTCAAAAAAATACATCTGAGGTGACCTACAAGTGATTAACGATAATACCGTATTCGTCGGAAACAAACCCGTGATGAACTATGTTCTGGCAGTGATTACGCAGTTTAACAATGGTGCAGAGGAGGTCTCGATAAAGGCGCGGGGAAAAGCGATATCACGGGCGGTTGACACTGCAGAGATTGCCCTGAACCGCTTTCTCAGTGATGTCGAAAAAAAAGAGATCATTACATCCACCGAAGTCATTGACACGGACAGCGGTCAGACCAATGTCTCCAGTATAGAGATTTTGCTCGCACAGCACCGATAAACTCCTCACTTCTTTTTTTACCGCCACCAGAAAGGCTATTACCCTCCCTGACAGACCTTTCAGGTATGAAACTGTTGCCGGGCATGCTCTTTACCCTGATGCTTATTGCAATGGCGATACCTGCAGGAGCAGCAGTGCCGAATCAATACAGTTACATCACGGTAACCGACTGCATCATACAATTACACGACGATGACGCGGTGATCGATCTCAATTATTCCATTGACCCGGGTATTGAGCTTCTCGTGCACTTTCTGGGGAAGTCTGACCTGAAGCGAAAGCTCGGTACAATCACGGGGTATCCCAAGGCACGCTACCAGATGATTGGTATGGATCACGCAACAATACACGTCAGCGGTGCCTCTCAGAACTATGGAGGTGGTTCCTACTGGTTCCCCGACCATACGTTCGGGATTGAGATACCTGAGATAACCGTTATCTCTCCTCAGGCGGATCGATACTACAATATGACTCAGACGGTTCCGGGTATGGGCTATTTTGGCACAAAGAATAAAGCATAATCCTTTTTTTAGGAACCGTTCGGGATACCTGATATTCCCGCCTACGCGGTTGAATCAGTAATACCATTTCCAGATTCAGCCAGAGATTTCAGTGCGGCTATTTTTTCAAGCGATTCGCCAGACAACACCCGATAGCAGAGGGTATTTGTGGGGATAACGTCTGCCGCATCCACCGGCACAGATTATTTTCCCGGTGGCAGGGGTATGTTTTGTTTATGCTGTTTGTCTGTTGCAAAAACTGTTCCGTCCATACCGTTTGTATCGTCATTGATCTTCGCATGCGATCCCTTGGTGTGAAGCCCTTTCCCTCAGAGGCCGTTGAAACAGATCGGTTTGTCTCTCTTCTGCACGGCACGTGCTGTCTCTGCCTCTGCGAAAGAGTGCGATCTGACACGGCGGTACCTGCGCCACCCGGCCATGAACTTCCAAAGATCGTTCTCATAACCGGGCAGAATAAAAAAAGGGAACAAAACAAATTAATTTTTGGTGGGACGTTTCCGGTCTTTGTCTTTGGTCTTTGGCTCCTTGATCTCTGGTGCATACCTTTTGAACTTCAGCAGCGCTTTCTGGGCGTAGACACCGATAGATCCCAATACCAGGCCGCCGATCGTAGTAAACAGCATGATGCGTATCCCTTCCACTCCTTCAATCGGGAAATCTACGGAGGTGGAGAGCGAGATAATATAGACCGAAGCCCCATAGGCGATGAGCCCAAGGCCTGCTACAAAGAATGGCAGCGTGACTGCACGAGGCAGCATCTTCGGTTCATTCTGCAGCAGATCAATGATCTTGCCAAGAATGGCAATCAGGATGGCTGCGACGAGGTAGCTCACTGCTCCGTAGACAAAGGTGATGGCATAAAAAATCAGCCCGGCATCTGCGGCATACCATACGAGAAAACTTGAAAGCCCCATGATGATAGCTAAAATACCGATGATGATTGCGGTAATGTAGCAGACAAAAGAAACCCTTCCGGCAATAAAAGACTCCTTCAATCCATGCATACCCACATTAAAGTATTCATCAATCCCGAGCCCTCTAAAGAGCAAAAAGACACCCAGCACACCGACAACGATAAAAATTGCAAGCTCGGTACTCCCAAACAAACTGCCCAAAGCAAAAACGAGCATCACGAGCCCCACGGGTACCAAAATGGACTGTGCATGCTTGGGATCGTCAAGCAGCTTTTTGATGATGTAATAGGTGCCTTCAAGGTTAGGCATCTGGTTCACAATCACGCGCTGAACACTGGTCACGGACACCCGGGACTGAATAACGGGGAGAATAAACTCATCCTCTGCTCCGTCGGTGACAAGGATACACTCCACCACCTCAAGATCCCAGACAATCTTCCTTAAATCCTCAGCAATCTTGCGGTCACCATCAATTAAATTATGATGATCGCCTGCAACCACGGCAATGCGGACATCATCGCCTTTGGCGAGGCGATCATCATAGATTTTAACGCCCTGAAAAATAGCATTGACATCGGAATCCTCCGGGTCCTTCAGACCTAACCGGACGGCAGCATCCAGGCATTCATCCCGCCCGACTACCGGACTTTGGACTCCTGCTTTAAAGCCGATATCGTTATCTCTGTCAACACAGAGAATGAGCGTCCGATCGCCTGACATGTATACATAGCAATCTCTTCGCTTCTATAAAAGTCTGATGAACGGCGGGGAAAAAAGGATTATATGAGTCTTGCACGCTGCAAGAGCAGAATATCGTCTGTGGTAAGTTTCTCTCCGGCCCTGAACTGCTGGAAGACCTGTTCTGCTTCCTGCCTGACCGCTTTCTGTTCTTTATTGACCTTGGTCTTCTTGCCTTTCTTGCGGATTCCGCCGATCACCTTATCGTAGTCACGGAGTTCCTTCTGGCATGCAATAAACTGGTTGTGCTCAGCGTCTGCAGCTTCCTGTGCCTCGACAAACTTGCGGTGTGCCTCGTCTGCTGCCTCACGTGACTTGTCCGCATTACGGTAGCATTCAACCATAAGGTCATGGTGATTCTGCGCGAGTTCTGCCTTCTCGGTCACCGATGCGTGAAGTTCAGATGCAGCCCGGCGGTATTCCCGTGCTTCCTGAAGCTTCGTGTGGACTCCCTTGTTCTGCTCGATCTCGGTTTCCTGCTCTTTGATCTGCTGAGTGAGGGCTTTGATCTGCTCGATGAGTTCCCGTTCCTTGTCGGTATTCATCACACGGGTCTGCTGGTCCATCTCAAGTCGTTCGATCTTCTTTTGAAGTTCTTTTACGCCGTGGGAGTTGTTGATGACGCCGTGTTCTTTCTTGTATTCGTCAATATCTTCAAAGAGTGCATTTGCCTTCTCGTTCAGGAGATTGCGTTCGTCTTTGATTGCCTGGACTGCTTTGTTGTTCTCGTCACGAAGATCCTTGTGCTTCTGTGCATCGTCAACATATTCGCGTGTCTGCGCATTGAGTTGGTTGCGCTCACGTGCATAGGTGCTTGCCAGCGTATTCAGTTCATTTCTTTTGTCTTTATGCTGTTCAGAATCTGTCAGCATAACTTTTCTTTTGTCAATCAATTCGGTCAACATGCTCTACCTTACCTTGTGTTTGAATGGCACAACAATTCATCTTCAGCTGGTTCATGAGGTACAGATATGCAGGATAATCTCCTGATGATAACCATTTCAAAAGAGTTCTTACGAAATTCGGGGAACCGACTTTGTTCATATGGCTGTTCATGATCTTCAAATCCTGTACCGTCTGTCCCAAAGAACAGACATTCTCTGAATCAGTGAAGGATTCACTGTAGTTCTATAACATTGCATGGTCGTCAGATATTAATGTATCGTAGATCTGTTCGTATGCAATAATAAAAAAAGAAAAGGCCCCCCCTGCATGCAGGGGGGTGGGTTTTCCCCTATGGTATCGTGCGGGGACATTTAGTGTTGTGTGGTTTGATTGGCGAATGGTGGGTAATGATGAGTTAGGTGAAACTCCGTCCCGTTTTAGCGGATGAAATCAATCAGTCCTCCGCTGGTCTGTTCGTGGGCCACCTGGCGACCGGAGGATCGCATCATGCCGGAGGCAGTTCCGCGTCCAACAGAACGGGTCGTGGGTCCTGCGGCTGAGTTTCCAATGTCATAGCTCTGGCCAAGAACCTGTGCGCTCTTCACGCCAGTCATGATGGCCATGACGCGCACTTTACCCTCAAACTCCTTCTTTACCCGTGCGCCCCAGATGACATCTGCATGTGCATCCAGTTCGTAGGTAAGTGAGCTTGCAATCTCTTCTGCATCTGAAAGCGTCAAATCATTGCCGCCGGTGATGTGGATCAGACTGCCGGTTGCGCCGCGGTAGTCAATGTCCAGGAGGGGGTGGTTCAGGCACTCGTGTACGACACTCTCTGCCTTGTTCTGCTGTTTGCTCTCGCCGACAAGCATGACTGCAACGCCGCCCTTGCTCATGATCGCACGCACGTCTGCATAATCGATGTTGATAAGCGATGGTTCTGTAATGGTCTCTGAGATACCTTTCACGGTCTCTGCAATGAGCTGGTCCATCACTGAGAATGCCTGTCCGAGGGGCAGGTTTGGCACAAAGTTCATGAGGCGGTTGTTGTCGAGGACAATGACAGAATCTGCTGCATGGGAAAGTGCCTCAAGTCCTTCCTCTGCTCTGAGGAGGCGTGCCTTCTCGACCTGGAAGGGGTAGCTTACCATTCCGACAACGATTGCGCCCTGTTCTTTTGCAATCTGTGCGACCACTGGTGCGACACCGGTGCCTGTTCCGCCACCCATACCTGCGGTGACAAAAACGAGGTCTGCATCTGCGAGCAGGCCTTCAATCGTTGTGCGGGCCATCTCTGCTGCACGTTTGCCGACGTCCGGGAATCCGCCGGCACCAAGGCCTTTCGTGAGTGATTTTCCGACAAGGACACGCTTGTCGGCCTGAATCATCTCGAGGTGCTGTTTATCTGTGTTAATCGCAATGGTTTCTGCACCACTGACTTTCATGTGATAAAGCCGGTTGATGGTGTTGTTTCCTGCTCCACCGCATCCGACAATAACAATACGGGGCTGCCCGACTAGGTCGTCATCTCCAATAACTCCCCGGGTCTGCTGTTTCTCCTGTTCAGCATTTTTCAAAGCTTCCTTAATAATAGACTGCATCCAAATCCTCCTGAATCTGATAGATTTTTTCGTATGTGCGCGGGACGGTATAGGAGCGATTATCAATGGACTCCATCAGGCTCTCAACATCCTGAAGGCCGCTCGTAATAATTTCGACCGGGTAATATTCGTTATACCTGGCATACAATTCTTTTCCCATTGTAAATTCTCTCCTAAACCTCAAACGAGATCTGCTCGCTGTCCCTTAGAACACGGTTCGCTTTCTTTTCGATGAGTTCCCGTACGGCATATCTCACCGCTTCAGATACGGTCGGAAACTCCCCGGCAGCCACCAGTTTCTCTAACATGGCCATTTGCTGAGGGGGTAAACGAATCGTGATGCGCTCCATCATGGTTATCTCCAATGTCTGACACATGACAGCTAAATGTCATCCACCTGTCTGACGCAAAGGTGCTTTGTGACAGACTTGTTCCAGACAATCTAAACATAGATTACTCTGGCATATATACCTTCTGTATTGATGTGATCCCGTCCTGCATTCTGCCATATGACCAAATGTTCAATTATTTGTAAAATAGACGGTGATATGTGAGATTCAGGCGGATTTTAAAAACAGAGCATGGGGGAAGAACCCATCTGGCATCAGGGAGCACCGTTCCGGTTATTTTAGACTTTAGTGAAAATTTAAACCCATTCCCGCCTTCCTTTTCATGGGATCCTGATAAAATATCGATATCATCCTATCCTGACAATAGGTATGCCGACCTGAAAAAGCATATTGCGCGGTTCGAGGGCCGCGACCCGGATGAAATCTGTGTCGGAAATGGTTCTGTTGAGATCATCCGTTCATACTGTATGGCTGTCCTGAAACCGGGCGATTCTGTTAATATCCCCTCTCATACCTTTGGAGAATATGGGGTTTCTGTCGAATGTGCCGGAGGCATCACCGTACACCGGCAGGCGGGAACCGTGGCAGAGTTCTTCTGCAATCCCAATAATCCGACGGGCACACTGGTGCCGAGGAGTGTGGTTCTCGAAAAGATTCAGACCCACGAAGAGGCAGGTACCCAGCTCTTCATTGATGAGGCGTTCATCGACCTTGCAGACCCGGCGGAAAGTGTCACTGACGTCTGCTCCGGGCATGTTTTTGTGCTCCGCTCACTCACGAAGGCCTTTTCTGTACCCGGCATCCGGTTTGGCTGGGGAGTGGGATGTCCTGAACTCGTGGCGGCGATTGAGGCCATCCGCCCTCCCTGGAGCGTGAATGCATATGCAGAGAGCTATGCCTGTACTGCCCTTGACCATGCAGATCAACTCGATTCATCCCGTGAAAAAATAACCAAAGAACGGGAGTTTCTCTCAGATGCACTACAAAAACGGGGACTTTCCGTCTGTCCGTCCGCGGTGAACTTCCTCTTATTCAAATCTCCGCTGCCTGCATCAGAGTTAAAAGAGCGGCTCATCTCCTGTGGCATCCTTGTCCGGGACTGTGCCTCATTCGGCCTTCCAAAGTATGTGCGCATTGCCGTGCGCACGCGGGATGAAAATTGCATCCTCTTAGAGGCACTGGATACATGCTTGCCCTGATCGTTGCGGGTGGCCGGGGCACGCGGCTGAATCGGGGGGAAAAGCCATTGGTGCGTATCTGCGACCGCCCCATGATTGCCTATGTGATAGATGCTTTTTGTGCAGCAGGTCTTGAGCCGGTTGCTGTTCTCTCGTCTGCCGTACCCCAGACAGCAAACTGGTGCCGGGCCCACGGAATCAGCACATACCACGCAAGAGGGGCGGGATATATAGAGGATATCACGGAATGCATCGAAATGCTTGATATCACCGGGCCCGTCTTTATCTCGGTCAGTGATATCCCCGGACTGACGGCAGAGATCATCACAGACGTACTTGAAGCCTACCAAACGGCAGGCACCGATGCCTGTTCGGTCTGGGTGCCTGTTTCCCTCTGCCAAAAAAACGGTGCTTCCCCTGCGTATGTACAGCAAATACACGGAACCGATGCTGTGCCGTGCGGGATTAATATCATCAATGGTGCAAAGAACGGTGAAGAACAGGCAGAAACAGCTCTTTTGATCGAATCCCCTCGTATTGCGGTGAATGTCAACACGCCTGAAGACATTGAAGCCGCCGAGCAGATGCTCTGCCCCTCCTCTCGCTGACTCCATCAGGTGATTTTTATCATCAGAATACCAATATGTATGGCATGGAGTATTCGCGGGAGATAGAACTCAGGGGGCATATCATCGATTCCGGAATCATGACCAAGGTCTTTGACGCTATCATGGAGATGGGCGGCTATTTTGAGATTCTGGTCTTTGAGATAGGGAAGAAGAAGCAGGATGAGAGCTTTGCACGCCTGCTGGTCAGTGCTGAGGATGAAACACAGCTCGCTGAGATCATGAGTGTGCTTCACCGTCTCGGCGCACGCCTTCCGGTTGTTGAGGATGTAGGGCTTGGGGAAGCGGAAGCAAACCGCGTGGTTCCCAAGGGATTCTATTCCACCACGAACCACCCCACTCAGGTGAAGTACGCGGGGGAGTGGCTACCGGTAGAGGGAATCGAGATGGACTGTCTGATCGTTGTTGTCCCGTCTGAGAAACGGGCTCTCTGTACTCCTATGTCAAAACTCCTGAAAGGCGACCTGGTCGTCATGGGCGATACCGGTGTCCACGTTGACCCTCCGGAGCGCCCCCGCGAGGTCGGCACCTTTGAATTTATGCATGGCACCGTCTCCTCTGAAAGGCCCAGTGAAACGGTCATCGCGCAGATTGCACGCGAGATGAAGAGTCTGAAAGCCAGCGGTGGAAAGATTGGTATCGTCGGCGGGCCTGCTATCATCCATACGGGTGCTGCACCTGCTCTTGCGGAGATCATCCGGGGAGGGTATGTCGATGTTCTCTTTGCGGGAAATGCCCTCGCCACCCATGATATCGAGTACAACCTCTTTGGCACCTCTCTTGGTATGAACCTGGATACGGGCACCCTTGCACGCGGTGGTCACAAAAACCACATATACGCCATCAGTGAGGTGATTCGTGCGGGCTCTATCAAAAATGCCGTTGAACAGGGAGTGATCAAAAAGGGCATCATGTATGAATGCGTCAAAAACGATGTGCCCTTCGTTCTCGCAGGTTCTATCCGTGATGATGGTCCCCTTCCCGATGTCATCACCGATGTCATGGTTGCACAGGATCAGATGCGAAAGCATCTCAGGGATATTGATATGGTCATCATGATCGGCACCCTGCTCCATTCAGTGGCCATCGGGAACTGTTTGCCATCCTATGTCAAGACCATCTGCGTGGACATCAACCCCGCATCTGTTACCAAACTGATGGACCGCGGCACCATGCAGGCAATCGGGGTAGTCAGTGATGCGGGCACATTCCTCCCGATACTGGCAAAATATCTCCGGGAATAAGAACGGAATAAATGTTCGGGCGGGTAGTACTTCGCCCATCCCGTATTTTTCACTCCAAATTCTACGAAAAATAGTGTTTCCGGAACCCCCCCCGGAACATTTTTTTATGCATTCCATCCCGAGGCGGGATGCATTGCCTTCGTGCGCTCCTGATTATTTGGTGAGCGGCATGCACCACGGTTCTTCGTTCTCAAGGACATGGCGCCATTCTTCTACGCAGTCACACCCCGCATCCACACATCGCCGCAGATGAATCTGGTTTCCCGTGCTGACATACGTGGTGATGGCCTCCACAATCTCACGGTCGCATACGCCGCAATTGTGGGGCCCCCGCCGTTTTCCTCCGCCCACCGGGTCGCACTGCACATAGTGATCGGTGGAGAGCAATGCATCAACGGCGCTCCAGAGATAGGGCGGCCGAAACGACCCCTGTTTCCAGTACTGCTCCACTTCAGTGCGGGTCTGAACCGTGCAGAGGTTCATCGAGATGATATCAGAATAGGGGATGACCTCGCGAATGGACTGTTTCATATCATGAAGAGCCTCACGTTCGGTGAGAAACGGCGGTTTCATCATGAGATAGGTCTTGATCCCGACATCTGCCTGCCGTGCCACGGCGACTGCATCTTTAAAGTCCTCAAACGTGAGTCCTTTGCGGATGCTCTTTTCCCGGATGTAGTCATTCGTGGTCTCAAGGCCCATCGCCACATAGAGTGCGGCGTCGCCATTGGCCTGTAATGCCTCCCGGAAGGCGACAAGCGATTCTTCCTCGACATATTCCGTGCGCGTCTCTGCAATAACCACCTTGCCGGAAAAGAGTGCCGCTACATCATCCCGAAATGCGGGGGGGACCTCCTGCGGATCAAAAAATGAGCCGGATGTGAAGATCTTCACCATTGCATACGAGTCTGAAGGGTGATTCTCTGCCACCCAGCGGAGCTGACCCCGGAGTTCTGCAAGAAGGACTTCCGGATTTTTTGTCGGGGAACGCTCGAACCGGTACCCGCACATCAGGCACTGGTTCCAGCTGCATCCACCGCTGCGGAATATGACGGTGAGGCAGGGAATCTCCTGTTCCTGATACCGGTCCATACTCGTCCATGATGCGAGAGGTTTTAGTATTGCGTCTGATATCATTAGTGTACTATGATTTGGCATCTGAATATGAAAAAGGTGGCATGCCTGATCGGCCTGTGCCTGCTCTGTCTGTTATGCTCGGGGGTGGCATCCGCCTACGAATTAAAGTGTACGTGTCCGCTGGAGATGTACCGCGGTGATGTTGTCACCATCGAAGGTACGAGTCAACTGCCGCCCGGAACCAGCATCTCGGTTCGGTTGTTTGAAGTCCAGCCGATGGCGCGGGAGTTTCCCTCGCAGACCTTTGTGATACAACAGGGAGGGGACTGGTCTTTCCAGATACCGACCCTCACCATGGAGGATGGGACCTACAAGTTTGAAATTGTCGAGGATTCCAAGAATTTCCCCCTCAGTTCGGGGTCAGACAAGAGAAAGGTATTTACTGTCATTGATCGGTCCGCTGTGATCACTATCACCTCTCCCCCGACCCAGCGGGGGGATACCCTCGATATCAGCGGGCGTGCTCCTGAGGTAGGTTCAGCTGGTCTGCAGATAGAAGTGACCGATACCCTTGGCACCATTATCTTTGGTCCGAAATTTATCCGAACCAATGCAGCCGGTTCCTTCTCTGAGAAAGTATCCGTTAACGAACCGGGCCGGTATTATGTCAAATTCTCTGATTTCAGGAATAATGAAGCGCGGTTTATCTCCCGCGTAAGTTTCACCCTTGAAGGAGCGAAGGTGCCTGCCACCCCAACCGTTACTCCGACGAACCCGGGCACGGTACGGACGGTCACTGCCTCTGCATTAGCGTCCCGCGATGCACCGGCCTACTTTATCGTGCAAACCCTGCCGGGCAGTGTTACGGTTACCACATCGACCGGCATTGACTGGCGTCTCTATCACACGGATGGTGTCGGAACACTGGTGAGAATCGATGAGACAGGCAGCACTGCACCAGAGAAGTTCACGGTCACATCAAGGGGCGGGCCCCTGTATCTCAAGGCTGAAACGGTGCGTGCCGCTGATGCGGGTATGGTGACCATCACGGTTACCAATGCTGAGTCAATCACGGCAAACCCTGCTTCTGCCACACAATTTGGAGATGTAATTCCTGAATCTGAGTCCACGGAATCGCCGTTTCCCGTGCTTGTGCTCATTGTTGCCATCGGTCTCGTTGGATATGCAGGAATTCGTAAATAACATTATTTTTTAACCCTGAAGGCTAACTTCTATACGAGCCGGGATAGTCTAGCCCGGAAAGGCGGTGGCCTTGAAAGCCACTGGTGTTCGCACCTCAGGAGTTCAAATCTCCTTCCCGGCGCTCAAGAATCATTTTTCCTATCACAACCGGTTTATTCAGGAGGAAGACGTATGTGTATCGCAATACCGGCTGAAGTGCTAGAGATCAAAGACGGCAACATTGGCGTTGTTGACTATGGCGACCTGAAACAGGAAGTGCGCCTTGACTTAGTTGATGTTGAAGTCGGTGAGTATGTCCTTGTTCATGTTGGATTTGCTATTCAGAAGATGAGCAGGGAAGAGGCACTGAAGACGCTCAAGGTTTTTGAAGAAGTATATGCTGCAATGGAGGAATAATGCACGAGTACACGGTTGCATATGATATTTATGCAACGGCACGCCGTGCCGCACTCGATAATGCCGCAACCCGTGTTAAGAAGGTCTCTGCCGATTTTGGCGATATGAGTATGATCAACCCTGAACAGGTTGAATTTTTGTTTGCTACTCTTTGTGAACAGGATGAACTGTTTCACGGTGCCGTGCTTGAATACCGCAACATTGCCGTGAAGTCAGAATGTCCCTGTGGATACACGGGCGATGAACGGTATGTCTGCCCGCAGTGCGGAAAACTTCCCCAGATTGTGGAAGGACGCGAGATATGCGTCACAAATGTCGAAATAGAAGTTGATGATGAATGAAAGTCAATTTAATGCATGGCGCAGGCGGCGCAGTTTTTTCTGAACTTCTGGGTTCAACGTTAACGAAATATACCCACAATAACGCAGGCGGGATAGGTCTTGAGTCACTTGATGACGGCGCAGTGATTCCTTTTGGCGATCTTAATCTGGTGTTTACCACCGACAGTCATGTGGTAAAGCCGCTCTTTTTCCCCGGTGGCGATATCGGGAGAATTGCGGTGTCAGGCACCGTAAATGATCTGGCCATGATGGGGGCCCGACCCATCGCCCTCTCCTGTGCAATGATCATCGAAGAGGGATTTGATATTGCCCTCCTTGAGAAAATCGTTGCATCGATGGATGCGGCTTTGGGTGAATGCGGTGCGTCCATCGTCACCGGGGACACCAAGGTGCTTGAACGTGGGGCCATTGACGGCATTGCAATCAACACGGCAGGCATCGGTGTGGCAGAGAAACCAATACGCGACTGCGGTCTTTTGGTGGGTGACGTCATCATTGTGAGCGGCACCATCGGTGACCACGGCATGGCAATTATGGCACACCGCGAGGGTTTTGACCTCGGTGAGCAGATCACGTCAGACGTGGCCCCTCTCTGGTCCATGGTAGAGAAGGCCCTCGCTGCGGGTGACATCCATGCGATGAAAGACCCGACCCGCGGCGGCTTTTCCAATGCAATAAATGAGATGGCAGAGAAGTCCGGTGTGCAGGTGCGTATCACCGAGGCATCCCTTCCTATCCGGCGTAATGTGAAGAGCGCCTCTGACCTCCTTGGCATCAATCCGCTTGATGTGGCCAATGAAGGCAAGGTAGTGATGGGTGTGGCACCGAATGATGCAGACGCCATTCTCGCCGCTCTCCGGGCCCATCCTCTGGGCAAAGATGCGGCTATTATCGGTGTGGTGACACAAGGCACGTCTGTTATCCTTGAAACTGCCATCGGAGGCGAACGTTTTATCGAGCCACCTATCGGTGACCCCGTACCGCGGGTTTGCTGACCCATCTGCTGAACGTATATCCGTTAAGATGATAGGGAAGATGCTGTTGTGAATACTCAGGATATATCGGTTGTAATCGTGACTGCATGGGATGCAGAAGAGATCGCTGCACTATACCGCAGTGCAGGATGGTGGGATACCGACCTGGATCCCGAGACGGTGTTTCCTGCGCTCTTTCGTGGTAGCTTTGCGGTTGCTGTTGCCCACGATAAAAATAACCGGGCGGTGGGTATGGGGCGGGTCATCTCTGACGGGGTTTCTGATGCCTATCTGCAGGACGTGACAGTGGCACCTGAATATCGGGGGCTGGGCATTGGGACACGCATCATTGCACTGCTTGTTAATACCTGTCTTTGTGCGGGTGTCGGCTGGATTGCCCTCGTTGCAGAGCCCGGCGCTCATACCTTTTATGAACATCTCGGGTTTACCGTGATGAAGGACCATATCGCCATGAAATACAAGGATAGCATCTATGAAATGTCAGGGGGAGGCCCCGAATGATCTCTCTTGATGCATTCTCTCCGGTTGAGATGAAAGACGGCGCATTTTTACGTGAAATATTTACTCGATATCCTCAGATACACAGTGAAAATAATTTCACCACGATGATCGCATGGCAGGGATACTCGGATTACTCCTATGCGTATCTGAACGGCACATTACTGATATCGGCAGTGATTGGTGAAGAACGCCTGTTTCATGCACCCATCGGACCCCGGAATCCCGATCTTTTGCGTGATCTTCTGCGCCTTGCAGTTGGTACCGGAGGGAATAGGCCGTTCTACATCTTTGACCGCCCCACCCGTGACTGGATTCTCCATGAACTTCCCACCCTGCGTCTGCACGCCGACCGGGAATTCTTTGATTATATTTATCTCACCGGCGACCTCGCCCATCTCCCCGGTAAACGCTATGTTGGCATTCGCCAGCACATCAATAAATTCAATCGTAACTGTTCTTTTTCTGTTGAGACGTTCACCGAGGATAATTTACCCGAAGTCATCGATTTTCTCAATAAATGGTGCGAATGGAAACATTGTGAGGAGAACGAGATCCTTGCCCATGAAAAGACCGCGGTTCTCTACTGTATAGAGCATCTCGCAGAACTCGGTCTGGAAGGGCTTTTTATCCGTGTGGATGGAAAAATCTCTGCGTTATCTGTCTATGAGGGCATGAGTGATGATATGGCACTCATCCACTTTGAGAAAGGGCTTCCGGACTGTGAAGGTAATTATAAGATAATCAATCAGGAGACTGCACGGTATATCGAGGAGCATAAGGGATATGCCTTCATCAACCGCGAATCAGACCTTGGGCTACCCGGTCTCCGGGATGCAAAACTCCGCTATTATCCTCATCATTTTGCCGAGGTGTGGCATGCAGAGAAGGAAGATATTGTGCGGGCTCTTTCTGAGGAGTCGTCATGACCGATAGGAATGCAGGAGTATTGCATGTCTTTTGATGCGGACTGTGTGCTGAAAGGGGCGCTTTTGCCGGACGGAAGAGTTGCAGACATCTCTATTAGGGATGGCAGGATTATTCACGTGGGGGCGGCCCTCAGAGCTGACCAGACGGTTGACTGTACCGGTCTCCTCTGTCTGCCCGGTGCCGTGGATATGCATGTGCATATGCGGGGCGGGAAAGAACAGGGACACAAGGAAGACTGGGTCTCCGGGTCGCAGAGTGCTCTTGCCGGGGGAGTGACGACGGTTGTCGACCAGCCCAATACCATTCCTCCTCTTACCGGGCCGGATGCCTTTACCGAGCGGGTAAAAGAGGCCACGCGGGACGCATACTGCCGGTTTGGGATCAACGGCTATGTTTCAGGAGCATCAGATATCCGCGGTCTCTGGGAGGCAGGCGCCCTCGCCTTTGGTGAGACGTTTGCTGCGGCATCAAGTTTTGGCAGTGCCCTCACGATTGAAGAGATTGCACAGGCATTCTCTGAAATTGCACGTCTGGGTGCGCTTGTCACGATTCACGCTGAGGATGTTTTACCCGGGGATGACACCTCGCTTGCAACGCATGCCGCCCTCCGCCCGGAAGAGGGTGAAAAAAAATGTATGCAGATGCTTGCAGAACGGTTCCCTCCGGGACTGTCTGCTCATTTCTGCCATCTCTCCTCGCCTATCAGTGCAGATGCGGCCCCGCCTGTTACATTTGAAGTGATGCCGCATCATCTCTTTCTCTCAATTGAGAACCATGGCTCCGTTCCCGAAGGTTACTGCAAGGTAAATCCGCCGGTGCGGCATGAAGCGACCCGAAAAGCGCTGTGGGAGATGTGGGACAGCATTCCGGTCATTGCTTCTGACCATGCACCTCATACGACAGAAGAAAAGTCACAGCCGTTTTCTGAGGCGCCGTCCGGCATTCCGGGGGTTGAGACCATGGTGCCCCTGCTTTTGGCAGAGGTATATGCAGGCCGGATTTCTCTCTCCTCACTTTTGAAAAAGGTGGTCACCACGCCTGCCCGTCTGCTGGGGCTCCCTGAATCGACCTTCCTGCCCGGTTCAGCGGCTGATTTAGCCCTCTACCCGCGCAACGAGACGGTCACCATTACCGCCGATATGCTTTACTCCCGTGCAGGGTGGACGCCGTATGAAGGGATGCAGGGGGTGTTCCCTGTTATCACCTGTGTGAAAGGTCACCTCTCCTATTTGCGCAATGAATTCAGCAGGACGGACGGATTATGGGTCACTGGCAGAGGATATAAGTGCACAGAAACGAAATACTAGATGCCGATACCGCACATCATAGGTCCTCGGGTGATCGATTGGCTAAGATCTGGATGTGATCCATGAGACAACCCAGGTGTGCAACAGGCGGGCCTGACAATGGGTTTAGAACAGGTGATGAACGGCGCATGCCACATATGATCCATGTTTGTTACTGTCGGGCCACATTATCCTATTATACGAGATTGTTATGACATCAGCAGCATGTGCCGTAGAGAGCGGGGATGGCTGTGTATACATTATGCTTGATGTTCATGCCGCTTCCAAACGAGAGGAATTTCCTGCAGGAGTGAACGTTTGGCGTTCTGCTGTTGGGTGCAGTATCCGTGCGCCTCCCGTTGAAGGTAAGGCGAATGCCGCGATAATAGCACTGGTATCATCTGTTCTTGACGTTCCAAAGTCATCTGTCACCATTGTGAGTGGTCAGACCTCATCGGTAAAACGTATCTGTATCACAGGCATTGAGAAAGATCTGCTGGTCAAGATGCTTGACGGTCTGTTGAATCAGTAATTTCGGTGTTCTCTCCATGAGGGAGCTGGGTATCCCTGATGATTTCTTTCTATCATGATTCAGGCCCTGGTTAGGGTGAGTGCATACAACGTATTTTTGCATCATGCGTATAGACATCTGTTTGCAAATGATGGCACAGGCGACACCAAACCGGTATGAAATCCCCGGTGGGATAGGTGTTTTTCTCCCGTTTCAGAACATCTGTGTGCAGACGAACGGGGGAAACGTGGTACCCGTATCCTGCGTTCATCTGATGTGAAACCCTCGGTTCATCTCAAACAATCAGCCGGAGATGCCGTTTTTTCGTGAACAAAGAATACTCTATACCAGATTTCCATTCATTTAAATAGCGGCGTGCAGTAATTACAACCATGCTGTCGCAGTCAGTACCATCAGTGTACCGGATCATGGCGCCATCATTATTATCAGTATTATTAGGAGGATTATTCAATGCAATCACAGGATACCACAAAGTATCTCATACACCTCAAGATCGAAGCAGAGGGGGTGGTACAAAAGTCTGATGTTGTCGGGGCAATTTTTGGCCAGACAGAAGGGCTTTTAGGGGAAGAACTTGACCTTCGCGAGCTTCAGCGAACCGGCAGGATGGGGAGAATTGACGTCCAGATAGCAAGTATTCGCGGTGATACGAAAGGGGACGTGCATATGTCCTCATCCCTTGACAAGGCAGAGACGGCGATTCTTGCCGCATCCATGG